>OGZW01002668.1_pt1 | contig 13770 bp, 11 predicted proteins | sample 1577001 | NCBI WGS metagenome assembly OGZW01 (sample SAMEA3541519, study PRJEB24748) | human gut metagenome | biome: human gut; feature: human-associated habitat; material: faeces | place: China | collected 2012 | reverse complement strand
TGAAATAGGAAATAAAAATGACTTTCCAGGGCAAAATGGATTAGCGTAAGGAACGGTCAGACAGGGTGAAAAATCTGGTAAGAAAAGCGTAAGGAACATTAAGAAAAATAAGGTAGGAGAATTGAAACAAATCCGGTATAATGTAGAAAGAAGAACTGGAATTGCAATGGTTGAAACTTGTATAAATCCAGGTTGTCAGGAATGGATTTCGATGGAATATTCAGGAGCATGAAATAAGTTAGAAAATGGAGAAGGTTGATGGAAGAGCGGAAAGTGCCGGGGAAGAATGAACTCCGGAAACGGGAACCTGTCATACAGGTAAAAAATCTGTATAAAGTCTACCGCGTCGGCGAGACGAAGGTATACGCGCTGAACGGCGTTGATTTTACGATGTACCGTGGCGAATTCTGTGCGATTGTAGGTACCTCCGGTTCGGGTAAATCTACCTTATTGAATATGCTGGCGGGGCTGGAGAAGCCGACGAAGGGCGAGATTGTCATAGCCGGACAGCACATAGAAAAATTAAACGAGAACCAGCTGGTGGCATTCCGCCGGGAGCGGGTCGGATTTATCTTCCAGTCATATAACCTGCTCGGTACGATGAATGCGGTTGAAAATGTAGCGCTTCCGCTGTCCTTCCGCGGTAAAATCAGCAAAACATGGATGGCGTAAAAGCACCTGGATGGGGCAGAAATCGTAGATCTCGTAGGTGTCCGGCACAACGACCATGCCGCCGGGGTGCTGTCCGGTGGTACGCTTGACGCCGGTGCAGCCCAGCGTCAGGCGGTTTTCCTCGGCGTGGTTCACGGTGCGCTGCCGCTCGTCCAGATACTTTTTAACGTAACCATAAGCGGTTTTATCCTGAATACCGGACACCGTGCCGGCCTTGAACACGTTGGCCTTGCCGAACAGCTCCTCGGTGTAGCGGTGCACATTGGATTGGTACTCGCCGGAGAAGTTCAGGTCGATATCCGGTTCCTTATCGCCGTAGAAGCCAAGGAAGGTCTCGAAGGGAATATCGTGGCCGTCCACCAGCATCCGGGTGCCGCAGTGGGGACAGTTTTTATCCGGCAGGTCAAAGCCATCGTCCACGCTGCCATCGGTGATGAACTCGCTGTGCTTGCACTTGGGGCAGCGGTAGTGGGGCGGCAGACTGTTCACCTCCGAGATGCCGGAAAAGTGCGCCACGGCAGAGGAGCCGACAGAACCACGGCTGCCCACCTGATAGCCGCCCGCATTGGAGTAGGCCACCAGCTTGACCGCAATGACGTACAGAACCGCGTAGCCGTGGCCGCAGATGGAATCCAGCTCTTTTTGCAGACGCTTTTCCACGATCTCGGGCAAGGGGTCGCCGTAATCCCGCTTGGCGTGCTCCCATGTGGCATCGCGCAGCTGCTGCTCTGCACCCTCGATGCTGGGCGGGTAGGTGCCCCGGGGGATGGCGCGCACGTTGTTGTCGATCATGGCGGCGATCTTGCGGGGGTTCTTCACCACAACCTCGTAGGCTTTTTCCTTGGGCAGATAGTAGAACTGCGCCAGCATATCCTGCGTGGTGCGGAAGAACAGCGGCGGCTGATTGTCAGCATCCTTAAAGCCGTTGCCCGCCTGCAGTACAGCGCGGTAGATCGCATCCTCCGGCTCGGTAAAGTGCACGTCACCGGTGGCGATGACCGGCTTGTGCAGATCCTCGCCCAGCTTGATGACGGTGCGGTTGAACTCCTTGATCCGTTCCTCGCTGTCCACCTTGCCGTCCCGCACCATATAGGCGTTGTTGCCCAGCGGCTGGATCTCAAGAATATCGTAGTAGGCGGCGATTTTTTTCAGCTCCTCGTAGCTGGTGCCGTCCACGATGGCGCGGTACAGCTCGCCTGCCTCACAGGCGCTGGTGAGCAGCAGGCCGTCCCGGTACTTGTTCAGCAGACTGCGGGGCACGCGGGGCTTTTTGAAGAAGTAGTTGACGTGTGCCTCGCTGACGATTTTGTACAGGTTCTTCAGACCCATCTGGTTTTTGACCAGAATGATCAGGTGGTAGTATTTCTTTTTCAGCACCTCACGGTTGCCGCCAAGACCGGTGTTGATTTCGCTGACCTTCGTTACCTCTTTTTCCGCTAAGTCGTTCAGCATCACGCAGAAGATGCGTCCCAGTGCAGCGGAGTCCTCGCAGGCGCGGTGCGCCTCGTAGGCGGGCAGTTCCAGATGCTTATTGATGGTGCCCTGCTTATAATTGTGCAGGCCCGGGTACATAGTCTGCGCCATGGTCAGGGTGTCAATATAGGTAGGCTCCAGCTTGATGCCGCTGCGCTTGGCAGCTGCCCGCAGAAAGCGCATATCAAAGGCGTGGACGTTGTGTCCCACCAGAATGCGGTCGCCCGCAAAGGCAAGAAAAGCTTCCAGCGCTTCCTTTTCGCTGGGGGCATCGGCTACCATCTCGTTGGTGATGCCGGTCAGCTCGGTGATCTTGGGGGTGATGGGCTTACCGGGCTTGACGAAGGTATCGAACTCCTCCACCACCTCGCCGTTGCGGATGATGACCGCGCCAATCTCGGTAAGGTACTCTACCCCGGGGTCAAGGCCGGTGGTCTCGGTGTCGAACACGCAGAACTCGCCGTCCAGCGGCTGATCCTTTACGCCGTAGACGCAGGGCACCATGTCGTCCACAAAGTAGGCTTCGCACCCGTAGATGAGCTTGAAATCCGGGTCCTTTTTGTGGATGTCATCGGCTGCCAGCATGGCTTCCGGGTAGCCCTGACACACGCCGTGGTCGGTGATGGCAATGGCGGGGTGTCCCATGCGGTGCGCCAGCTTGACGATGCCGCCGGGGTCGCAGAAGCCGTCCATGCTGGAAAGCTTGGTGTGCAGATGCAGCTCCACCCGCTTTTCCGGGGCAGTATCCTCCCGCTTTTTGCGCTCCACGATCAGCACATCATAGGGGTACACGATGTAGTCGTGCTCGTATTTATCGTAGGAGCAGTCGCCCCGCACGATGACCGTGCTGCCCTTGCCGATGCCCTCCCACTTGGAGCAGTCCTCCCCTTCCTGTGCGCGGACCTTCAGGTTGATAGAGCCAGTATAGTCGGTGATGGACACGGTGTAGATCTTGCGGTAGTTGCCCTTGACCTCGGTAAAGAATACATCGCCCCAGATCATGCACTTGCCGCCCTCGCCGCCCAGATCCTTGAGAGGCGTAAGGTTTTTGGGGGTGAACATTTTGCCGTGGAAGATGGTGACAGGCTTGTCCGTAAGGTTGAGTCCCTCCACCTTGATAGACGGTGCGGTATTTTTTTTCTCAAACTTGACCACCGGCGGTGCGATCTTGCGCTCCAGCTTTTCTTCCATCTGCTGCTGCTCGGCCGCAGTCACTGCGCTTTGCAGCGTCACCTTGGGGGTAACGCCGGTATGCTCGGCAATGCGCTTGGCAAGCAGCTCCTCAAAGCCCATCTCCTGCAAAAACTTTGTGCCGTGGCACACCCCCACCGTGATGTTCTGCCCGGTAATGGAGATGCTGCTCCTGTCCAGAAAGCCGTTGATGGGCACGCCGTCCCGCTTCATGTCCTCCAGCAGGGTGCGCAGGGCGTGCTCGTCCAGCATGGCATAGCCGAACAGGTTTTTGATCTTCAGCTCAAAGCCCTCATAGTCCGGCTGCAGGGAAGCCAGCAGGCGGGCGCAGAGGTTCTGATCCAGCGGGGCGGCGCTGTGCAGAGTAAACTCGACCTGCCGGTCCTGCCGCAGCATCCGGGCGTGCTCCACGATCACCTGCCCGAAGCAGGCCGCAAAATCCGGGTCCGCCATAAACTGCGGCCACAGCTGGGAAACAAGTGGTTTCACAAATGGTACTCCTTTTTGGTGGGTTCTTTACAGCACAAACTGCCGCACCCGTTTTTGCGGGTGTGGCAGTAGGGAAAAGAATACTTACAATTTATAGATCTCGTCCATGAACTGATCCAGAATGTTATCGCCGGTCAGCTTTTTGATGGGCTTGCCGTGGATGAACAGCACGGCCTCGCCCTTGCCGCCAGCAATGCCGATATCGGCTTCGCGCGCTTCGCCGGGGCCGTTGACAACGCAGCCCATCACGGCTACCTTGATGGACTTTTTGTAGCCCTGCAGCCGCTTTTCCACCTCGTTGGCGATCTCAGTGCAGGGGTACTGGGTGCGTCCGCAGGTGGGACAGGTGATGACCTCCGGCCCGGTGACCGGGAAGCCCACAGCGCGCAGGATGTTAAAGCCTGCTTCCACCTCTTTTTCCGGCTCGGCAGCCAGCGACACACGGATGGTGTCGCCGATGCCCTCCAGCAGCATCCCGCCGATGCCCATGCCGCTTTTCAGCAGACCCATCTGGTAGGTGCCGGCTTCGGTGACGCCCACATGGAGCGGGTAGTCGGTGACGGCGCTGAGCTGGCGGTAGGCTTCCATCATGCGGGGCACGTTAGAGTTCTTGATGGAGATGACGATGTTGTTAAAATCGAACTTTTCCAGCAGCCGCACATGGTACAAAGCGCTTTCCACCATGGCCTCCGGGGTGGGTGCACCGTAACGGGCAAGAATGTGCTTTTCCAGACTGCCGCCGTTGACACCAATACGGATAGGGATGTTCTTCTGCTGGCAGGCATCCACCACTGCCTTTACCCGGTCGTCGTCACCGATGTTGCCCGGGTTGATGCGGATCTTGTCCACACCCACGTCCGCGCAGGCCAGCGCTGCCTTGTAGTCAAAGTGGATATCCGCCACGATGGGGATGTTCACCGCGTTCTTGATGGCTTCGATGCACTTTGCATCCGCCGGGCTGGGGCAGGTCACCCGCAGGATCTGGCAGCCTGCAGCTTCGCACCGCTTAGCCTGTGCCACATTGCCTTCGATGTCCTCCACCGGCACATTGAGCATGGTCTGCACCGCAATAGGGTTGCTGCCGCCGATGGTCACATTGCCGATCTTCACTTCACGTTTTTTCTGCCGCATAAGGGTTCCCCTTTCTTATACTGTCCCGGTGATGAGCCGGAGAATATCGTTGTAGGTTGCAAAGAGCATCAGCCCGAACAGCAGCCCGAAGGTTGCAAGGGTGAGCACGCTTTGCAGCTTTTCCGGCACTGCATGGCCGGTGACGCCTTCAATGACCAAAAATACTACCTTACCGCCGTCCAGCGCCGGGAATGGCAGCAGGTTGAGGATGCCAAGGTTGACGGTGATGAGCGCCAGCAGCTCCAGCAGATCCTGCCAGCCGTAGCTGGCGGCCTGCCCGATGGCCGACACGATGCCCACCGGGCCGGAAAGGTTGTTGATGCTCTCCCGCCCGCGCACTAAGTCCACAAGGGAGGTGAACACGATGCGCCCATAGTACAGCACGCTGTTGCCCGCCTCCCGCAGCACGTTGCCGGGGGTCTTTTCCAGCCCGTAGACGGAAAAGCCGATGCTCATGTGGGTCTCGCCCTTTTCGTCCTGCCATGTGTCAAACTGTACCCCCGGCAGCTCCACCTTTTGGCCGTTCCGCAGCACGGTGAAATCCGCACTGTAGGACTGGGTGCGCACCAGCTCGTACAAGATGTCGTTTGCCACAAAGCAGCGGCGGCCGTTCACCGCCAGAACCTTGTCCCCTGCCTGCAGGCCGGTCTGCCCGCAGAGCGCGCCGTCCTGAATGGCGTAGATGGTCTTGCTGGTGATGGGCTCGTTCTGGGCGGCGATGAGGATCACCAGCACCACAAAGCCCAGCACAAAATTCATGACCGCACCGGCTACCATGACCAGTGCCCGCTGCCAAACCGGTGCTTCATTCAGGGGGACGCCGGTGGGCTGCACAGATGCTTCCGTCTCCGGGGCGGGCTGCTCCTGCGCAGTGCGGGCAGCTTCTGCCTGCTGGCTTTCGGGGCTTTCCTCCCCTTCCATTTTATAAATATATAAAATATTGTTTCCTTCCCGCTGAACTAAATGCACTGTTTCCCCGCTGATATCAGACAAACGCTCCATATAAGGTTTTGCAACCTGTAAAATATCCATGCGGTCAAGCATTTTTCCTGCCATGCTGACTATTTTATAAGAAAGCATATACTTCTGGGATACCTCGTCCTGTTTTGCATATCCCATATAGACTAAAGACATCAGAAGGCGATGTACCGTGCTTTTGTGAAGTCCTAACGCTGTGCTGATCTCCATCAGTCCCATCTCACCGTGATCGGCCAGCATTTCCATTACCTGAAAAATGCGCTCTGCCGACTGCACCGGATTTTTTGTTTCTTTCTGTTCTGCCATAATTACCTCATATTCTATGTAAGGTATCAGTTATTTTTCCAATACCTGTCTTTTAGGTTTCATAATTCACATTATTGTTTCATTATATGAAACCATATGACATCATAACATGACCTTCCAATAAAAGTCAAATTTTTGTTTTTTGCAAAATACAACATTTTCTTTCCCTAAATTATTGACAAGGCATTTTGTAATGTTATAATACTATTGTACCGTTGTACGAAACAATGTTTCATATTACGAAACCATTTTAAGAACCTTAAAATTATTCAAAATAAAGGAGAAGAATTATGATGGGAAAAGTTTTTATATTTTTGGCAGATGGATTTGAAGAAATTGAAGGTTTAACTGTAGTTGATATGCTGCGACGTGCGGAGATTCCAACAGTTACAGTTTCTATTGGAAGTTCTAAGAATATCATAGGTGCACATCGCATCGAAGTAGAAGCAGATATTATGTTTCATGAAGTATTAGAAGCGGAGGGCGCAATGTATGTACTTCCAGGAGGAATGCCAGGAACGCTTCATCTAAAAGATCATGAAGGACTTGGAAAATTACTTCAGAAAGCGTATAAGAACGAGAAGTATCTTGCAGCCATCTGTGCAGCACCAACAGTATTTGAAAAATACGGATTTCTAGAAGGAAGAAAGGCAACTTCATATCCAGCGATGGAAGAAGAATTAAAATCCGCAGATTATCAGACAGACAAAGTTGTAGTAGATGGAAAGATCATTACAAGTCGTGGAATGGGAACAGCGATTGATTTTGCAGCCAAATTAGTAGAAATCATCAAAGGAACAAAAGAGAAGGACGAATTACTGAAAAGTATCGTATACGGAGAATAATCACTTATGGACAAATCAGAGAAAATCAGCTGGTTTGAGCAGTTTAAGATCGCCTGCTTAAAACCAAGCCAGTACAAAAGACTTCTTGACCTTGCAAAAGGAAAAGTTATTTTATTTCTTGCAGCGATCACATTGATCACAACGATCCTTGGATATGGAATGGATATTGCTGGATTTACAGTTAGTGTTGGTGGATGGAAGAATTTTATTTTAAACAGACTGCCTGCATTTGAATTAAAAGATGGAACATTATCTGTTGATCAGGAGATGGATTTTGAGATCGGCGGTGTACATTTTGTGGCAGATACATCCAAGGATAAAGTATCAACTGAAGATTTAAGCAATAAGTATCAGATGGAACTGGTATTTGCTAAGAATGAGATGGTGGTGAAGAATACAGCCGTTGGGAACATGATGAATACTTTTTCATTTAAGAACATGAAGAATGTTGAATTTAATAATCAGGCAATGGTATCTATGGTGCCAATGATCCGTATTTTTATCGTGATCATGTTCTTTACACAATGGATCGCAAATATTATTTCTTATTTAACGGTCTGTATTTTTATTACAATGCTCACATATTTTAATCAGAGAACAAGAATGGACCTTAAGAATCGAGAAGATGTATCCTTTGGAAAGATCTTTAAGCTGTCTATTTATGCCAGAGTTATATTTGAGCTGGTGGAAACGATTGGTGTTACTGCCGGTTCTGCGATATTTACAGGAATGGCATGGATGTTTATTTCTTATTTTGGAAGTTATCAACTTTTACTCGCAGGATTTATGCGTCCGGAAGACCGTAAGAAACCAGACGAGATGCTGTAAAACAATCGGAATTGATCTCAAAACGTATACAAAGAGAAAGGCCTCGGACATTTGTCCGAGGCTTCTCTAATGTCATATGTAGTTTGGGTATTGTGCTGGGTCTTACTTTTAAGTTTCAAAACTAGTCATTATGATTCGTCTCATTCTAGTCTCGTTCTAGTCGTCATTGTCAGTCTCATTCTAGTCGTCATTGTTCGTCTCATTCTAGTCAACATAGCAAGTCTGTGTTCAAGTCAATGATGTGTCCGTTACTCTTGTCTGCAAGATGCCAAAAACTTGTCAAAAACTAGTACGCGGTTATGTATAAAGTCTTAAGAAAGAATTTCGTATATCGATGGAGAAGACCCAAGGAATTACCATTGATATACAAAAAAAGGCGCTCCAATCCTATGATCGGAACGCCTTTGTTCTTGAACAATCTTAATTATACACATACCATAGAAAATGTCAATAAAATCATTTGTACATTTTCAAAAACATTAAAGATAAATAGTAAAAAGAGCAGATAGGGAAATCTGCTCTTTTTGAGGGGAGTATAAATAAATTAATAAGGGGTTATAATCGAAAATAAACATATCCTCGATAAATTCATAATATATGATTGGTTGAAAAAAATCAAGTGATTTTTTTAAAAAAAGTAAAATAAAAGTAAAATAATTTTTTTTGTGTATATATGAAAGAGATTTCGCACAAAATAATGCTGTACTAAAAAGAAAGGAGAATGAACATGGCAAAGAATTGTTCGAATTCAAGTAACAAAAATCAGTCTTCCAATACAAGCAACAGCGGAGGATCTAACAGATCAAAGAACCAGAATAAAAACAAAAGTCAGAATAGTTCAACAAACAGCAGCAAAAATGCAAATGATGAATACTAATTAGAAGAGAGGAATCCTTGTGAAATCGGCATAAGGATTCCTCTTTTCTATAAAATACTTGTTAGTTCCAAGAGTCTGTGATGTGCATATGCTAACAAAAAGAGGACTTTTATGGAATTTGAAAATATATCATTAAAAGAAGGGATCAAGCTTTCAAGAGATAAAAAGCATTATATTTTAATGGATGTCAGAGAGGAAGAACGGTACAAAGAAGGACATTTAGAAAATGCGATCAGCTGTCCATATGGAATCTTAAAAGAGTGTTATGAGCAGATGGATGGGAAAAAGATCATTGTTTATTGTGATTTCGGCGGACAGAGTATGATGGCAGCCAGACACTTAAGGAAAGATGGATTTGAAGTTTATAATATCATCGGGGGTGTCTATTATTATATGGAAGAAAAAGAACAAAATAAGTCAGAGGATTAGTATGTTACAAAAGTTGACAGTTGACGAAAAATAAGGAAAAAGGTAGAATAGGAACAGAATAAAAATACAAAGGAGAATTGAGTGAAGACAGTCGAACTGATTGCACCATGCCATTTTGGGCTGGAAGCAGTATTAAAAAGAGAGATCCTGGATTTAGGATATGAAATTGTTAAAGTAGAAGACGGGCGAATAACATTTCGTACAGATTTAGATGGGATTGCCCGTGCGAATATATTTTTAAGAACAGCAGAAAGAATCTTATTAAAAATAGGTTCTTTTAAAGCATATACATTTGATGATCTGTTTGAAGGAACAAAGAAACTTCCATGGGAAGATTATATTCCAGAGAATGGACGTTTCTGGGTAAAGAAGGCATCAACAGCGAAGAGTAAATTGTTTAGCGCGCCGGATATCCAATCAATTGTCAAGAAGGCTATGGTTGATCGTATGAAGTCCAAATACAAAGTATCATGGTTTAATGAAGATGGAGATGATTATCCGGTCCGCGTATTTATTTTAAAAGATCAGGTAACGATCAGTTTAGATACAACAGGTACACCACTTCATAAGAGAGGATACCGTAAGCTGGTCAGTGAAGCACCGATCCGTGAGACACTGGCAGCAGCTCTTCTTATGCTCACACCATGGCATAAGGATCGAATCTTAGTCGATCCATTCTGCGGAAGTGGAACATTTTTGATCGAAGCGGCAATGATGGGGATGAATATGGCACCAGGAATGAACCGTTCTTTTGAATCTGAACACTGGAGCAACTTCCTGCCAAAGAAAGCATGGTATGATGCCATTGATGAGGCGAACGATCTGGTCGATCATGATGTAGAGATGGATCTTCAGGGATATGACAAAGATCCAAGAATGTTAAAGATCGCAAGACAGAATGCTCAGGATGCAGAAGTTGACCAATTGATTCATTTTCAGCAAAGAGAGGTCAAAGATTTAAGACATCCAAAGCCATATGGATTTATCATTGCAAACCCTCCATATGGAGAACGACTGGAAGATCAGGAGACTCTCCCACAGCTATATACAGAGATGAAAGAAGCATTTGACCGCTTGGATACATGGTCTAAGTATGTCATCACTTCTTATGAGGATACAGAAAAATATCTTGGAAAACCAACAAAGAAACGTAAAGTTTACAATGGAATGATCCGAGGAGAGTTTTATCAGTACCTTGGACCGAAACCGCCAAGAAGGAGAAAATAATGAAACAGAGATTAATCTTTGCCACGGGCAACGAACATAAGATGAAAGAGATCAGAGAGATCCTAGATGAATCAAAATACGAGATCATTTCTATGAAAGAAGCAGGAGTAGACATTGATATCGTAGAAGATGGAAAGACGTTTGAAGAAAATGCGTTGATCAAAGCAAAAGCGGTGATGGAAGTCACAGGACAGTTAACACTTGCAGATGATTCAGGATTAGAAATTGATGCACTAAATGGAGAACCTGGAATCTATTCTTCCAGATATCTTGGAGAAGATACATCTTATGTGAAGAAAAATAGTGTGATCCTTGAAAGATTAAAAGATGTACCAGAAGAGAAGAGAAGTGCAAGATTCGTTTGTGCGGTCGCAGCTGCATTTCCAGATGGACAAACGAAGGTGATTCGTGGTACTATGGAAGGGATTATAGGATATGAGATCAAAGGAGAGAATGGATTTGGATATGATCCGATCTTCTATTTACCACAATATGGGAAGTATAGTGCTGAACTGAGCAGTGATGAGAAGAATGCGATCAGTCACAGAGGCGAAGCACTGAGACGTATACGAGAAGTTTTGTAAATAAAACAAGGAGAAAGTTTATGAGGATATTGGTGATCAGTGATTCCCATGGACGCAATGATGATATCGAGGGAGTTTTAAAACAGGTAGGCGACATCGATATGATGATCCATTGCGGAGATGTGGAACGTGGAGATTCATACATACGAGAAATAGCGGACTGTCCAGTAGTTATGGTCGCAGGCAACAATGATTACTACTTAGATCTGCCAAGCGAAGAAGAAGTGAGAATTGGCGATTATAAAGTATTAGTGACTCATGGACATGGCTATTATGTAAACTCAGGTGTGGATTATTTAAGAGAACATGCTTTGGAATATGGATATGATGTTGTAATGTATGGACATACTCATGTGCCATATATTGAGATTGGGGATGATGTAACGATCTTGAATCCAGGAAGTATATCTTATCCTCGTCAGCCAGGAAGGAAGCCAACATTTCTTATTATGGAGATTGACGAAGAAGGACAGGCACATTATGCCCATGGATATTACAAAGAACAGTTTGACGAATTAATGCTATAATATGAATGATGGAAGTATCGTAGATGGTATTTCCATCTTTTTTCTGCGATAGGTTTGATTTAATAAGATAAGAAAGGGATGACAATGAAGAAAAAAGATATCATTGAAGGAAAGATCATAAAGACAGAATTCCCGAATAAGGGAACATTTATCTGCGAAGATCAGAAAGTTACAGTCAAAGGTGTCATTGATGGGCAGACGATCAAAGGGCAGGTTACCAAGAAGAGAAAAAGTGGCTGTGTGGTAAGATTGTTAGATGTATTAGAGAAATCGCCATTAGAAGATGCAGAACCAGTCTGTCCACATTTTGGAATATGTGGTGGATGTTTTTATCAGACGGTATCTTATGAAAACCAGTTAAAGATCAAAGAGGGAATGGTACGTGATCTGTTAAAAGATTATGTCAATGATGATATATGGGAAGAGATCAAAGGAAGTCCCAAAGTGCATGGGTATCGCAATAAAATGGAATTCTCTTTTGGTGATGAGGTAAAAGACGGTCCATTAGCATTAGGAATGCACAAAAAGAACACATTCCATGATATTGTAAACATCACAGACTGCCAGATTGTGGATAATGATTACAATCTGATCGTAAAATGTGTATTAAATATCGCACAACAGATGGGGCTGCCATTCTATCATAAGATGCGTCATGAAGGATATTTCAGACATTTAGTTGTAAGAAGAGCAGAAAGCTCTGGAGATATTTTGGTAAATATTGTAACGACATCGCAGGCAGAAGCAGATCTTACCAAACTTCGAGCTGCATTATTAGAATTACCATTAAGTGGTAAGATCATTGGGATTCTTCATACAACGAACGACAGTCTTGCAGATGTGGTACAGGCAGACAAGATAGATATTTTATATGGACAGGATTATTTCTATGAGGAAATTTTAGGATTAAAATTTAAGATTTCACCATTTTCATTCTTCCAGACAAACACATTAGGGGCAGAGGTACTTTATAAGACTGCCAGAGATTTTGTTGGGGAGACAAAAGATAAAGTGATCTTTGACTTATACAGCGGAACTGGAACGATCGCGCAGATGTTAGCTCCAGTTGCCAAGAAAGTTGTTGGAGTCGAGATTGTTGAGGAAGCGGTAGAGGCAGCGAAAGTCAATGCAGAATTAAATGGATTGGATAACTGTGAATTTATTGCTGGAGATGTATTAAAGGTTGTGGATGAATTAGAAGATAAGCCAGATTTTATCGTACTTGACCCTCCTAGAGATGGAATCCATCCAAAAGCGATTCAGAAGATCATTGATTTCGGAGTTGAACAGATGGTATATATTAGTTGCAAACCGACAAGTCTTGCGAGAGATCTGGAAGTGTTTGAGGCAGCAGGATATAAAGTTAAGCGGGCTACAGCGGTGGATCAGTTCCCGAATACGGTTCATATCGAGAGTATGGTGTTGATACAAAAGGACAATATCTAAAAATCCTTGAATTTAAGCGGTTTGTGAAGCATTTTAGTTTTAAGAAAATAAGTGAAACTTACAGTCAAAAAGAGCTTTTAGAAGAAATTACAGTTGTTGTAGCTCTTGATATCGTTGAGAGGGACACAAGAAATCCTAGTTTTATAAATGAAAGTAAATCATCGGACAGATGATAGATATATGAAATGGCGAGATTAAGGGTTGATTTTATAGGATGTATTTTTGTAATAGCCATAAGATTTAATCACCTCCGGAAGTTCTGTTAAGGAGCAGGGAATGAATTTGCCATAGATAAATCTTCCTTTGAATGTATTTCGGGGTCTTAGGGTATACCCTAACAAGTTAAAAATTGATAAAAAAAGAAGCAGATCTCAGAGGGCTGCTTCTTTTTTTATCAATTTTTTCGTAAGTGTACGTACACTTACTGTGCTTGCTCATATACTAATCGATCATATACTAATCGTGTAAGAACAACTTTAAGCATAATATTTATATTATTATATCATAGTTTGGAAAAATAAAAAATTATATTTCATCAACGTTTCATAAAAGGTGTGTAGAATATTATTGAAAATAGTTATAAACTGCTATTGTGTAAAAATAAAGGAGGAAAAATTTATGAAAAAAATAGTATAAAGAGGAGCATGCCTATTACTTACGTTATGTTTGAGCTTAAGCACAGTTGGGTGTAAGAAAATAGAGAGGAGTAGTTAGGAAAGTGATAAAAAATGCTATAGCATATATTACAAGAAAGAGAAATAGAACTT
>OGZW01002661.1_pt1 | contig 13788 bp, 15 predicted proteins | sample 1577001 | NCBI WGS metagenome assembly OGZW01 (sample SAMEA3541519, study PRJEB24748) | human gut metagenome | biome: human gut; feature: human-associated habitat; material: faeces | place: China | collected 2012 | reverse complement strand
CGTTGTATGAGTGTTGATTTTAGCTTTATATCCTAATTTATTAAATGTGTCTTTTACTGAAAAACAATATCAGTTTGCGACACTTAAGGTATTGGGCTTTAAGAATAAACAAATTAAAGAAATCTTTATCAAACAAAACACATGGATCATGTTGGTGGGAATGATCATTGGCTTGCCACTAGGCTATTATATGTTGTCGTATATTTATACAAATGCTTTAAATGAGACATATGATTTTCCAGCTGTAGTAGAATGGATTTCTTATGTGTACGCAATCATAGGAACCGTTTTAGTTTCATATGTGATGAATAAGTTGTTGGCAAGAAAAATTAAAACAATTGATATGGTTTCAAGCTTAAAAGCCAATGAATAATTAAATTTTCTTCGACAGTTGTTTATAATATTTACTTTAAATAAAGCATAAATTAAAAATGAAATGTTGTATGTAAAAAGAGCTTTTAAGCTAGAAATCTCTTTTTTTGGCTGAATTTTCAATTTATAGTTTAGGTCGGAAAAAATGTAAAAGATCTTTATATACAGTAAAAAAGCCTATATCTTCATAAAAGGTATAAGCTTTTTCTAGTAGCTACTACTAATTAATGTGTTTATCTTTAAATTGTAAACGAGCTAAGGCTCTTGCCATACTGGCTTGTGACATATAATATTCACGAATCGATTGTTTTTGACGCATTCTTTCTTTAGCACGTTCTAAAGATTCTTTGGCTCTTCTTGCGTCTAGTTCTTCTTGTGTTTCACATGTATCAACTAAAACTTCGGCTTGGTTGTTTGAAAAGATCATGGATCCTAATCCACTAACAACTTCAATCTCAGAATTATCTTCTTTTCGGATTTTTAAAAGTCCAGGCGTTATCGCATAGATTGTCTTGGCATGATGTGCAAGAAATTGTTTACTTCCATTGGGTGTGTGTATCGTTAATACTTGTGCTTTACCATTATAAAATACGTGATCACTGGCCATGATTTTTAAATCAAAAAGTTCCATAATTATACTTCTTTCGCTTTTTCTTTGACTTCTTCAATGGTTCCTACATTGAAAAATGCACTTTCAGGATATTCGTCCATTTCTCCATCTAAGATTGCCTTAAAGCCTTTAATTGTATCTTGCAAAGGAACATATTTTCCTGGAATCGAAGTAAATTGTTCAGCTACATGGAATGGTTGAGCCATAAAGTTACGTAAACGACGAGCTCTTGCTACAACGGTTTTATCTTCATCACTTAATTCATCCATTCCAAGAATGGCGATAATATCTTGTAGTTCTTTATATTTTTGAAGATATTGTAAAACACGTGGGCTGTTTCATAATGTTCTTCTCCTACAATATCGGGTTGAAGAATTCTTGAACTTGATTCAAGTGGATCTACAGCAGGATAAATACCTTGTTCAACAACTTTACGAGATAAGACGGTTGTCGCATCCAAATGTTCAAACGTTGTTGCTGGAGCAGGGTCAGTTAAATCGTCTGCAGGAACATAAACAGCTTGTACACTAGTAACAGATCCGTTTTTTGTGGAAGAAATACGTTCTTGAAGTTGTCCCATTTCATTCGCTAAAGTAGGTTGGTAACCAACGGCTGAAGGCATACGACCAAGTAGAGAAGAAACTTCAGATCCAGCTTGTACAAAACGGAAGATGTTGTCGATAAATAATAATACGTCTTTGTGTTCAACATCACGGAAATATTCGGCCATAGTCAGTCCGGTTTCGGCAACACGCATTCTGGCACCTGGACTTTCATTCATTTGTCCAAAGACAAGTGCAGTGTTCTTGATTACACCAGATTCACTCATTTCTGTATATAAATCGTTTCCTTCACGACTTCTTTCTCCGACACCTGTAAAGATGGAATAGCCTCCATGTTCACTGGCAATATTACGAATCAGTTCTTGAATCAGTACGGTTTTTCCAACGCCGGCACCTCCAAACAATCCAATCTTTCCACCTTTGGCATAAGGGGCTAATAAATCAATAACTTTAATTCCTGTTTCAAGAACTTCTGTAACAGGAGATTGATCTTCAAATTTTGGTGGTTTTCTGTGAATCGGCCAATATGTATCTGTATCAATCGCTTCTTTTCCATCAATGGAATCACCTAAAACATTAAACAAACGACCTAAATTTTGTGTTCCAACTGGAATTTCTATGCCCATTCCTGTAGATAAGACAGGCATATCTTTTTGTAGGCCTTCACTAGGCGATAACATGATACAACGAACGGTATCGGTTCCAATGTGCTGCATTACTTCCATTACAACTTTTTTGCCATGGTTATCAACCTGCAAAGCGGTTTGAATATATGGAAGTGGCGTTTCATCAAAATGTACGTCAACAACAGGACCCATAACTTGTGTGATTTTTCCTATTTGCATGTGGATTGACTCCTTTTCTTCTTTTGTAGCTGTCGCCTTCTAGCTTTGGCACCAGCTGCAACTTCTGTTATTTCTTGTGTGATTTTTGCTTGTCTTTGACGATTGTATTGTAAAGATAAACTGTTTAATAATTCTTCACCATTTTTATTTGCTGAATCCATTGCCTGCATACGCGCAAAGTTTTCGGATGCATAAGATTCAACAAGGGCGCTATAAATAAATCCAGATAAATAATCAGGGATGACAATGTTTAATAATTCTGTTGGACTTGGCTCTAACTGAATAGAGTGAATGGTTTGTCCACCAACTTCAACTTCATGATTTAAACGATATAGCGGAAGTAACTGTTCAACATCGACCGTAAATTGATTGTGCTGATCCATACGTGTATAGATAATTAATACTTCATCGATTGTTTTTTTAGCATACAGCTCAAGCATCTTACTCGAAATGGATCTTGCACGACTTAAAGTTGGATTTTGCGCTGTATATAGAAAGCTTTCTTCAACAGGAATGTGTCGTCTTAAAAAGTATTGTCTTCCAACTTCTCCAATCATGTAGAGCTTATAGTTTGGATGAGCTTTAATGATTTGTTCAGTGAGCTTTAAAACATTAAGGTTGTAGGCACCGGCCAATCCTTTATCTCCAGTAACACAGATGATGGCCTTATTTTGATGTTTCTCGTCAATATATTCTCGACTATCTAAGTAAGGGTGTTCAAAGTGATCAGGAAGATTTTGAAGAATTGTCAAAATTTGTTTCCTTAATGAGTAAAAATAAGGATTGGTATTCGCTGCCTTTTGTTTGGCTGTATTCATTTTTGTTGAAGAAATCATATACATGGCTTTTGTGATCTTCATAGTCGATTGAATACCATTCATTCGATCTTTAATTTCTCGAATTTGTGACATTATTCTTGTCCTCTATATTGCTTGGCTAATGTAATGATTCTTGTCTTTAAATTGTCATCCAGTTTTTTAGTTGTGTTGATTTCTCGACTGATTTCACTGTGATTTTCATTAAACCAATCGAGTAATTTTGTTTCTTCTTTTTTGACTTGTTTTGGATCCAAATCATCTAAAATTCCTGCATCTGCAACAACGAGTACAATAACCATGTCTGCATGTGACATAGGGTGGTTTAAAGGTTGTTTTAAAAGTTCCATAAGTACTTGTCCGTGTTGAAGTTGTCGTTTTGTTGCATCATCTAAATCGGAGGCAAATTGTGTAAACTCCTTCATTTCACGGTATTGGGCTAAATTGATACGTAAAGATCCAGATGCCTTTTTCATGGCTTTAGTTTGAGCGGCACCACCGACACGACTAACAGATAATCCAACGTTAACAGCAGGTCGTTGTCCTTCAAAGAATAAATCACTTTCCAAGAAGATTTGACCATCGGTAATTGAAATAACGTTGGTTGGAATATATGCACTTACATCTCCATCTTGTGTTTCAATAATTGGAAGAGCTGTGATGGATCCTCCTGAATTTAATCTAGAAGAACGTTCTAGTAGTCTAGAATGTAAATAGAATACATCACCTGGATAGGCTTCACGTCCTGGAGATCTTCCTAGCAATAAGGAAATCGTACGATAGGCAACAGCATGTTTGCTTAAATCATCATAGACAATCAGTACGTCTTTGCCTTGATGCATAAAGTATTCAGCTAGAGAAGTCGCAGAATAAGGGGCAATATATTGTAGGCTGGCCGAATCGGCAGCCGTAGAGTTTACAATTACTGTATAGTTCATCGCATCATTCTTCTTTAATGTATTGACTAAGTTAGCAACTGTACTTGCCTTTTGAGCAATAGAGACATAAATACAAATACAATCTTTTCCTTTTTGATTTAGTATAGTATCTAATGCGATGGAAGTTTTACCTGTTTGGCGATCACCAATGATCAATTCACGCTGTCCTCTTCCAATAGGAAACATAGAGTCAATGGATAGAATGCCTGTTTCCATAGGGGTTGTGACAGGCTTACGGTCAATAATGCTTGGAGCTGGTTCTTCGATAGGACGCATTTCAGTGGCTTCAATAGGACCAAGTCCATCAATTGGATTTCCAAGTGGATCTACGACACGGCCTAGAAAATTAGAGCTGACTGGCATACCTGCTTGTTTTTTTGTTCGAGAAACCTTTGTACCTTGACCAATAGTACCTTCTGTATCAAATAGAATAACACCAATGTTTTCAGTTGTGATATCAAGTACCATTCCTTTTGTACCATTCTCAAAAACAACAACTTCTCCATACATCGCATGATCTAATCCTGAAATGGTTGCGATACCATCTCCAATTGTTTCGACATAGCCAACTTCATTTTCTTGGGAAGTGGCTTCAAATTGTTCGATTGCCTCTTTTAAGATGGACATAAGTGTTCCATTCTTTTTCATTTGAATGGCTTTATCCCTGGCAGCTTGAATTTGTTCTTGAAGCTGTTGTTGACGAGAACGTGTAGACCAATCGTATTCATCGTTGTTTGCACTTAGAATAAAGCCTCCGCGTACACTTGGATCAATTAAGATATTGAGTGTTATGTTTTGGGCTTGGTATTTATTTTTAAGGAATGTCTTTATTTTTTCTTCTTGCGCTGCACTAGGTCTTGTTACGCAGCGTAAGGTTGCATTTAAATTTTCGTTGTTCATTTATTTCATTTCCTTTAAAAAATCATCATATAGTTTTTCATCGCTCTTTGTATTTGTGATTTTATCAGCCGCTTTATTGATTAAATCCGCAATTTCAGATTTGGCTTTTGCCTTTTCCTCATTTGCCACTTCAATCGTTTTGATGCGAGCTTGTTCAATCATTTCATCGGATTTTTTGTTTGCATCCGCAATAATTTGTTCATATTCAAGACTTGCTTGTTCTTTTGCATCCGCTAGCATGCCATCACAAATTGTCTGCATATTTTCAAGCTGTTGATTAGCTTTATTTTTTGATTCAAGAGCTTCTTGTTTTTGTTGATTTGCCAAGGCAAAATCAGATTCTATTTCTTGTTTTCTCTTTTCAAGAATGTCATGTACTGGCTGAAATAGAAAATGTTTCATCAGTGCATATAAAATAAGTAGATTGATGATTGTCCAAAGAATATTGGAATCAATTCTTAACATAGATTATCCCACCTATTTCACCATTAAAATGATTAAGATACCTAATACAAATCCGTAGATGGCTGTTGCTTCAGCTAAAGCTGCACCAATTAATAAGGTACTACGAATTTTTCCGTGAGCTTCTGGTTGTTGGGCAATGGCTTTTACGGCACTGCTTGTCGCAAAACCAATACCTAATCCTCCACCAATAACGGCAAGTGCTGCCATTCCAACTCCGATTGCTGTTAAACTCATTTTTATTTTCTCCTAATTTATTCTGTTTCTGTCGCTTCTGCGATAAATAGTGATGTTAAAAAGACAAATACATAAGCTTGAATGAATCCATCAAAGAAATCAAAGTACAAGCTAAATACAGTAGGTATAAAGACGGGAACGACCATTTTGATCATTTCCATAATAACGAAGGCACCAATGACATTACCAAATAGACGCATGCATAGGGATAAAGGACGCGTAAAGACCTCAAGAATATTGATGGGTGTAACCACAGCAACAGGCTGAGTAAAGCTTTTGATCCAACCTTTCATTCCTTTTGCGCGTATTCCGCTAATTTCGATTAAGATAATACTCATAAGTGCTAATGCGATTGTGACATTCATATCCTTGGTTGGGGGTTTCATACCAAAGATGCCAATGATGTTCGCAAGACCTATATATAATAGGATGGTTGAAATATAAGTACTATATTCTTTGGCATTTTCACCAAGCATGGAGATTGTGAATTTATCTAGCCACAACACAATGCTTTCGGCTACAATTTGTTTTTTACCCGGATTATGAACTTTGAGTCCTTGTGTTAACCAAGCAGAAAGTAAAACAAGTATAGCCATGACAACCCATGTGATGACAACGGATTCACTAATCGCAAAGGGACCGATAGTAAACGCGGTGTCGACGTTTAACTGGTCGAGTAGTTCTTTTGTGAACTCTTCCATAGCTCCTCCTTTCAAAACCATAAAAAAACGATTAAAGATAATCCGTGAATTTACGAATTAAGACAAAATTCGTTTTTCTATAAGAAGGTATTTTAGTTTGCATGATTTCGAAATTCAAGTCTTTTTATCAATGTAAACGTTATCTGTTTTATATGACAAATTTTTGTATATTTCGCATATATGATACATATGTCTCAATTACATAATCGACTTTGTTTTGTGTTTGAATTTTAGAAAAAAGGGCATAAAAAAAAGGAAGAATCGATCTTCCTCTTAGTGTTCTTTTGTATGATCAAAAGCCATGCCTAGAATGGTTTCAATATGTTCATCGTCTAATGAATAGTAGACAGTCTTTCCTTCTTTTCTAGATTTGATGAGTTTAGAAAGGCGTAAAGCTTTTAGTTGGTGTGATACGGCAGATTTCGTCATATCGAGTACGTTGGCCAAATCGGATACGCACATTTCACTTTGTTGAAGGGATAATAAAAGTTGAAGACGTGTACTATCTCCCATCACTTTAAAGAAATCGGATAGGTTCATGATTTCATCAAAGGCCGGCATGTTTTCTTTTACTTTTTGTACTAATTCTGTATTTTTAGGCTTGCAGTCACAATGTGTACCAATCATAAGTTCTCCTTTTTTCTTTATTATAGTTGAATGATTGAACAATTGTCAAAAAAGTTGTTGACAACATGTATGAATCCTATATAATGAAAGTGTAAAAGTTGAATATGTGTTCAACTATTCAAACGTGGAGGGAAATCATATGAAAAAGAGTTATAAGATTGATGTAGATTGTGCAAACTGTGCAAACAAAATGGAAGTAGCTGCTAATGATACAGAAGGTGTTAAGAGTGCAGTTGTAAACTTCATGATGTTAAAGATGAATGTTGAATTTGAAGATGGAGTTCAACCTAAAGAAGTTATGGCTCGTGTATTAGAAAATTGTAAAAAAGTTGAAGATGATTGCGAAATTTTCTTTTAATGAAAAGTAAGATGCGAAAGCATCTCTATTTTTCGGTTATTATAGTTGAATAATTGAACAATTAATGTTTTTGGAGAGGTAGAGATAAGTATGAATAAGAAACAGAAAAAGATGTTAAAGCGAATTATTGTTGCGAGTATTCTTTTTATCATAATTAAGGTCGTAAAACTACCTGAATACATTGAGATTCCTTTGTTTCTAGTGGCCTATCTAGAAATTGGTTATGATATTCTTCTTAAGGCTTTTAAAGGAATTAGAAATCGTCAGGTATTTGATGAAAATTTTTTGATGGCTGTCGCAACTGTAGGCGCTATTGGTTTGAAATCTTTTGATGAAGCAACAGCTGTTATGTTGTTCTATCAGATTGGGGAATGGTTCCAGAGTTATGCGGTTGGAAAAAGTCGTAAAAATATCACGGAATTAATGGATATTCGTCCGGATTATGCCAATGTTGAAGATGAGGATGGAAATCTTGAACAGGTAGATCCAGATGAAGTTGAAATCGGTACAATTATTGTGGTTAAGCCTGGTGAAAAAGTGGCTATTGATGGAATTGTCATTGAAGGAAGTTCTACTCTAAATACAGCGGCTTTAACAGGGGAAAGCTTGCCTAGAGAAGTCAGTGAAAATGATGAAGTAATCAGTGGTTGCATCAATATGACGGGCTTATTAAAAATTAAGACAACAAAAGAATTTGGGGAATCCACTGTATCAAAAATTTTGGATTTGGTTGAAAATGCATCAAGTAAGAAATCTCGTTCTGAAGCCTTTATTTCACGTTTTGCGAGAATTTATACGCCAGCCGTATGTTATAGTGCTTTGGCATTGTTCTTACTTCCACCTGTATTCAATTTGATTATGTCAAATCCTGCTGACTTTGGCACATGGCTATATCGTGCCTTAACATTCTTAGTTATTTCTTGTCCATGTGCATTGGTAATCAGTATTCCTTTGAGTTTCTTTGCCGGAATTGGTGGCGCCAGCAATCAGGGTGTTTTGGTAAAAGGATCGAATTATTTAGAAGCATTGGCTTCATGTAAATATGTTGTATTTGATAAAACGGGTACAATGACACAAGGTGTATTTGAGGTGGCAGGCATTCATCATGCGAATATTCCAGAAGAAAAGTTATTAGAGTATGCGGCAATGGCTGAAAGTTATTCTACGCATCCTATTTCTAAAAGTTTATTAAAGGCGTATGGAAATACAATTGATAAATCACGTATTGAAAATGTAGAAGAAATAAGTGGTCATGGAGTTAAAGCTGTAATTGATGGAGTGCAAGTACTTGCAGGTAATGATAAATTAATGAAGATGTATAATATTCCTTATCAAGAATGTCATAGTGTTGGTACGATTGTTCATATGGCTATGGATGGCAAATATGCAGGTCACATTGTGATTTCGGATATGTTGAAGCCGCATGCCAAAGAAGCAATTGAAGCATTGAAGAAGGCTGGCATTAAACAAACAGTTATGTTGACTGGAGATGTAAAAAGTGTGGCAGATAAAGTCGCTTCTGAATTACATATTGATAAAGTGTATTCGGAATTATTGCCTCAAGATAAGGTGAATAAAGTTGAAGAATTATTATCTTTAAAGCACTCAAAAGAAAATCTTGCCTTTGTCGGAGATGGAATCAATGATGCTCCAGTATTATCAAGAGCCGACATTGGTATTGCGATGGGTGCTTTAGGCAGTGATGCAGCCATTGAGGCAGCGGATATTGTATTAATGGATGATGATCCATTAAAGATTTCTAAAGCCATTAAGATTGCGAAAAAATGTATTCATATTGTATATGAGAATATTTATTTTGCGATTGGTGTTAAATTGATCTGTTTATTATTAGGTGCCATTGGTATTGCGAATATGTGGGTTGCGATTTTTGCGGATGTTGGAGTTATGATTATTGCCGTATTAAATGCGATTCGGGCATTAAATGTTAAAAATTTGTAAGGAAATCTTAGGATTTCCTTATTTTCATATTGTGTTAAATTTGTTTTAGTTGTATCTTTGTCTTGTACGCAGAAAAGGAGATTCGAGATGCAGGAATTAAAACCAATTAAAGAAGGAAAAGTACGTGAAATTTATGACAATGGGGACAACCTTATTATGGTTGCGACAGATCGTATCAGTTGTTTTGATGTAATTCTAAACAATGAGGTTACAAAAAAAGGAACTGTTTTAACACAGATGTCAAAATTCTGGTTTGATTACACAAGTGATATCTTACCTAATCACATGATTAGTGTGGATACAAAAGATATGCCGGAATATTTCCAACAAGAAAAATTTGAAGGAAAATCAATGTTATGTCGTAAATTGAACATGCTTCCAATCGAATGTATTGTTCGTGGTTACATCACAGGTAGTGGATGGGCTAGCTACAAAGAAACAGGAAAGGTTTGTGGTATTGAACTTCCAGAAGGGTTACAAGAATCACAACAACTTCCAGAACCAATTTATACACCTAGTACAAAGGCTGAAATTGGTGATCACGATGAAAACATTTCTTTTGAACAAAGTATTGCGCACTTAGAAAAACACTTCCCAGGACATGGTGAAGAATATGCAACTAAGATCAAAGATTGCACAATTGCTTTATATAAAAAATGCGCTGAGTATGCTTTAAGCAAAGGAATTATTATTGCGGATACAAAATTTGAATTTGGTTTAGACGAAAATGGTAATATCGTTATCGGCGATGAAATGTTAACTCCTGATAGTTCTCGTTTCTGGCCTGCAGACGGATATGAAGCTGGTCATTCGCAACCATCATTTGACAAACAATTTGCGCGTGACTGGCTAAAGGCAAATCCAGATAATGACTGGACACTTCCTCAAGAAATTGTGGATAAGACAATTGAAAAATATCTTCAAGCTTACACAATGTTGACAGGAAAAACTTTATAATTGAAAGATACCCATAAGTTGAATGCTTATGGGTGTTTTTTTGAAAACTGTATTTTTTGATGCCTAAATATATTTGAAAACCGTAAAATATGATGTTAATAATCACTTGAAAACCGAAGAACGCTATGTTTAAATGAGGGATAGATATTAGAAAATAATAATTATTGAATATATATGGTGAGGAAAAATATGAAACAAGGTGTATTTATAACATTTGAAGGAAATGATGGATCAGGAAAGACAACTGTATGTAAAGCAGTACAAGAAGAATTAATCAAAATGGGATACGATTGTATCTATACAAGAGAACCCGGAGGAAGTAAGATTGCCGAATCTATTCGTAATATATTATTAGATGTAAACAATACGGAGATGGACGATCGTACAGAAGCATTATTATATGCAGCAAGTCGTAGACAACATTTAAAAGAAGTTGTTCTTCCGGCATTGGAAAATAAGAAAATTGTATTGTGTGATCGCTTTATTGATTCTAGTTTGGCATACCAAGGAATTGCACGCGGCATAGGATTAAAAGAAGTGTGGGATATCAATCAGTTTGCGATTGATGGATGTATGCCTGAAAAGACTCTATTTTTATCCGTTAGTGTAGAAACGGGTAAAAAACGTATGAATCTTCGTGGCGACTTGAATCGTTTGGACCAAGAAGAAAGTTCATTCCACAAAGCTGTACGTCAAGGCTATGAAACATTAGTTTCTATGTATCCAGAACGCATTGAAGTGATTGATGCCGAGCCTTGTAAAGAAGAAGTTTTAAAAAGTGCTATGGAATGTGTTTTAAAGGTTATTAAAGAACATGAATAAAGAGTATTTAAAAAAGGCACAACCTGTTGTGTATCAGACGTTGTCGAATGCTTTAAAGAATCAAAGAGTTGCGAATGCCTATTTATTTCACGGGCCAAAAGGCTCAAGCAAATTAGAAACGGCCATCTTATTTGCACAAAGTATTATATGTGAACATACAGATAATGATGGATTTGCATGTCAAGAATGTGAAAGTTGTAAACGTATAGAGAACGAAGAATCTTTAGACTACATGATTGTATCGAATGATCGTATTAAAAAGAAAGATATAGTGGATTTACAGACGTTTTTTGAATCAACGAGTGCAGGAAGACAAAATGCTCGAATCTATATTCTAGATCATTATGATAAGGCTACGCCAGATGCTTCAAATAGCTTGTTGAAGTTTTTAGAGGAGCCAAGTGAAGGGATTTATGGTATATTAATTGCGGATGAAAAATCCAATGTATTACCGACTATTCAATCTAGGTGTCAGGCTATTCATTTTAAACCGGAAAGCTGTGAACACTTATTGCTTGAAAATACAAGTGAAGAAAACGCGAAGATGCTTGCAGAATCTGGATATACATATGATAAGGCAATTGAATTATTGTCTTTACCTGATTTTGAAGAATTAAAACAAATTGCACTTGAATATATTGAACATGCCTCTTCCTTTTCACAAATTGAAAAGATGCAGACAAGTGTATTTGTGAATAAGTCAGAACGGATGAATAAGGATTGGGTACAGTTGTGGATTCAGTGGGTTTTATTCTATATAAAAAATGATAGGGTAAATTTACCTTTAGAAAAAAAAGTAAAACTATATTCGATTTTGGTTGAAAATATGGATATGTTGTATCGACCAGTCGATTTAGGTTTATTTATGGATAAGCTTTATTATGATATTAGGAAGGCTGTGATTTAGTGAATACAGAAGGAAAAGTAACATATAAATATATTGTTTATATACAGTTTGAAGAATCAAAAAAAGCCTACACTTTTGGATCAGATGTTAAATATTATACAAATGATGTTGTCGTTGTAGAAACTGTACGTGGGCAAGAACTAGGAAAGGTTTGTGTGCCAACGGTTGATTTTGATGCTTCGAAAGTAAAGGGAGATATTAAACCAGTATTGCGTAAGGCAACGCAAGAAGATATTAAATGTAAAGAAGAAAATATTGAAAAAGCTAAAGAAGCAATGAAGATTTGTCACGAGTGTGTCGCAAATTTGAAGTTAGATATGCATTTAATCAGCTCAGAATATACATTGGATCGTACAAAAGTCATTTTTACGTATGTGTCGGACGATCGTGTTGATTTTAGACAACTATTGAAAGACTTAGCTCAACATTTACATTGTCGTATCGAGTTAAGACAAGTAGGGCCAAGAAACAAAGCTAAAATCGTAGGTGGAATTGGAAATTGCGGTATGGAATGTTGCTGCTCAAGATTTATGTCAGATTTTGATACGGTATCTATTAATATGGCAAAAAACCAAATGTTGGCATTGAATATTCAGAAATTGAGTGGTCAATGTGGAAAGCTAATGTGTTGTTTACGTTTCGAAAATGAAGAGTATACAAGAATGCGTAAAGATTTACCAAAGATGAATTCGATTGTGAGTTATCAAGGTAAAAAATATCGTATTTCAAGTATGAATGTACTTCAAAAACAGGCAAAACTAGAAAACAAAGAAGAAGTCTTGTTTGTGGACTTTAAAGAATTGTGGCCAGATAAGGATTTTAACAATGATTAGACAGAAGAGTTTTGAATCGAATACTTCCACATTGTATTTGGTTCCTACGCCTATTGGCAATTTACAGGAAATGACACCTAGAGCTCTAGATATTTTAAAAGAAGTGAGTGTGATTGCGGCAGAAGATACGCGAAATACAAAAAAACTGTTAATGGCATATGGCATTGATACAATGTTGATGTCGCATCATGAACATAATCAGCAAGTTAGTATTCCAAAAATCATTGAACGATTGGAAAATGGTGAAGATGTTGCGGTAGTATCCGATGCAGGTTATCCCTTGGTTTCGGATCCAGGGCAAAAATTAGTTCAAGAAACCATTTCACATGGATTTAATGTGGTTTCAGTCTCAGGTGCGAATGCGGCTATGAATGCATTGGTTGCGAGTGGATTGAGTTGTTATCATTATTTATTCTATGGCTTTTTAGACAATAAGAGTTCAAAAAGAAAGAAACAACTCGAAGAAATCAAAACAATTCCTTACACAACGATTTTCTATGAAGCACCCCATCGTATTGAAGATACTCTACAAGATATGTTGGAAGTATTGGGAAATCGTCAAATGTGTTTAGCTAGAGAACTCACAAAAGTGCATGAAGAATATATTCGTGGAACCATTGAAGAAGTGTTAGAGGTAGCGGCTACTTGTAAAGGTGAAATGGTTATTGTCATGGATGGATTTAAACAAGATGATGTTGTATTTGATATGTATACAGCCATTACGAAAGTGGATGAATATATTGAATCTGGAATGCGTACAAAAGAAGCGATTGGTTTAGTTGCCAAAGAAATGGCTTGTAAAAAGAATGAATTATATGAAGCTTATCATAAAAGGGTAATCCGCAATTAGATAGGGTCGACTAAAAGTTGGCTTCAATAATT
>OGZW01002656.1_pt1 | contig 13797 bp, 9 predicted proteins | sample 1577001 | NCBI WGS metagenome assembly OGZW01 (sample SAMEA3541519, study PRJEB24748) | human gut metagenome | biome: human gut; feature: human-associated habitat; material: faeces | place: China | collected 2012 | reverse complement strand
ATCAACGATGAACTGGACTGCGGCATGTCGAATGATGACGGCGTCGCCCTGATGCGTGAACGTTATGGAGACAAATGGGCCGACATGCTGCAGTACTATCTCGACAATTTCGTCGACTCGTTGACCGGCGTGGTGCCGGGCGCCCGCGTGCTCATCAACGATTTGAAAGCGGCCGGCGTGCATGTGTGGGGATTGAGCAACTGGCAGAAGGATCTGTTCCCGATCGCGCTCGACAATTTCGATATTCTGCGCAGCCTCGACGATCGTGTGGTTTCCGGATATGTCTCCCTGCGTAAGCCGAATAAGGATATTTACGAGTTCGCGTTGCAACAGTTCGGCATTGACGCTTCCGGCGCGGTGTTCGTGGACGATAAGGCCATGAATATCGTAGGTGCGAACAATGCGGGCATTCGTGGCGTTCGATTCAAGGATTCACGTGCGTTGCGTGCGCTGCTGATTGATGCGGGTGTGAAGATTCCCGCGGTGCATCAGGCATAGTGTGTTGCGTTCCGCTGCCTTACATGCTGTTGATACGGCCGGAATGATTCCCACGATGATAACGATGTGATGAGGATTTGATAAGGAGGACTTTTCGTGCTGAAAGTGCTGTTTGCCGGTACTCCGGATGTTGCGGTGCCGTCGTTGAAAATGCTGGCTGAAGATACCGAGCGTTTCGAAGTGGTCGCAGTGCTCACCCGACCGGATGCTCCTACCGGGCGTGGACGCAAACTGGTACCGAATCCCGTGAAGCAGGCCGCTCTTGATCTTGGTTTGCCGGTGATTGAATCCGATACGAGCGAGGAAACGTTCATTTCCGAACTTGCTGCGACCGGTGCCCAGGCCGCGGCAGTGGTGGCATATGGCAAAATCCTGAAGCAGGATGTGCTCGACGCGCTGCCGATGGGCTGGTACAACCTGCATTTCTCCCTGCTGCCCCAATGGCGTGGCGCCGCTCCGGTGCAACGTTCCATCTGGGCGGGGGAGAAGGTGACGGGCGCCACCGTGTTCCGTATCATCCGTGCCATGGACGCCGGCCCGATTCTGGCGCAATCCACCGTGGAAATCGGCGCGCACGAGACCGCCGGAGAATTGCTGGGACGTTTGGCCGAAGACGGCTCGCATCTGCTCGCAGCCTCGTTGCAGGCGCTGGCCGATGATCAGATCGCGCCGGTGGAACAGCCTGCCGGAGCGTATGAGGTCGCGCAGAAGATCACCGTGGAGGACGCGCATATCCGCTTCGACGTGCCGGTATTCGCCGCCGACCGCCAGATTCGCGCATGCACGCCGAATCCGGGAGCCTGGTGCGAACTGCATGCCCATGCGGACGCCGAACCGGCGACCCTGCACGTATTGCGCGCGCAGCCGGCCGACATGTCCAATCCGAACGCACCGGCATCGCTTGAACCCGGCCATATCGTGGCCGGCAAGAAGAACGTGTGGGTCGGCACCTCCACCGAGCCGCTCGAGCTGCTGGAAGTTAAAGCGCAAGGCAAGAAAGCCATGCGCGCCGCCGACTGGGCCCGTGGCGCCCACCTCGATAACGCCTTCTGTGAGTAAGATTTTTGTTTCTACTGTAAGTATGTGAGTAGCTGCGGCGTCCGCGACCGGCGGGCGGCATGATGAAAGTGCACGGAAGAATACGTGTCTTTCAGGAAGTGCAAGGAATGAATCAACTACCTTACGGTCCAGTAATTTAAAGTCTGATGCACGGGACATATCAATTCCTGTGGAACCACTTATAATATTGTAAAAAGTCTTTACAAACATCTTATGTATAAAGCTTTCTTTTCCACGTGAAGCCTTAACACCTTCCACAACTTCGAAACCTTCTGTCCAAAGCTTATACATTTCCAAAATTGTTTTTGGTGGATGTTGCAGATCACAATCCATAACTACACAACAATCACCGCTTGCATGTTCAAGACCTGCAAATACTGCGCCTTCCTTTCCAAAGTTACGGGAAAAACATACACCCTTAATATTCTTATTATTAGCTGAAGCATTAACTATTTCTTCCCATGTTGTATCTTTTGAACCGTCATTTACAAAAATAATTTCATACTCAATATTGTTTTCCGACAAAAGAGATGAAACTACTTCTGCAGTCTTGTGAATCATTGCCCCTTCATTGTATGCAGGGATAACCACTGAAAGTAAACTCATATCTCTACTCCTTTTGTAATGTAATAATACCGAAATAAACTGAAAAGTTTAATATTATCTATTTTATTATGATAATCCTAAAGTAATATTTTATACTTTATAGAGAATAAATGCAAGTTATGTTGTAAGATTTGTATATAAGTTACATACAAGATTTATGGTAATGGGCATTAATTGAAGTTTGTATATTTTTATGGTAAACTTAAAAGTAATGTGTAAATGTAACACAGGAAGAAAATAGAAAAATACAGAAAGGAAACATACATATTTAAATGTATGATTTTGGGAGGATGAACAAAGTTAAAAAATGGCAATGGGGACTACTTTTTGTTGTACTATGTGCATTATGCTTTTTGTATCCATACACAGGTGATGACTGGGCATGGGGAAGCAGCATAGGAATAGAAAGATTAAACACATGGTTCGATAATTATAGCGGACGTTATTTCGGCAATTTAATTGTACTTGCACTTACAAGATCAAATATTTTAAAGACAATTGTAATGTCAGCATGTATTACATTAATTGTCTGGATGATTACAAAAACAAATGAGGGTAAGTGGCAGATGGCTACTTTGGTTACAATACTTATTTTTACTGCACCTAAGGCAGTTATAAGACAGAGTATTGTTTGGACAGCCGGATTTTCAAATTATACTACATCCATTGTTCTTATTCTTTTGTACGGATTGTTTGTAAGAAATTTATTCATAGAAGATGGAAAGAAGCATTCTAATGTATGGGCAATTCCAATGCTTATATTAGGATTTTTGACAACACTTATTGTAGAACACGTAACAATACTTGCAGTTATAATGGCAGTATATATTATTGCATTTAATTTTATAAAAAACAGAAAAATAGAATTGTCTCACGTGGCATATTTCGTGGGAACAATTGCAGGGACAGCAACAATGTTTTCTAATTCTGTTTACTCATCTATTGGAAGCGGAAGCGATGGTTACAGAACTGTCGGAGCAAGTGAAGGCGGAACATTGGAGAGAATTATAACTAATTACTTTGATGTAATTGGAAAAGAAATGATGTTTGACAATATTGTTTTGTGTGTTGTAATGGCAATTGTTGTATTAATAGCTTTTATTCAATACCATGACAAGCTGGAAAGTAACATGGCAAAGATTGTTTCATGTATTTCGTTAACATTGGTTATGGGAACATTGGTATATGGAATTGTAACAAGAGTTGATACAGAATGGATTTACAATTGGAAATATGGAAAGTATCTTGACGGCGTATTTAATGTTATTTTCTGGATTTCATTACTTGTACTTGTTTTAAGCCTTTTTAAGGATAAATATGTAAAGTACAGATTGTCTTTTATATTGGGATGCATAGCGTGTGTGTCAGGACCATTACTTATGGTTACACCAATTGGACCAAGATGTTTCTTTGCAACATTTGTTTTAACAATATGGTTTATTGCAGAAGTATGTAATCTGGTTAATATAAATGAGGATATATATGGTATCCTGACAAAAATGGAAATTGCCGCCCTTGTAATTGTTATGGGAATGCAGTTTGCAGTATATGCACCGATTTATAAAGCTGATAGAGCAAGACTTGATAAAGTAAGAAAAGCGGAAAGTGAAGGAAAATCAGAAGTTACTATTCAGAGACTTCCTTATGAGGGATATCTTCACGCACCATCACCTAGTGAGGAAATATGGGAATACAGATATAAGTTATTTTACAATATTTCACAGGACCTAAAGATTAAAGTGGTGGAACATAAATATTAAAAAAAGCAAAATAATGAAGGGGAAAATAAATGAAAGTTTCAGTAATTATTGCAGCTTATAATGCAGAAAAATATTTGGTAGAAACGTTGCAGAGTGTAGTTAATCAGACATTGGATGACTATGAAATCATTACAATAAATGATGGCTCTAAAGATGGAACACTGGATATATTAAAGGAATATGAGAAAGAATATCCTAATTTTACAGTAATAAGTAAAGAAAACGGCGGGGTGTCAGCTGCAAGAAATGATGGATTAAACGTGGCACAGGGTAAGTATGTTTATTTCTATGATGCTGATGATATATTAGAATTGGAAGCCTTAGAGAAGATGTATGAGGCTGCTGAAAATAATAAGGCAGAGTTGGTAATTGCCGGATATGATATGTTTGACCAGTATAAGACTACAGAAGTAAAAGAGTTGAACAGCTTACTTGAATTAGAGAAAATAGATAAATATGATACAGACATTTTAAAAACATTCTCTTTAACAAACAAATTGTTTAGAAGAGATATAATAGAAAAATATAATTTAAGATTGCCACCAATATCTTATTCTGAAGACGGCGTTTTTTCAATGAATTATGTTTATCATGTCACTAAAATCACCGGATTGGAAATGGTAGTTACCCATTACAGAAGAATGATTGGTGACACTAATGCGGCAACACAGAATATATCAGATTCTAAGGTGGAAGATTATATTGAAGCTCACAGACTTATTCTGCAGGCTGCAAGAGATAGTATATTAAGGGATTTTCCTAAATACAAATCCATTAATCAGGTAAGAGCAGAAGATAAGGAATTAACAGAGTATTTAAATAGAATTATTTATAAAGAGTTAAATATTCTCATTAAGCAGTTTTATTCAAAATTCTGGTCTTTGAAAAAAAGCACAATTGAAAAAATTAAAGACGAAATCTTAGAAAAAATAGAAATCTTAGATTTACAGAATGCATCTTTGGTAGCCGACGAAAACCCTGATATTTCTTTATATAATATTATTACAGATGAGGAAGAAATGAAGGAAAATGCACATTTTACAGCAGTATTATATGGCAAGGAAAATGATGAAGAACAGTTTATTAAGTGCTTAGACAGTCTGGCTAACCAGAATCTTGTTGGGGTAAATATTGTTTTACCTGAAAGTATGAAGAAAATAGTTGAGGACAATGACTGCTTCCAGAAAAATATGATTTTCATAGAGGCGCAGTCTGAAGAAGAGTTGTTTAGAAAAGCACTTGAGACAACTAAGACCAGATATATAACTTTTTGTGATAGTAAGATTTTATATTCAAATAACACATTCAAATATGTGTTTAAGAGATTTATAAAGACTCATAAGGACTTTTTAATAGAACTTATTTATCATACTAATTTCAATGAGCCACAGCCTGTTTATTTAAACAGAATAGCTCAGGAATCAGTTATGAATGAAGTTGGATATAATGATAATCTTTGCATGGATTATACATTGGCAAACAAGTTCTTTGATGTGCATTTTGTCCGTGAAATAATAACGGATAAAAAAGGAATAAAGGAACATATTGAAGATTTCTATAAAAAGGGTTGCTATACATTCTTTAATGATGGCATAGTTCATTTTGATGGAAAAGAAAGAGAATTTATTTCTTTCATTGAACATGACGGAAGTACAGAATATATAAAAAAATATTTTGAAGATGCACAGGTTGACTTAAATAGTGAGGATTTAACAATGAATCCGGGAGAAGCATTAGTTAAGTTACAGGACATTTCTAATTTTAAAGAGAAAACTTTTGTTAACAATGTAATTAAGTTTGCAATAGAAAGATACAAGACAAAGGAAGTGATAAACAGAACATTGTTTATCAGTGTTAGAAAGAACGGAGAGCTTGAAGGAAATGCCAAGGCTTTATATCCTTATGTAAAGGGTGATAAAGTGATTTTCGCTAAGCAGTTACCACATAATCCGTTACAGATATTAAAAGCTGTCAAATTGATTTGTACAAGTAAAGTTATTGTAACAGATGATTATGTAAAATATTTAAGATATTTTGATTTAAAGCCTGAACAGAGAGTTATACAGTTGTGGCATGCCTGTGGAGCATTTAAGAAGTTTGGACAGAGAGGAACAAATTTGGAAATTAGGACAGACTTAGCAACTCATGCCCAGTACAATCTTGTGTCAGTAAGTGGTGCAGAAGTGCGACCTATTTATGCAGATGCTTTTGACATTGACTTAAAGAAGGTTAAGGCTTTAGGCGTACCTAGAACAGATGAATTTTTTGATAAGAAACTTATAGAACAGAAGAGAGAGGCAATATATAAGGCATATCCTGAATTAAAGGGAAAATTTGTTATTATATACGCACCTACATTTAGAGATGAAGGCCAGGGAAGGAGTCAGTTTAATCCGAAGATTGATTTTGACAGATTATCAGAAAAACTGTTGCCTAACCAGCAGTTTATTATTTGTCCTCATCCGGTAATGAAGAATGATATTGTGCCTAAGAAATACGACAATATTAAGGTTGTAAGAGATTTCTCAACAAACGATTTTATGTTTGTTTCAGATATGTTAATAACAGATTATTCTTCAGTTATTTTTGAGTATGCGTTATTAAAGAAGCCTATTGGATTCTTCTGTTATGATTTGGCCATATATGATAGAGGATTTTATTTGAATTATCCGGATGACCTTCCGGGTGAAGTATATGAAAATCAGGAACAATTGGAAGAGTTTTTGCAAGATTCTGAAAATACAAAGTTAACAGAAAAGTACGATACATTTATTAAAAAATATATGTCAGGTTGTGACGGACACAGTTGTGAACGTTTGGCAGGTTTAATAAATTCATATGTGGGGAGAAAATAAATGGGAAAAAAGATATCTTTTGTAAGTTCAAAAAATAGAGGGATAACCCTTGATATGTTAGTAGTAAAGGACTTTTTCAGAGTAAATGATGAGAAAGTTGAATTTAAGGATGTGGTTGCAAATGAAAATGCAAAAAATTCCCTTGTAAAAAAAGGAAACATAAGCATAAGAAAGGAGTATTGCAAAAACAATACTGACATAATATGCGTTGACGGTTCAATTGCAGGAAAATTATCTAAGAATGCACCGGAAGGAAAGAGGGTTCTTATAGCAACACCTTATGATTACCAGTTTAAGGCAATTAATGAATATGACAAGGGAGCATTTAAGAAAAAGAATACGTATAAGAATTTTACACATATTATTGTAGGTTCACCTTTTGAAAAAGAGCTTTTGAAAAAATGCTATAATACACCGAAGTCAGAAATAATTGATCAGGTGTGTATACCATACTCGTGGAGATTGAATCAGGAAGAATTTAAGAAAAAACATTATGATAAGTATTGTAAACATTATCCAATGTTAAAAGGCAAAAAGATTTTGGCAATATTATTAACCGGAGAGTTGGATGAAGATGAGGAAAATCCATATGCAGAAGTTAACTGGAATAAGATTTTTGACAATCTGGATGAGGATTGGATTATTCTTACAAACAGTGGGAAGCTGTTGGAGAATATGACTCATATAGGTTACCAACACAGAAACCAGTTTGTATATTCCAATAGAACATTTGATACAAGAGAAGTATTATCATTTGCTGATTGTTTAGTAACAAATAGTGGATTGTATGCAACATATTTTGCAGTTAGACAGAAACCTATTTATTGCCTAAAATATACTAACTGTGAGTTTGAAAAATATATGAAGAGAAAGTTTTCAAATTTATACATTAAAAACGTTGAAGACATTGATATGACAAAATTTTCAGAATTTACTTCAGAGAACGAAAAGTTTTGCGAATATTTCTCATATGATTGCGGTGAAAATCCATCAGCCAAGATATCTGAAATTTTTGAATAGAATATAGTAACAGGAAAGAGTAAGCATTATGAATTTTTTTCAAAAATTAACAGGACATTTTTCAACAATAACACGCCATAGACATAAGGTTATTGCCCATTGCGCAAAGGCGGGAATATTGTGGCAGGGACTTAGACACGACTTGTCAAAATATACTCCAACTGAGTTTATCCCTGGAGTAAAATACTATATGGGAGATAGAAGTCCAAATGAAGGGGAAAGAATAGACAAGGGCTATTCTAAGGCATGGTTACATCATAAGGGACGTAACAGACATCATTTTGAATATTGGGTTGATTACAATATGAAAAGTCATAAGAACGAACCTGTTGAAATGCCTTATAATTATGTAGCGGAAATGTACTGTGACAGACTGGCAGCAAGCAAAATATATAACGGTAACAAATACAAACAGACTGATCCGTTAGAATATTTTGTCAGAAGAAAATCAAGTAGAATTATTCATCCAAAAACCAGTGATGAAATTGAAAAGCTACTTGTTATAACTGCCAATGAGGGAGAAGATGCAGCATTTAAATGCATAAGACAGAAATTAAAAAGCCAGAAGAAAGTATAGTTGGTAATACCGACTATACTTTTTGTAAATATTTTTACGAGAGGGAGAAAGATGGAAGATAAAACTACAACAATTTACAAAAACGCCATATTAAACAAGGCAACAGATGTTTTGCAAATATTTATTAAATATATAATCGTAATTATTTCTATGTTATTCTTAGGATTTATTTTCTTACAGAGTTTTTTTGGATCAACGCTTTTAGATTTTTGTGAATCATCTTTTTTTATTGAAAAACCATTTTGGAGTACAGTCCTTATAGTGCTGATTCCAATTTTAATTGCCATAATCGTAAAGATTATTCTGCAGAAGTATTCTATTTCAATAGTTACTCCAAATTATATTTTCCTTGGAATAGTAACGGTAGTTTATACGATTTTAATGATTATGTTTGTGTACAAAACAGGCATTCCGGCAATGGACGACCAGGAACTTATTTTGAACGCAGCCAATGACTTGCTTAACAATGTACCTGATATGTGGGATAAAGGAGCATATTGTTATAGATTTCCTAATCAGAACGGTTTTGTTTTGTTTGTGGCACTTGGATTGAAAATGTTTGGCGCAGATAATCAGATGGTTTTCCAATATTTAAACATACCTATGCTTATATTAAGTTCATTCTTTTTAAGCAAAACCATTTACCTTTTATTTGATGATAAGAAACTGGCACGTTATTCATATATTTTACTTTTGGGATTCTTCCAGTTGAATTGTTATGTAACATTTGTTTATGGAACATTATATGGACTTGCGGTTTCAGTTGCAGGAATATTTCTTTTGATTAAATATTTCAAAAAGAGAAATATTGTTAACGGACTTGTAGGTATTTCACTTCTTTCAATAGGATATGGATTTAAGTCAAACTATCTGATTATGATTGTTGCAGCCTGTCTGTTATTATTATTTGATGCAATAGTAAAAAAGAGTTTGAAATCAGTAATCTCTTTAGTGTGGGGAATTGTTTTTTATGTTATTGTAGTTACTTCAATTTCGTCAACTATTTATCATCTTACAGGAAAGAAAGTAGATGAGGGAACTCCAAATACAGCTTGGGTAGCTATGGGATTGCAGGAAAGTTACAAGGCTCCGGGATGGTGGAACGGGTATAATGCTAAGGTTTTTGCAGACAATGAATATGATATTTCAAAAACAAAAGAGGCAATTTCACAAAATATATCTGAAAGAATGTAAGAATTAAAAAAAGATAAAGACTATACAATGTCATTTTTTAGCAAAAAAACAGCATCTCAATGGAGTGAAGGAACATTTGAATGTTTTTACATAACAAACTTGGATAGAGGACGACTTTCTAATCCAACATGGACAGATTCGGTGAAGAATCTAATGGTTGACGGACATTCAGCCAATCGTGCAGTTACTACAATATGTAATTATTTTATTGTATTTTTGTGGCTTGGAATAATATTATTCTTAATATTTGATTTCCGAAAACTGGATACTTATAAGTTGATTTTTGCAATTACATTTATAGGAGGATTCCTATTCCATCTTGTTTGGGAAGCAAAAGGTCAGTATACAATAATTTATGCTTATCTTATGATTCCATATATGCTTAGAGGCTATCAGTTATTGCTCAGAAGAGTATGCAACATAAGCCTTGGCGAAAAAGAGGCTAAAGAAAAGAGAGGAACAATTATTCCTGTGGCTGTCATTGCGTTAGTTGTAATAGTAATAGGCATTTCAAATAATAAAGTTGTAAATGAAACAATAAAGCTAAATGGCGATAAGGAAAGATATGAGTCATATATGAGCCATCAGGTTGATGACTTGGATGATGGATATTATACTATAATACCTGCAAATGATTCATCAGTAACACTGGCAGGATTAATAGGTAATGATAAAAAATATTCAGATAAGTTTGTAGTTGACTGTTCACTTATAAGTCTTTGTGGTAAGAACAGCAACGAAATATCTGAACAATCACTTGGAATACTGGAAGGCAAAATTGATCCTGGAACTTCAGTAGGACTAAGTGCAACAGACCGTTCAATATTCCAGCGTTGGATTGTTAAAAAGGTAAAAGACAATACTTATGAAATATATGATGAATACAATCTGGCATTAGCATATGACAAGAAGGAAAAGAAACTTTCAATTGAACAGTATACCGGAGATAAAAACCAACAGTGGGTTATATATTTGGCAAAATAGAAAGTGGTTGCGTATAATATATTTTAGAATTTGGATTGGTTCAGTGGGGCCAACATATTTAGCACAAAAACAGAGCTGCATTGACGTTTGCCAATGCAGCTCTGCTAATTAAGAATTTCTTATAATTTATTTATTATTTTCCTGCAACGTAGTCTGTTGCCTTAACCCAGTTTTCATAAGGAATCATCTGAGCCCAATATGTATTGATAGGTTTTGTTTCATTCTTGTATAAGTCAACTAAAGACTGCTTGAATGTTAATTCTTCATCTGTAATTCTCTTAAGACCGGAAGGTATTTTCCAGTAGCATTTGCCAAAGTACCATAATTTATCATAATTACCAGTGCTTATACATGCGTTTGTTACAGCCTGGTCTGTGTTTTTGTGATGGATATGACCTGTTTCTCCGGCAGGACTATGTGTTGCAATCAAATCCCAATTCTTACTCTTAATAAGTTTAGTTACATCAGCAGCAACACCGTCCTTTACAGAATCCCAATCATATTTAACCCATTTCTTATTAGCATCTCTAACAAGGTCAGGATAATCTAAAATAATTCCCTTAATGCCTGCTTTTTCCATTACAGACTTAAATTCATTCTTTCTAACATCTGTGAAATGATTTGTAAGACATACAACAAACCAGTTACCTGATTTTAAATGAGCACCGCCCCATAATGTTTCGTCATCAGGATGGGCAACAATCATAAGCTTGTTACATCCGCTAGTATCAATGTTGTCATATAATAATGAATTTTCAAAGAAGCCTGTTTTATTTTCTACAACTAAGAGCATTCTTAATGTTTCTTTCTTTTTTGAAGGAGTTGCAGTAATGTAAACTTCACCCGGTCTCTTTGTTGTTACAAGACCATTGTCATCAACTGTTGCTATAGATTGATCTTCAGATTTATACTGTATTTTTTCAGTGTCGTGATTTGTGTACTGAAGAACAATCTGATAATTGTTTCCGTATTTAACTGTTGCTTTATTGCCATTCTTAAAACTAATCTGTGGAGCTTCCTCAGTTTTAATTTTATAAGTCTTTTTAACCTTTGTTTCTTTGGAGTAAACAGTGATTTTGACTTTACCTTTTTCCTTTATTGTAAGTAAACCATCTTCAGATATTGTGGCAACATCATCGTTAGAACTGTTCCAAGTTATTTCTTCCAATGTTTTCTTAGGTGTAGTCTTGTAATTTAACTGATACTGCTCACCTATGTAATAATGTTTCTTCCTGCCAACAACTTTGATTGATTTTACATTTTTAAAAACTTTAACCTTGCATTTAGCCTTTTTTGAAGTACCTTTAATCTGGGCATATACTGTAATGTTACCTTTTTTAAGAGCCTTGACAACCCCTTTCTTATTTACAGTGGCTACCTTTTTGTTTGATGAAGAATAAACTACATCGCTCTTTTTGTACTTGCCTGATAACTTGACTTTAAGCTGCTTGCGCTGTGTAGCAAACATTGTTATCTTTTTACTATTGTTGTTAAAAGATACAGCTTTTGGAGCTGCATGTACGCTTAATGTACCAATGCCACATAGACATGTCAGCAAAGCAAGAGTTGTAATTAATTTTTTTGTTACCGAATTTTTGCTCATTTTTTTTCACCTCATTTTAATATTTTCATTCTCAAATAACAATTCTATTGTATTATTCGAAAAAAAGCAACATAAACTTTGTTGCTGATAGTTCCAAACAGTAAAAAATTAAGTAAATTTTGTAAAGAAATTGTATATTGAAAAACAAAAAAATTGCAAAAAAAATCCACCGGAAAACGATTATGCAACGCACCGACGGACTTAGTATTAATATTAAGCTTCTGTTCTATCTTTTTTGAAAATAACAAGCTTGCTGAATACATAGTTAAGTAATACAACAAGGAATGACATTGTAATCTTGCACACGCTACCTTCCAATCCGAAGATTGCCTGATTAAATCCGTGGCTTACAAGGAAAGGAACACCGAAGATTTCGATTAAACCTGTTGCGATTCTCGCAGACAGGAATAAGCTTAATTCCTTAAGAACAAACTTAGGATTCCATGAATAACTTTCAAATACGAAAAGCTTGTTTGTTATGTAAGCAAAAGTTACAGCTAAAACCCATGAAACCACATTGGCAACAAAAACATCAATAGTGCTTGCTGAAATATGAAGGGGCCCTGTTAAATTGTTGCCCGGATGGCAAAACATAACCATAAGACTGTAAACTACCCAGTTAACAACAGTGGTTCCACCACCCATAATAAGGTACATAATAATTTCTTTATATTTAATAAAAAGTTGTTTAATAGTTTCCATTAAAAATCTCCTCTACTTAATTTAACTTCGACAAGTATAACACAAAAAATAAAAGTTGTAACTATTTCCTTAAAAATCGGGGAAAATCAATAATTTACTGCAGATAATTGCAAGAAACAAATAAAATGTTATAATGAACAGGTATGAAGAGGAGGGACAATATGAAACCAATATTATACATAGTTATACCTTGTTATAATGAAGAAGAGGTTTTACCTATTACAAAAGACTTATTTTTAAACAAACTTAAGGAATTAATTTCAAAAGAAAAGATCAGTGATTCAAGTAGAGTAATGTTTGTTAATGACGGCAGTAAGGATTCAACATGGGAGATTATTAAGAAACTGGCATTAGAAGATGAACATTTCATCGGAATTACACAGAGTAGAAACAGAGGACATCAGAATGCAGTTCTTGCAGGTTTGATGGAAGCAAAAGACAAGTGTGACATTACTATATCTATTGACTGTGACGGTCAGGATGATATTAATGCCATGAATGAAATGGTTGATGAATATTTAGAAGGAAGCGAAATCGTGTATGGTGTGCGTTCTAAGAGAGATACAGATACTTTCTTTAAAAGAGCCACTGCTGAAGGCTTCTATAAAGTTTTAAATATAATGGGAGCAGAGGTTGTGTTTAACCATGCAGATTACAGACTTGTTAGTAGTAGAGTTCTTAATGAGTTTGCTAATTTTAAGGAAGTTAATCTTTTCCTTAGAGGAATGTTTCCACTTGTAGGTTTTAAGAGCACAAGCGTATATTATGAAAGAAATGAAAGAATTGCAGGGGAAAGTCATTATCCGTTAAAGAAGATGCTGGCACTTGCATTTGATGGAATTACAAGTTTAAGCATTAAACCAATACGAATGATTACAAGCTTTGGCTTTATTGTGGCATTGGTAAGTTTCATTTTTATTATAGTTTCTATTATACAGA
>OGZW01002655.1_pt1 | contig 13802 bp, 10 predicted proteins | sample 1577001 | NCBI WGS metagenome assembly OGZW01 (sample SAMEA3541519, study PRJEB24748) | human gut metagenome | biome: human gut; feature: human-associated habitat; material: faeces | place: China | collected 2012 | reverse complement strand
CCTTTGTCGGCAATATATTCAATGCTGCGGATACCGAAACGGGTAGAGTAGGTATCTACCAGCTGATTGTCTGCATACACGTTGGATACGGCTTTGTAGAGAGCGGGGCTTTCCGGCGACCAGAGTTGAGGCGCGTTGACGATGAAGTTTTGTTCAAACGGCTGCCCGTGATTGATGCGGCCTTTGTTTTCTTTGCGGGTCACTACCTTTCCATCCGGTGACAGGATTTCTGTCTCTATACGGATTTCTGTCTTTTCGCTGGCATTCTCTATCTTGGTTTGCAGGCGTACGGCGGCAAATTCATCACTGACATGCGGGGTAGTAATCTGCGTGCCCCATACCGGAATGTGTACTTTTTCCGTCACGATCAAGTGGACGTTGCGGTACAGACCTGCTCCCGGATACCAGCGTGAAGACTGGGGGCGGTTTTCGAGGCGTACCGCCAGTGTATTGTTCTTTCCGTCTTTATTCAGGAAAGGGGTGACGTTGCAATGGAAAGAGTTGTAGCCGAAGGGCCAGAAGCAAGCCTCCTGTCCGTTGACGTATACACGCGCTTCACTCATTGCTCCGTCGAACAGGAGAGTGACTTCTTTGTCGGCGGGAACGTCGAAGCTGGTGCGATACCATCCGGTTCCGACATAAGGCAGTCCTCCGGTACGTCCGGTTTTCAGTGATGCCTTCTTCTCAAAGTTCTGTGTGACTGCTACGTTTTGCAGGTCGTTGTTCATGTCGAAAGGTCCGAAGATGGCCCAGTCATGCGGGATAACGACCGATTCCCATTTAGTATCATTGTAGTCAGTCTGCACAGCTTCCGGAAAATCTCCTTTACTGAATTTCCAGTTCTTTTCGAGCAGCGTCTCGCTGCGCTGTGCCTGTAGCATACAGGCTGCGCTCATCAAAAGTACAGTAAACAACTGTTTCTGGTGTTTCATGTTCATTCTCACTTTTCGGGTATATAAATAAGGATTGGATTACAAATGTAGGAAAAATGTCGGTTACACTTGTAAATCTCCCCGTCTTTTTGTTCCTTTGCTCTATATTTATAAAACAGAATAGTTCGGAATGAAAAAACTAATTTATCTGCTTTTGTTACCATTGGCTCTGGCAGTGGCAGCCTGTGGCGGTAAGAACGGAAGTTCAAATAAAGAATCGGTATTGGCAAGGCAAGACAGTGTAGATGCTCACGGGTTGCAGCGTATGCAAAGTTCAAAAGCTGAAACTGATATTAAGTTTAAGGGAAGAGACTATCATTCGCTGGTTTCGCGTACTCCTGACGAAAGTCTGCCTCACGTCTCCAATGAGATGGGGGATACGTATGTAGACAATAAAATAGTGTTGCGCATCACCCGGGGAAGTGAAAACGTACTCAACAAGACATTTACGAAGAACGACTTTTCATCGGTAGTCGACGCGAAATTCCTTTCAAAATCCATACTTGAAGGAATCGTATATGACAAGACCACACCGGAGGGAATTGTCTACGCCGCCAGTGTTTGCTATCCGCAGACGGACTTGTATGTTCCGCTTTCCATCACAGTAACGGCCGATGGAAAAATGAGCATAAAGAAAGTAGATATGTTGGAAGACGATTATACGGAAGAAACACCTGAATAGACTTGTGAATGGGGATATAAGACGTTTCTAACAGAAGAATTGCACAAATGTGAAAGCATTTGAGACAAACGAAAGGCAGCCTTTTTGGTTGCCTTTCGTATTTTTGCACCGTCGATAAACTTAATACCGAATAGAATGAAAAAATACATTTTGGCTATTTATATGATGATGGCAGGATGCGCGATGCTGACTGCTCAGACCAAAAATACGCAAACACTGGTGCCACTCACCGAACGGGTAAACGTACAGGCTGACTCTGCACGTATCAACCAGATTATTGACGGTTGCTGGGTAGCTGTCGGGACGAATAAGCCTCATACCATTCAGCGTGACTTTACTAACCTGTTTGATGGCAAGCCCTCCTATCGTTTTGAACTCAAAACCGAAGACAATACACTGGAAGGTTATGCAAAAGGAGAAACGAAAGGACGTGCCGAGTTTTCATATTGCTATGCAACTTCCGACGATTTCAAAGGATTACCCGCCGACGTTTATCAGAAAGCACAGATCACAAAGACAGTTTATCATCACGGAAAAGGGGCTTGTCCGCAAGGAAGTTCCCGCGACTATGAGTTTTCGGTTTATATCCCTTCTTCTCTGGACAGCAATGTCTCCACCATCTTTGCCCAATGGCACGGAATGCCCGACCGGACGCTGGTCCAGACTCCTCAGGGCGAGGTGAAGAAACTGACTGTTGACGAATTTGTAGAACTGGAAAAAACGACCTTCTTCAAAAAGAATGTCGGACACGAAAAAGTGGCCAGACTGGATAAACAAGGTAATCCGGTGAAAGATAAAAATGGAAAACCTGTATATAAGGCAGGAAAACCCAACGGATGGTTGGTTGAACAGGGAGGATACCCGCCATTGGCATTCGGATTTTCCGGAGGACTGTTTTATATCAAAGCAAACTCCGACCGTAAATGGCTGACAGACAAAGATGACCGTTGCAATGCAAACCCGGGAAAGACGCCCGTTATGAAACCGCTGACTTCTGAATACAAGGCATCCACCATTGCCTACAAATTACCTTTTGCCGATTTCCCGAAAGACTGCTGGATTACTTTCCGTGTCCATATCGACTGGACGGTCTATGGCAAGGAAGCGGAAACGATTGTGAAACCGGGCATGCTGGATGTACGGATGGATTATCAGGAGCAAGGTAAGAAAGTGAGCAAACACATTGTCGATAATGAGAAGATTCTGATTGGACGTAACGACGAAGACGGGTATTACTTTAAGTTCGGAATTTACCGCGTAGGTGATAGTACCGTTCCCGTTTGCTACAATCTCGCAGGATATTCGGAAAGATAAATAGGTAAATAGTTAAGGTTAAAAGTTAAGGTGAAGAGAGAGCGATCCGGATGTTCCTGAGTGGGCATCCGGATCTTTTTTATGGGGTAAATTCAAGACTGAAAGTTAAAGAACACAAAAAAGAATGTGATCTCTGGTTATTCCCAAATCTTTCCTAAATCTGTATCGTTATTTGCAGTATAAAACTTATCAGATATAGTATTAACTAAAAAGAATAACGATTATGAAGAAAATTTTATCTTTGCTTGTGATGGCTATTGTAGCTATACAGTTCTCATTTGCCGGCGATGTGATTACAAAGGATATGAATCAGCTACCGCTTCCGGCACGCAACTTTATCAACCGTCATTTTACCAAACCTCAGGTGGCTCATATCAAGATTGATAAAGATCTGTTGGAGTCTGCCAAGTATGAAGTGTTATTGACGGACGGTACGGAAATAGATTTTGATAGCAAAGGTAACTGGGAGGAAGTAAGTGCTAGTAAAGGGCATGCAGTTCCGGCAAGTGTTGTTCCTTCGTTTGCTGTCAGTTATCTGAAAGAGCATAACTTCACAGAGCCTGTGACAAAAGTGGAGCGTGACCGGAAAGGATATGAAGTGGAATTAAGTACCGGCGTTTCTTTCAAGTTCGACAAGAAAGGAAAATTCCTGAAAGCGGATGATTGATGATTAAATGAAAATATGATATAACCTAAATCCTAAGAATTAATTATGTTGAAGTTTAAGTTTGGCGCATGGGCAGTCGTTTTAATGCTGACTGCCTTCTCTTTCAGCGCATGTGATGACAATGATGATGAAACGTATAATCCGCCTGCCAATATCACTGAGGCATTGAAGCAACTATATCCGAATGCCCAGAATGTGGAGTGGGAGATGAAAGGAGATTATTATGTAGCTGACTGCTGGGTGACTGGTGATGAACTGGATGTCTGGTTCGACGCGAATGCCAACTGGGTGATGACGGAAAACGAATTGGATAGTATCGATCAGTTAGTACCTGCCGTTTATACCGGTTTCCGTAATTCCAACTACAGTTCATGGGTAGTGACCGATGTGTTTGTATTGACGTATCCGCAGCATCCTACTGAGTCCGTGATTCAGGTGAAACAGGGAAATCTGAGATTTGCACTGTACTTTTCGCAGGAAGGAGGCTTGCTGCATGAAAGGGATATCACCAATGGCGATGATACGAATTGGCCGGTTATGGAGTAGAATTAGTTATGTACAGAGGAATGTTTGTCCACATTCCTCTGTAGTCATTATATTACATCTGCTGATAATCTTTAGCCAGTCCTCCTTCGCTGGTTTCCTTATACAGTGAGGGCAGGTCATGTCCGGTTTGTTTCATTACCTGTACCACTTTGTCGAAAGAAACACGGTGCATACCGTCTGTAAAGGCTGAATAAAGATTGGCATCCAGTGCACGGGCGGCAGCATAAGCGTTCCGCTCGATACAAGGGATTTGAACGAGACCGCATACGGGGTCACAAGTCATCCCCAGGTGGTGTTCCAGCCCCATTTCCGCCGCATATTCAATCTGTGCCGGACTTCCTCCGAATAATTGATTGGCTGCTGCCGATGCCATCGCGCAGGCAACGCCGACTTCTCCCTGACATCCTACTTCAGCACCGGAAATGGACGCATTGAACTTGACAATGTTTCCAATTAGCCCCGCCGTAGCCAAGGCGCGAAGAATACGCATGTCACTGAAGTCACGGCTTTTTTGTAAATGATAAAGTACTGCCGGCATCACTCCGCAGGAACCGCAGGTAGGGGCAGTCACGATCTTTCCACCGGAAGCGTTTTCTTCGCTGACTGCCAGTGCGTAAGAGAAAACGAGTCCTCTGGATTGCAGAGATTGTTTGTATCCGGTAGCACGTATATAATAGGTGGAAGCTTTTCTACGTAAGTTCAGCGGTCCGGGCAATACACCTTCGGCTTCCAGACCTCGGTGGATAGCGTCTTTCATCGTGTCCCATACTTCTGCCAGATAGTCCCATATATCTTCGCTCTCACATTCCTTGACATATTCCCAATAACTTTTTCCGGTACGTTCACACCATTGCAAGATTTCGGTCATGTTGTTCATGCCGTATACTTCCGGGCTTTCGATTGTCGGGTTATCATTATTCTCTGCCAAAGCTCCGCCGCCGATACTGTAAACCGTCCAGTTTTCCAATATCTTGTTGCTTGCATCCAGAGCGGCAAACGTCATTCCGTTCGGATGGATTTTTAATATCCTAACTTCCAATTTAATTAGTGATTATGATTTCACACACTTTATGAATATAACAAAATAAGTACTATACATAATAAAACAAGTATGTTATACATACATGAAGTTCTCTTATTTAGTAAATATTGCGTCATAGCATCCATATCTGCACAATATACCTTATATTATATCGGACATTAAATTTGAGTTATTAACTTTATGTATATTTATTTTTATCCCATTATTTAATAATCTATTTATCACTTTCCCATCTAATCTATTCCCCTATCATCTCCTTTAACTTCTGCGTAAATACATATGCCCCTAGGTAATTAAGATGATCCTTATCATAATAATATTTCTTATCTGCGGTCATTGCATCTTCCAGATAAGATGTGAATCTGAACGGATAAATATTACCCAGCTGTTCTATAACCCCCATAAACTGTTCTTCCCACTTAGTATAGTACCTTTTTCTCTTATCAAGAATGCCTTTATATACCGGAAGAAGTACTATATCCACTTTAATATGCGGCCACTTTCTATATATTAATGAAAGCATATCATTCATAATAGAGACATTTTCACTGATTGTTTCTGGATACTCATTCAACACAGTACTTGATGTAACTTTATACTCTTCAACCAGACTATCCGTAATCATATCTATTCTCTGTTCAATCCCTCTGGCACATCTGTAATCAGAATACCCATTCATATAATATGTATCTGGAAACAGTTTCTTCCACATTCCAAGCTTACTTATATCCAGCCCTTTATATTTACTATACAACAGATAATTACGCACCTCTTCAAGGCTGTTAGTATATATCTTATTGCGTGTCATATTATGTCCATCAAGATTGTAACCTCCCCACAAAAAATATCTGTATATGTTCTTAGCAAGAGATGTATCAAAATTAAAATACTCATAGTCATACATATCTATATTTATATGTTTCAAGTTTTTTATCTTTTCCCCATACTTATCAATGCAATACTCAAGCGTCTTGTAATTATAATATATATCCTGTGATGAAACAGCAAGATTAGCATAATTACCTTTTAATCTGTCTGCTAGTATTCCAACCTCTGCATGAGATAAACCCATAATGAGTCCGTCATATGAACAAGCCAAAGGATTACTCATAACAAGATCAGCCCTCATTGCAGGCAGCATAGCTTTATGCCATAAAATATAATTAAACACTATACAATTCTCATTAGTAACTATTTTCTCAATCATAGATGTAATATCTGCTGATAACTTATCGTCATTAAACATAACAACAATACAGTCATAATCATTAATACCTGAATCCATAAACAGTTCTGGTCCAAATGTACCATCCCAATAATACACATCAACCATATGTGCAGTATCATCTAATGCCTGTAATGCATAATCTGTAAACAACTTCTCTCCAATAACAAGTATATTCATACCCACTCTCCATAATCATAAGTTTCTTCTGTATCCCATCATATATCCTATCATCTCATTTTCCCCATCATCTTTGCAATCTCGCCCATTCTGCACAGCCATGTATCATTTCTTATGGCAGCTTCATAACCTGCCTGTGCAATCTGGCTTGCTGCATTAGGATTCTCAAGCAGCCAGCAAACATTCTGTTTCATTTTTTCCATATCTTCAAGATTATAAAATACCAGTTCATTTCCATGCTCGAATCTTTCAAGAAGATACTTGCTTGTATCTGTAAGGCACACAGCTCCATTAAGCATTATGTTGAATACTCTTTCACTGCATCCATCCTTAAACCACGGCATACAATTAAGTCCAATCTTTGCTTTTCCAAGCATTCGGTTACATTCTTCTGAAGATATTCTTGCATTGATGCTTACATTAGGCTGCCATGCCTCATCACGCGCATCCCATCCTTTTCCATATATAACTATGCTGGCACCTGTACTTTCTAATGCGTGCATTGTCTTTAACTTATAATATCTGCGGACATTATCAGATATTATAAACCCATAATTTAATATATACTGCTTTACCTGCTCTTTTGTATATCCGCCCTTTGCTTCAAAATATAACTCCATAGTTTCTTCTATAGACAAGCCCGGCTTTTGAAGAAGTATATTATATACTGTTGAATACATCTCCATTCCTTTATCAGACATATCTGGAATTTCAATAAATGGTGTAGATAATTGACAATCTCCCACATACAATATATCTATTGGCCTGTCTTTGTACTGCATTCTGCCTTCTGCTTCATTTCCTCCATCAGGCATGAAATATATATTTCTTATTTCCGGATAATATTTTCTTATGAACTTCTCATGATTCCTGTCTATAACAATTACATTAATATCTGCTGGAGGACACTCTAATGCATCTGCATAATTGTACGGATGGTCAACTATCAGGTCATATACTGGAATATTTCTCTCTTTCCAGTAATTTTGTCCATTCTCACTCAATAACAAACCTATCTGATTTATCATAAACACTGCGCATCTGCCCAGCTTTACATATTCTTCAAGAGCCTCACCGTAGCTTTCAGGAATCCCTGTATTGATAATATAATATTCTATTCCAAGCTTGTCTGCACTGTCTGCAAGCTGGTCTATGAAATAATCCAAAGTTTCTAATTTTCCTTTTATGAATATTATTCTTTTAGACAAATTCATATATTTCTCTACTATCCGCACTATATCCGGCTCAACAGCTTCTCTTGAAAAATGTTTCATATATGTCTGATGTCCGATTTTTCCAATATGTTCCCAGTTATCATAATCATCTATAACTCTTATTATACTTTCTGCAAGCCTCTGAGGATTATCTGAACTTGTAACATATCCATTCTCACCATCTTCTACATAATAAGCAATTCCGCACACATCTGTACACAATACTGTTCCGCCCGTCATCATCATCTCAATTGCCACAGCAGAAAGTGGTTCAATTCTTGATGGTACTATCAGACAGTCAGCATCTTCCATACATGAAATTGTCTGCTGCCTTGTAAGCTGATGCAGCATATGAACATTATTATAATCTTTTTCTAATTCACATACACTTGTGTACACTTCTTCATCAACTGCAGCTTCATTGCCACAGAAACTGAATTCAGCTTTTTTCATATATTCGTCTGGAAGCATTCTTATAGCAGCTGCAAGAACATCCTGCCCTTTTATCTTAGAAAATGTTCCTGCTGTAAGAAATTTTACCACATCTCTTTTTCTCGCATAATGCTTATCTGCTTCACCTTCATATCCATAAACAGCAAAATGCATCATGGGAACATCACATTTATATATATCTTTAATTACAGATTTAACATAAGGACTTACAGCATAAGTATGAATATTACTTCCTATAGTACCAAAATGCGGTATTACGCTTGCAAAATATTCAAAATACTGTCTTCCCTCATGAAGCCACCATATTACTGGAATTTTGCTGCCATTAAGAACATGAATTACTTCATATGTAACTATTGTATTAGCAACAACAAGATTATATCTACTCCACTCCGATAACAGTCTTTCTTTTTCCGGATAGAATCTTTCCATAATCTTATAATCAATTCCCATATTATGAAGCTGCTCCCCCAGTTCTCCATCCATCATTGTTATAACATCTATATCTGCTCTCTCACGTTTACATAATTTTATCATATCCAGAAGCACTATTGGTGCTCCTGTTCTCGACAACTGATGTGTTATGAATAATATTCTCCCATTCATCCGGCTTCTCCAATTCTTATATTTCATAATCCATTATCATAACAGGCTTTCCTGCATTTCTATAATCCTGAACAATTGACGATGTATCGCCATAATATGCATCACATGAATTAAGCATATCTTTATCCCTGTCGCTACATACATGTCCAATTTGTTCAATATTATATTGATTCCTGATTGCAATTATCTGCTCATAGAGTTTCTTGTCTATATCTTCCATAACAGTATCTACAAGGCTCTGAACACACCACACAACTTCGATCTGACCTGAGTATTGTTTAAATATATCTAATACATTCTTTATCTTTCCTGCTGCTATCTCTGAATTCTGCATAAGTCCGCTTATTGAAGTATAGAACAATATTTTTTTCTTACCATTGCCATTAGCAATGCAATGCTCCTTATTCATCATCCACTCTGGCTTAGCATGTATCTTATCATTCCATATACTTTCAGTTTCTTTTCCAGCAAACTCAGTTAATTTCTTTATATACATATTACGCATGTTATAAGACTGTACATATGCCACATCAGCATTTATTACTCCCGGTACTGTACAGAAAGAAGCCATATTCTTATATTCGCGTTCATTAGACTCATTAAATTCTTCAAGTTCAAATGACTGTATATATATAAGCTTGTCGGTACAGCATTTTAACCTGTCTGAATAATACTTTCTGTCAATTCCTATTGCCCTATTCTCATTATCAAAAGGATTCTGTATATATATAATATCTGGATGATGAAGTTCCATATCATACTGTGCAGAATCAATGGCACCAATATCTGTGGCGAATTTATCCAGTTCATTTACTTCTTTCTTTATGCTTCCATAATATTCTTTATAATAATATGGAACAACAGCCACAACTATTTCAGTATCTCTTTCCTCTTTATGTTTCTTCCATACATTCTCTATATATTTCCATTCTGAAGCTTTGCTCACTAGAAAAAGTTCTTCTTTCTTTGCGATAATATCTCTTTCTATTATTCTTTTAACTTTATCAAATTCAGCTTTTATATCGGCATTATTTCCCTGATATATCTCATATATAACATCGCAGAATTTTTCAAAGCTTCTCACACTTTCAGTTCCCTCGCCTTTAACTTTTTCAATAAGCCCTCCCATGTCAATTACTGTCTGTTGTATATCAACAAGTTCTTCTCTTATCACTTCTACATTCTGCATATGTCCGATTTCTTCAATTTGCTTATCAATATTATCAAGACAGTTTTTAAGAATCTTTCTGTAGCCTGCCAATTCATCTAAATCAGCTGCCCTTACTGCTTTTTTCTCATCATATGTATATTCCGGCAGTTTAAAATCCATCAAAACCTCTAACTGCTTTTTCTGTGATTCATAGAATGGATAATCATGTCCTCCTGCATTTCTCACAAGCCTCATGTAATCTCCATACCTGCTTTTAAGCATAGCATCAAAGCCAATCGGAACCGGTATTGTTGTATTCTCAAAAGGCACCCTTACTACACGCTCATAATATTTTACAGGTATCCTCATATGATTTCCATACAGACTGTATGGCATCATCTGAGTCATTTCTTCACAGTCTTCATCTTTAAATGTAGCAAACACTTTTTCAGCTGCAGCATATAATTCAATTCTTTCCTGACATTTATCCTGTTGAACCTTAATATCGGTTCCACATATCATGTTAATTCTTGTTACAGCCGCCAGTTCATCTGCTGCAGACATCTGTCCTGCCTCAATAGCATCTGCGACCGCAACTATATATTCTGCCGTCTTTTCGCATTTCCCCTGTGCTTCTTTATCCTTTGACACATTATCATGCACATATATATCAAGTCCTGCAAGATATGGAAATCCATGATATCTTCTCAAGTGTTCATCCTCAAAACATATCCTGTTCTTACACACAACTCTGGCAAGAAAATGATGAAAATCTTTGTTAGTCCTGAAATTGATTATCTGATATCCTTCCACAAACTCACCTGGTGCTACTTTACAGAACTTCACATAATCTTCTCTTCTCATTCCTATATCAAGGTCGTCATCCCATGGAACATATCCGGCATGTCTTATTGCTCCAAGCAATGTTCCCCATTCCGCATAATAAGTTATGTTATATTTTCTGCATATTCTGTCAACCTCATCAAGCACATCAAGTTCAGTTGCCCAAGCTCTTTTTATCATAGATGGTACATAAAATCCATCTCTTACTTCATCTTCAAAATATTCTTCTGGAAATTGAAGCATACTTTCTCCTCACTATATATCAACATCTTCTATCATAACCGGCTTCCCCTGATTCCTGCACATCTGTGCTTCTGCTCCTGCCTCTCCATAGAAAGCATCACATGCATCAACAGCTCTTTTTAACATATCAGGTCTGACTATATTTTTTTCATATTTTCTCAATATAGTCTTATAATCCATCAAAAGCATTACATCTTCGAGTTCCAATATATCTTCCATATTGCCCTCAAATGCTAGAAGTGGCATAACATCTGACTGATATTCTGTAAATACATCCATTGAGCGTCTAATTTTTCCAAACATTTTTCTCTTATGTTCCAGCACTCCATTAGTACTTATAAAATATAGTATTATCTTTCTATAGCTGCCGTCATTCTTTAATGCCATATTTTTCCACTCTGACGGCATTATGTTATACTTAAGAACAGGATCTTTTTTCTCTATATACAAAGCTCCCCGGCCATTAATCTTATCTTCCCACTCCTTCTTTGATTCTTCTCCAAAGAATTCGGTCAGCTTTTTTACGTATAATTCTTTATTGGCTTCTGATTGCAGCATAACTTCATCTGCATACACAACACCTGGCATGGTTACATATGCATCCATACTTATATATGCTCTCATATCCATAGGATTAATCTCTTCCGTTACAAAATATGGCATATATATAAGTTTATTTGTATGTATAGCCAGATTCTTACTGTAATATCGTGGATGTATTGTAACAGAACCATTATATCCATCATATGGATTCTGAATAATAATTGTCTCAGGATTCTCCTCTTCAATATTATAATCACTGTTTATATATTTCTGAACATATTCTGGCAGAACTGCATCACTTGCACATTCTTCTACTGTTCCATCAATATTTTTATAATAATACCTCAATGGAATAACTACTATTTCCTGTTCTTTTCTCTTTTCATATTCTCTGAACAATCCATCAAGCATATCCCAATATTCTGCCTTATACACCATAAATACTGCAGTTTCATGGTTTATATTCTTTTCTCTTATCGCATTTCTTGTCTTTCTTATACCATTGACCTGTTTCTTATAATTAATATAATCCTCATATGTATCACAAAACTCATTAAATACAACCCCATTATCCTTAAGAAGCTTTTTCTGCCTGTCATAAAATGGATAATCATGTGAATCCCATGTATGTACAAGCTTCATATAATCACCATATTTCTTCTTTAATATCGCATCATAAGAATATGGTACCGGTATGGTAATATTCTCAAAAGGAAGCCGCACTGTTTTGGAATAATATTCTTTCGGAAGCTTATACTGCCTTTCCTCTGCCCATATAGTCATTATTGTTACATATCCCGCTTCTTCCTCTGTATATAATCCACATAATCTGTCTACCAGTACATTAAGCTGCTGTGCGAGATCCTTATCTCTGTCAATCTCCACTCCGCATAATTCCTCAATCTGATTAATTTTGAGATTAAGTTCCTGAAGATTCTCTTCATTGATAGATTCTTCATTCTCCTGTAATGTCCTGATAAACTTGGCTACTGAATTAACAATGCTTATTAATTCACACTGAAAATCATCATCTTCCCTATTGGGAGCTATAAAATCCAATGGAAATATATCTATACCTGAAACATATGGAAATCCATGAAATTTTTCCAAATGTGTCTTCTCAAAATTAATTGCTCTCCCATTAATAATTCTGGTAAGCATATTATCATTATCTTCATCACTACTTATATTAAATATCTTATATCCCTCTGGCATTATCTGGTCTGCAATCTGTAGGAATCTGTTATAATCGGGTCTCTTCATGCATATATCCATATCATCATCCCAGGGAATGAATCCATGATGTCTTACTGCTCCAAGAAGTGTTCCCCATTCTGCAAAATACTGTATTCCATTCTCCCTGCATGTCGTTCGCAGTTCGTCCCTGTCCGATCGGTTTATCACAGCAAAGCAAAAGTCGCGGCACAGAAAAGCCGAATCTTTCGCATACCTATGAGAAAGGTTCACTACAGCTGTGACAAAGCCGGCTTGCAGGGTTGCGCCGAATGCAAAGCATAACTCTCCTGGTAAACGTGCATACACCCACGAAAAGGTATGCAGAGCAGGCGCTGTACCGGAACTGCAATCTTTAAAATAATAAATGTTTCAGGATTCATAAACGGGCAGAATATGCCCCGAAAAAATCAAAGAGAGGGAGGACCGCGTGTCAGGATGTCCGCGCACGGACGATAAGGTACTCCCATCGTGCAGACAAAGAGAATCAGTCCCAAAGGAATAAGCCAGCAGGGCAAGGCCACACTGGTGTTCGTTTCGCCGGAAGTCTGCAGCAAAGAGAGGTAGAAAATGGTTTCGAGCTGGGTATCGGTATGTGTATGCCCGGCCTTGAACGGATGCGAGTGCACAACAATAACGCCATTCACCACGTGCGAGTGAGTGAACAACGTAATGCCGCACCAGTAGGATGCGAATACAAGCAGCAGGGCCATGCCTGCGAGTCTGTATTTCTGTGCCAGCAATCTGCTCATTGTGAAGTAATTACCAATACCTTATCTCTAAATAACAACCTGATATAGATTGTTGATTACAAAGTTATCAAAAAGATTCGAAGTTTCCAACTTTGTTTAAGCCTGTAATATCTTTCGGTGGAACAGCTTTACGCTTCGCTGGAAGAACAGCTGAAAACAATCACGGGCGTTATTGAA
>OGZW01002634.1_pt1 | contig 13858 bp, 14 predicted proteins | sample 1577001 | NCBI WGS metagenome assembly OGZW01 (sample SAMEA3541519, study PRJEB24748) | human gut metagenome | biome: human gut; feature: human-associated habitat; material: faeces | place: China | collected 2012 | reverse complement strand
TGACAGATAAGGAGGGAGCTGAAAGTACGGTGTTCTTCAATGAGAAAGGTGAAATTATATCTAAAGAGCCACGTCATTATACTGACAGAAACCAAAACGAAACCGACAGATATAAGCGCATTGCAATAAATTCTGTTTATGACTACAGTGAAAAAGATAATCGTCACAACAATAATGACTTGACTAAAAGCGAAAAGGATAGTCTTAAGTCTATTTGTCGTTCAATTGAAGATGGAATTAGTATTTCCGAGGGCAAAAACCTCGTGAAAGGATTAATTGAAACAATAGAAAATCGCCTCATCAGCAATTTATAAAAATTAAGCGGATAGACCAGATTGGACTATCCGCTATTTTTTATACAAAATCTAATGTTAGTTGTACAAATTCCTCTTCCATATGACTTTGTATGTGACTTTTCACCTTAGGAGCTGGTGTTTTTTTCAGCACATACTCTTCATAAGAAATTTTTCCTTTAAAAAATTGAAGGATGTCAGATTCTTCACAATCGATATATTGAGCAATTTCACTACCCTCCACATTCTCTAAGTCTACGATTGTATCGCGAGCTGTGACTTGTCTTTCATCCTCAACCGTAATAGCTGAAGGGAACAACTCACCTGGCATAATACCTAAATCATTTCTTGTACAGATAATGATTACCCTCTTCCTTTTCTGTGGTACACCATAATCGTTTGCCATTTATTAATTCTCCTACGACAGGAAAGCCGGATTGAATACCAACCCGGCTTTCCATTTTTTGTATTTGACGAAAATGTTATGTTATCCTGTTTTACACCTGTACATCAATTTCTTCTGTGTATTCGTAAACAGGTGCTTTTCCTTCTACTGCATTTAAAACAGACATTGCCATTGCTTCCATTTCAAACTCTCCCGGAAATACATAAATCGGTGCGATAAATCCGACATATTCACGTATCCAGTTTACAAACATTTCGGAATAAGAAAGTCCGCCTGATAAAGCAATACAATCCACTTTTCCCTTTGCAGTCGCAGCCAGTGCAGCAATTGCCTTTGCCTCCTGCAATGCCATGGCATGATATATCACTTTCCATTCTTCATTTCCATTTAGGATTTCTTTTTCCACGATTCGGGCATCCGTTGTACCCGTATAAGCATATAATCCACCTTTTCCACGCATCATGGCTAAAAGCTCCTGATTGGAATATTCACCTGACATTACCAGATCGAGATAACCATGGAGTGGCAATCCTCCGGACCGTTCCGGACCAAATGCTCCCTCGGTATCCCCTATTACATCGATAATTTTTCCATCCATATGTAATCCCATCGTAGTTCCTCCACCCATATGCGCTACGATCAGATTACTGTCCACATAACTTTTTCCGAGTTTTTTACAGGCTTTTCTGGACACGGCGTACCAGTTTTCCATATGCCCTTCATTTCTTCTGCGAATTTGCGGCAACCCGGATATTTTCGTCACGTCAACCATGGAATCCTCTGTAAATGAACTTGTATAACACGGAATTCCCACACGTTTTGCCAGCTCAAATGCGATGACACAGCATAAATTTGCAACATGACGAACTTTAGATCTGTTCAGCAATTTATCTACCATTCTCTCATTCACACGGTATACACCATGAATCGGCGCTGTTCCTCCTGCCCGGCCGATAATTGCATCAAAATCCTCAAGCTTATAATGATTTTCATTCAGCTGTCGGCATCAGTTTTGCCTGAAAATCCCGATAAGCAAGATCCTGTATTGCAAAGAGATCTGCTTGTACATTTTCTATTACTTCTCTACTGCTCATTTGTCATTTCCTCCTGAAATATTGTAGATTTATAATTCGGTATAACGAAATTTGCTACAGCTTGACAGTGGTTTAAGTATTTATAAGATCGTGCCTGTCTCATAGAGCGCATTCTTCCGCTCCATACGCTTTAATTCCGGCAATACGGTAAGTAACATGGTGATGAAGCATAATCCTCCACCAATGACGTTAGAAACCGGCTCAGCGAGAAATACGCCGTCTGTTCCCATATGCAGGGCATACGGCATTAGATATGTCAGAGGCACGACGATAAATACCTTCCGAAGTAGTGAGAAAAAGATTGCTTGCTTCTTCTTATTCAGGGATTTAAAGACCGTCTGGCCAATGTATTGCATATCCATGCAGATAAACGCTGCAAAATACTGCTTCAGGGCAGGAACTGCATCTTTCATCAACGTAGCATCCGAACTGAAAATTCCGATCAGGGTTTTTGGCGCGATGATGATAATACTCCACATCACAGCTGTGTATCCGAGAATCATAAGTGCCATCATGGCACCGGCTTTTCTTACACGGCATGGGCGTCTTGCACCATAATTGTAACTCAGGATTGGCGAAGTCCCTTCGTTGATTGCATAAATCGGAGTTTCTACAAGCTGTCTGACACTGGATACGATGGTCATAACAGAAATGTAGATATCTCCGCCTGTGACGGAAAGTACATTGTTGCAGACAATCGTTACCAGACTGTTTGTTAACTGCATGATAAATCCGGCAGTTCCCAGGCTTACAATGTTTTTTGCATAAGCTGTACAGTTGGCAAGTTCCTCTTTTTTGAGGAGCCTCACTTTCAGTTCTGCTTTCTTTGTAAGAAAGAAAAATACAAATGCAGCAGAAAGTGTCTGAGAAATGACCGTTGCAATTGCGGCACCGCGCACGCCAAGTCCGAACACAAAAATAAACAACGGGTCAAGCAGCAGGTTCGTTACTGCCCCTATGGTAACTGAAAGCATGCCGATGGTTGAATATCCCTGTGCATTGATAAACGGGTTCATACCGGTTGCAATCATAGAAGGCAGAGTTCCAATTAGGTAAAGCATCAGGTACGGATATGCATAGATCAGAGCGTCTTTTGAGGCCCCAAACAGTACCAGGATTGGGCGGGCAAATAAAAAGCCAATTACCATGAGTACAATGGCACAGATACAGACCATGGAAAAAGAAATATTCATAATTTTTTTCGCTTCCTGTGGCTCATTTTTGCCGCGCTCAATCGAAAATAATGGTGCACCGCCGCTTCCGAATAGATTGCTGAATGCGGTAATGATGACAATTACCGGGAAACAAAGACCGACTGCACCAAGTGCTGCAGTTCCGATGTGCGGGATACGTGCAATATAAATCCGGTCTACAATGTTATAAAGTAAACTTAAAATCTGGGCAACCAGCATCGGGAGCGATGCTCCAAGGATATTACTGGTTATCGTTCCATTTTCAAAATCGACTCGTTTCATTTGTAAATTCATTCCTTTTTATTTTTCTTGCTTTTTAATTCTAACATGATGTAATATATATGTAAATTATTGTTTTTATATGATAATTCAATAAAAATCATATGGATAATATATTTTCATTTTTAAATAATCAGGAGAGGAATTACATTTTTATGGAAATCAGACAGTTGGAATATTTTCGTGCGATCGTAGATGCCGGAACGATCAGCGGTGCAGCAAGAGTTCTTCACATGACCCAGCCACCGCTGAGCTATCAGATGAAGATGCTGGAGGAAGAATTACAGGTATCACTCTTTTTGCGAGGTACAAAGAAAATTACGCTTACAGATGCCGGAAAGACGCTTTATGAGCAGGCCGGTAATCTTCTGATGCTTGCAGATCTGACCAAACAGGAGGTTGTCAAATCCGGTCAGGCAGCTACCCTGCACATAGGGATCACACCATCCACTGTATCGATGATGTCCGAATATCTGCTTTACTTTGCAAAAAAGTATCCTCAAATTCATTTTGATGTACATGAAGGATCTACATTTACACTGAAAGATCAGCTGGAAAATGGAATGATCGATTTGACTACACTCCGCACACCAATTGTGTTAAATGGCTGTGAAACCAAGTCTCTTTCCCGGGAGAAGCTGCTTGTGATGGCAGTTCCTGATCACCCTCTGTTGCAGGGACATACATCCATCAGTCTGCGGGAACTTTCCGAACAACCCTTAATCCTCTCCCACCGCTACCGCAAATATATGCTTGCCGCATTTGAGGGCGCCGGACTGGTCTGTGATATTTATTTTGCCTGTGAGGATGCCCGCACTGCAATGACGATGGCAGAAAAGGGACTGGGAATTGCGATTCTTCCGGAGTCTATGCTGAAGCTCACTAATAAATTAAAAGCATATGATATTACTGGAGCTGATCTTACAACTGAAATTCTTCTTGCATGGAGGAAAGGCAGGATGCCGGCGGAATTACAGGATTTTCTGACATTATTTGAGGAGAAAATATAAAGTAAAAGAGCAGAGATACCTTCGAATAACTCTGCTCTTTACTTTATTTTATCATTTGGTAAGTATTTTTTTAATAGGATAAATAGAATTACCAGCTTGATTTCTGCTCATCTATAACTTCCAAAGTCTCCGGATTTACCAGATAGAAATCAACCAGTTCTGTCTCATATCCACCATCCGGATATACCTTTTCCAGAACCAATTCTTCGAAAGTATTATTATTTTCATCTGTCTTAGAACCGTTATCATACAGACAGTAATTGACATTTACTGTTGTGCCATCCTTCTCTTCTGTTGTCTCAGAGAGGATCGCGTAATTTTCGCCCTTTGCATTTGCCGTGTAAGTGAAATTCATATCCGGAAGGGGATTCTGTTGCTGGATATATTGATACACAGCACGCATTTCGTCCTGAAGCGGTGAAGCCTTCTGGGATTCCTGTGCCGGAGAATTTTCGGTAGAATCAGTGGTACTACTATCTTGTGTTTCCGAATCATTCGGGTCGGAATCTGGTACAGAGGATTCTGTTAAAGTGTCTGTATTCGGCAAAAACAAACCCGTTTTTTGCATATAAATCAGGTTATCAGTTCGGTACTGTGTAGCGATGCCGTAATCAGACTGTACGGAAAGATAAATATAATGCTGATCTTGACCGGTTACGGTTTCCGTTCCTTCTACGCCAAAGCTCACAATTAAAAAGCTGTAACCAATCAGAGAAAGTAAGAAAAGAGTCAGTGCGGCATAAGAAACGGCAATTATTCGTCTGGTTGCTTTCCTATTAAGAAGGCTTTTTTGCTTTTTATACAGACAGATCATGCCCCAGATCAGCAGGCAGGACAAGGTGACGGAAACGCAGATGGCGGATATTTCAGCAAAATAATAGCGGATTGCATATCCTGCGCTTTTATTGATACCATACCATGCACCGTAGAAAAAGGTACTGTATGCCAGAACGATTGTAATCAGACAAGTACGCAGGATATGCTCTTTTCTTGTTGGAGTAAATTTTTTTAATGCAGAAATAAGTCTGTCCATTTCTTCTGCTTCAATCCAGGTGGTAAGTTCTGCTTCAGATGGATATTCACCGTTTGTGTCAGGAATTCCTGTATAACGGGTTAAAAACTGATTTTTTGTATCAGTATCTCCCACTTCTGCTGCCAGTAAGATCTGCATAAAATACAACTGTTTTAACTGGACTGGTGTACATTTTCCAACAGAAATCTGTGTAATTGTCTGTGTAGCATGATCGTATTTCCCAAGCTGGATTTCAAGGCTTGCAATCAGGAGCAGCATGCGGTTATTCGTAGCAAGATCGCGGACAGATTGTATATGATACATATAAAGCGCATACTCATAATGTTCGTCCAGTGGCATTCTACTCGATATCTTTCTGCTCCATCCGGCTTCTATAAACTGGAGCCCGAAAGCAAGTTCGATAACGGCAAGAAGCTGGCAAAGGAAAGCCGTAAGTCCCCAGACATTGGTAGTGAGTTTCTGATAGGTCAGAAAAAAGATTGCAGCGGCAGCCAGGATGACGATCAACCATCTCAGCATGAACACGCGGTGGGCTTTCTTTTTTACGGTTGGATTCCATGGATATGTTTTTAATTCTGAATCTAGCACGGGCAAATCTCCTTTCTGTTGTCTAATTATCGATTTCCAAAAATATAATCTTAGTATTTAAGCGCCTCCTTTATGACGAAATAAAAGGGGCGCTTAAATTGCTTTTCATATTTACTATTTTACTTCTACCAGTTCGATCTGGAAGTTCAGTTCTTTTCCAGCCATCTCATGGTTGGCATCAAATGTGATGTTGGTTTCTGTCTTTTCGGTTACGGTTACCGGGAATGGCTGTCCGTACTGGTTGGTCAGATATGCATGTGCACCGACTTCCAGATCTTCTGATCCAGGAAGCTGTGCGATTTCCAGCGTGAAAATGGCGCGTGGATCCGGCATGCCGTAAGCTTCTTCCGGCATCAGATGGATGTTGATGGTCTGTCCTACTTCCATTGTTGCAACGGCTTTATCGTAACCATGGATCATCTGTCCGGCTCCGCATACAAATTCCAATGGCTCTCCACGGTCATAGGAAGAATCAAACTGGGTACCATCATCAAAGGTACCTCTGTAATGGGTACGGCAGGTCTTTCCGACATTCGGACCTTCAAAATCCGGCACATGTGCGCCACCACATCCGCTGCATCCACTGCAGTGTCCGCCACAGGAATGTTCTTCTTCAGCAGAAGCTTCTTCTGTTGCTGTTTCTTCATGCTGTCCACAGCAGGAATGACCTTCTTCGTGGTGATGGTCACAATTTGTACCTGCAGATTCCAGTTCTCCTGCAAGATAGGCATTCACTGCTGCATCTACTTCTCCTGCTGCACCGGATATAACTTTGATACCGGCTTCTTTCAGCGCTTCTTGTGCACCTTCTCCGATACCGCCACAGATCAGAACATTTGCACTCTGCTCAGAAAGGAATCCTGCAAGCGCACTGTGTCCGGCGCCACCAGCATGAACAATCTGCATGGAAGTGATCTTTCCGTCTTCTACCTCATACATTTTAAAAGTTTCTGTCTTTCCGAAGTGCTGGAAAATAGATCCGCCTTCGTATGTTACTGCTATTTTCATTTGTAAAATCCTCCTTGAGATACCTTTACTCAATAGTATAACATATGGATTGCGAAACGCATAGAAAAAGTATACAATAATGAAAGAAATAATGAGACAAAACGAAAGAAAAAAGGGACTGGAAAATGAGTAGTATTTATTTGAGCAACGCAATATTTATGATGATAATACTGACGATCATCTTTTTAAGGATCCGTTATTATATTACATGGAGCCCGAGTAAAAAATATACGATGATCTTTATTGGCATGGTAGAGCTTTATGTGTTAATGGATGCATTGTTTATGAAAGAACTCTTAGGTAAGTCAGGAAACCTTTTGCAGTTTAAGCTGGTTGTGTTTTTCTTTTATCTGGTTTATGTAATCATGCCATATGTGTGGCATTTGTTTATGCAGAGTTATATGGGGATTAACCGTTCAAAGAAGCAAAGATTTGCGGAAATGATTCCGTTCATTCTCCTGGTTCTGATGGTTCTTCTCTCAGTTCCGACGGGAATTGTCTGGAGATTTTCACGGAACCGGACCTATATACGCGGTACATTTTTCGGAGTGTTTGCCGTACTCAATCTGTTTTATTACGTTTATACATTTGCACAGACATTCTTCATTTTATTCATGAACAATACAAAGGGTGTCAGATATCTCATAAAATCGGCACTGTTTTCAGCAGTCCCACTGATCGGAATTCTGGTAAATACCTATATCATTCCACTTTATGGGGCGTATCCGTTCCAACCGTACTGCCTGGTAATCGGAGCACTGCTCTCCTACCTGTTCATGGTGGAGCACCAGCAAGATCAGATGGAGTTTGAACACCGGAAAAGACTGTCCAATGCATTGGAACTGGAAAAAGAATCGACACGGAAAGCGAAAGTAGCCGGTGAGGTAAAGAATGCTTTCCTGGCAAATATGTCCCATGATATCCGTACCCCGATGAATGCGATCATTGGATTTTCTGATATCATTGCAGAACATCCGGATGATGAAGAAATTGTAAAAAATGCAATTTCCAAAATTCAGGCATCTGGTGAGATTCTTCTGAAGATCATCAATGATGTGTTGGATCTGTCTAAAATCGAAAGTGGAAAGGCAGAAATTGTGGAGATGGTAACTGACCTGAAGCAAATGGAAGAAAATCTGAAAATGATGCTCGAATACAGCATCCAAAAGGGAATGATTGATTTCAAAGTTGAGGATCAAATAGAGAATCCACTGGTATGGTGTGATGCGACAAAACTGCAGCAGGTTCTGGTAAATGTACTGAATAATGCAGTTAAATTTACCCCAGCGGGAGGAACGATCACATTTAGCTGCGTCCAGAGAATGATCGCACCTGGATTTGCCGAATACAAATTCACGATAAAGGATACCGGAATCGGTATGACTGAAGAATTTCAGAAACATGCGTTTGAGGCATTTGAAAGAGAGCGAACTTCTACCGAGAGCAAGACTGAAGGAACAGGGCTTGGACTTGCGATTGTGAAGAAACTGGTAGATCTGATGCATGGTGATGTGATAATCCAAAGTAATTCCGGTCAGGGAACCAAAATACAGATTTCACTTCCCCTTCGGATTGCAACGAAAAATCAGCTTCATCAATCAGATAAAGCAAAGGAATACAAAATAGGTCTTGACGGAATGCATGTACTTTTGGTGGAAGATAATGAATTAAATGCAGAAATTGCCATGGAAGTTTTGAAAAATAAAGGGATTCTTGTGAACTGGGTTCCGGATGGATGCGCCTGTGTGGAAGAAATTCAAGATAAGGAAGCAGGCACATATCAGTTTATCCTGATGGATGTACAAATGCCACGGATGAATGGATACGAAGCGACACAGAAAATCCGTCAGCTTGCAGATGTGAAGAAGGCACAGATTCCAATCATTGCCATGACTGCAAATGCATTTGAGGAAGACCGGAAACATGCGCTGGATGCCGGGATGGATGGGTTTATTATGAAACCGTTCCGGGTGGATGAGATGATGAAGGTGATCGGGGAAGTGATGGAATAAATGAATGTGGAAAGAGCAGGGAAAGAACTTTGGAAAGTTCATCCTCTGCTCTTTGTGTGTTTCATTAATCTACGCGGCTATGTTGTCCACGTTTTTGATAATCTTTATCAATTCGCTTCTTCCAACTAGAATCAAGCGCTGCATTGCACCTAACAGCAGAAATTGCGTCATTTAACACCTCGTAATTCAATGTAGTTCCTTCGCAGTCACATTGATAATTGGCAGCTTTATCTGCGTCAATTCCAAAATGACTGGCTGTTTCAATCGCATCAATATTTGCGCCGAGGAACAGAAACTCCCATCCGTATTTTTACTGCTGCCGCTGAATCATCTGCTTTACTTTATCACTGCTGTACATATGGCTTGCATTTTCCATACCATCTGTCATGATGATAAAAACGGTATGCTCTGGTACATCTTCCGTGCGCGCATATTTGTGGACATTTCCAATGTGATGGATAGCACCGCCGATCGCATCCAGGAGAGCCGTACAGCCGTACACAGAATAATCGTCTTCTGTCATAGAGGGAATCTTCTGCACCTCTACTCTGTCATAAAGGACTTTACTGTTATTGTTAAAAAGCACGGTAGAAATCAGCGCCTGCCCTGCCTCTCTTTTCTGCTTTTCAATCATAGAATTGAAGCCGCCTATGGTGTCCTTTTCCAGTCCGCTCATGGATCCGCTGCGATCTAAAATAAATACAACTTCTGTCAGATTTTTTCTCATGCTAAATTTCCTCCTAAGTAATGGCTTATTTTGTTTGTAACTATAGGATACTGCCATTTTCAGGGGAAATGGTCGCATGAAAAGCGACACTTTTTATGGATCAGAAAATTTCTAGAGAATCATATCAGGCGAACAACGCTGTGTGCAAAATTGCCAAACTATTTTCTTCTTAGCCTCCAATCAGACTTTGATCAAAGGCAAAGAGTGCTTCATTGATTTCATAAATACTATATTTTTGCTTCAAGATAAAATATTCAACGATTACGTCAAATTTGCTGGAATGAGACAGGGCAAATCCTGCTTTCATCAGCATATCCTGAATTTCCGGAAGCGGAAGCTCAAGTGCCAGCGCAAATGCAAGAACAGTCGGTTTGGATGGTTTGTAGTACTTGTCATTTTTAATCTTGGAAAATAATTTCCGGTCAATATTGGCTTTCTTATAACACTGACACGCTCTTCAATCGCAGAGCCGGCCATACAAAGCCCGAGCATCTGGCAAAAGCTGGGAAGAAGTGTTACTACTGCGTTGGGGAGTGCATATCGCAATAAGATTTTTCCTTCTGATAAGCCTCTGCAACGAGCATAGAAAGCACTATCCTGCTCCATTTCTTTTTGAATATTATTCGCCAGCATAGGTGAAAACAGTGCAATACACCCAATACCAATGCAGACTGCGGCTGGGAGATATCGCATCAATCCTGTGTTTCCTGCCACCGATGTCAGGCCGAGCTTGACAGCAAAAATATCAAGGTAGGTGCTGGCAAAGAAAAAGGATGGGATGGACACCCCTGCAATACACAGAAAAATCAGTGCATGACCAATCATTCTTTTTCTTGTCAAATAACAAAGACAGCCGAATAGAAGAATGAAAACTGCTTGAATAACGGCTGAAATCAATACAATCGTTACTGTAATGCCAATAGCCGTTGTGACTTTCTCAAACACTGGCTGCCCGCTTACAAAGGATTTTCCAAAATCCAAATGGAGTGCATCCCGTACCCAAGTCACATACTGTACGGGCAGCGGATCATTGAGCCCCATATCTTCCCGCAGCGCCTCCATCTGCTCATCCGTAAAGCTAAATGCTGCAAATGATCGGCGAGCATACGCTTCTGCCGGATCGATGGGCGATAGGCGCACAAGCAGGAAAGAAATCAGCGTGACAACAACAAGCGTTATCAGCATTTCAAGGACTTTATTGACAATAAATCGCCTTGTTGCCTTGCTCATTTGTTTCCCTCCTAAAAAAATAAGCTTTGCGGTTAGAGAAGTCTAACCACAAAGCTTATGATACTTTATATTTAATTATTGCTCCACTCCCAGAAGCCCCAATCTATCCAAAAAGCCAATCAATTTCTACTCTTTCGGTATTCGCTGGGAGATTGCCCTATGATCTCCTTAAAAGCAGTGGAAAATTTATTGGGATTTTCGTATCCGACCATTCCAGCTATCTCCGCTATTGACATCTTTGTTGTAACTAAGAGTTGGGTAGCTGCCTGCATTTTATATTCACGTTGAAATGCGTGGATTGGTTTCCCGTAGACCGCCTTAAAACAGTCCTTCAAAGCGGTAAGACTCATCCCATATCTATCTGCAATACTTTTCAATGTTTCTTGGCTATCTAATTGGTTTGCCAACTCACATTTTAGTACTTTAATCTTTTTGATTTGGTTAGCGGAATAGTATGCAGCAGTCTCAAAATTCTCTTGCGGGAGCATCTGGGAAAGCAGAAAAAGACTCTCCAATACTTTTAACCGTAAGTATCCCATAGGAGCTGTATCTCGTACTTCACAGATTTCTTGAAACACATGACGCAGATTGGGAGGAGTCTTAATAATCGAACAACAATGGCCGTCACAGAATTTGTCTATCAATTCTTTCAGATTTATTGAAACGCCCTCTACAACATTTTCAAAAATCAGTCCGGTTATATCTAAGTCGATAATAAATGCAACTCCATCGTAATATCCAATCGGAAATTCTGGTGGTTCTCGTTCGGGAGATAGAAGGCTAACCGCGAAATCTCCTTCACCCAAGTAGGTAACAAAGCCATGCTTATACTCACACTCAAATCTTCCGGCACGACAGTATGCTATTTCTAAAATGTTTGGCATCGCTCTATTTCGCATACGGCATGAGGAGGCCTCAAAAGTTGAATATGCTAAATCAATACCAGGAAATAGATGGTAGCAGTGCATAAATCCGTTTGGCGTATCGCATTGCATTTGGTACTTAGTTTCATTTTCGTTTTCTTCCATGATTTTTGCTTTAGTTCCGAAAACATCCAACTTTGCAATTTCTGCGTTTTCCATTAGCCGCATTTAGGACAGCATCTCCTTTCGCAGTTAGTTGTAGGTAACTTAATATCATATTAGCACAATCATAAAGGAAAGTCTATTTTTATCACGCTCAAAACACGTTTGGATTTCGGAATTATAAAATGTAGATAGTTCATGGCGTTTTTCTTTTGAAAAAGTTTACCTGCGGTTTGCCAAATTGCGGCTGTGCCGCCGTTATAGTAGTGAGGGAGATACCGTAGCAAGCATAGGGAGTGTAGCCACACTCCCGAAAAAGCACCTGTCTGTGCTTTGCTTGTTGGGATAATCCCAAACCCTTATTCGGAGCGGAAAGGACGGTGAACAAATGGCAAACCGAACGCGGAATATTGTGCTGCGCGTTCCTGTGACTGCCGAGGAACGGGCAATGATCGAGCGTAAAATGCAGCAGATGGGAACGGGCTGTTTTTCCGTTTATGCGCGGAAAATGCTCATAGACGGCTATGTGATCCGGCTGGATTACAGCGACGTGAAAGCAATGACCGCCGAGCTGCAAAAAATCGGCACAAACATCAATCAGATTGCAAAGCGCGTGAACGCTACGGGAACGCTCTATGCGCAGGACATAGAGGACATCAAGGGGGCGATGGCGGAGATATGGCAATTACAAAGATCCATCCTATCAAAAGCACCCTGAAAAAAGCCATTGACTATATCGCTGATCCTGCAAAGACCGACGATAAGTTGCTGGTGTCCTCGTTCGGCTGCGCCGTGGAAACCGCAGACCTTGAGTTTGAAAAAACACGGCTGCTTGCCATGCAGAAAGGCAACAATCTCGCCCACCACCTGATACAGGCATTTGAGCCGGGTGAGGTCAGCTATGCGCAAGCCCATGAGATCGGGCGGCAGCTTGCCGATGAAATCCTCGGCGGCAAATATGAGTATGTCATTGCTACTCACATCAACAAGGAGCATTGCCATAACCATATTATTTTCTGTGCCGTGGATTTTGCGGAGCATAAGAAGTACATTTCCAACCGCAAAAGCTACGCGCAGATCCGCCGTGTCAGCGACAGGCTATGCCGGGAAAACGGGCTGTCCGTTGTCGCGCCCGGCGTGGAGCGCGGCAAGCAGTATGCCGAATGGGACGCGCAGCGGAAAGGGACAAGCTATAAGCAAAAGCTAAAAATCGCCATCGACAGGCTCATTCCCATTTCCAAAGACCTTGACGACCTCCTGCGTCGGTTGGAAGCCGAGGGGTATGAAATCAAGCGTGGAAAGTATATCTCATTCCGCGCTCCCAGTCAGGAGCGATTTACCCGTGCAAAGACGTTGGGTGAAGCTTACACCGAGGAAGCCATAGCCGAACGCATCAAGGGCAAGGTCATTCTGAAAACGCCAAAGCCGGAGCGCGGCAGCGTGTCGCTGCTGATTGACATTGAAAACTGCATCAAGGCGCAGCAATCCGCAGGCTATGAACGCTGGGTAAAAATTGAAAATCTGAAACGCGCTGCCCGCACAATGGTATTTCTCGACCAGCACGATATTTCCCACTATACGGATTTGGAGCAGAAGATTGCGGAGCTTCAGAACAGTAACGAGCAGACCGCCGCTGCGCTGAAAGCAGCAGAACACCGTCTGTCTGATCTGGCGCTGCTGATAAAGCATACTGCCACCTACAAGGAGCTAAAGCCGCTGTATAGCGAATACAAAAAGTCCCGTGACAAGGAAAAGTATCTGCGTGGACGTGAGCGCGAAATCATTCTCTTTGAAGCGTCGGCGCGGGCACTGAAAGCGTCGGGTGTCGGTGACAAGCTCCCCGACCTTGCCAAGCTGCGTGAGGAATATTCCAGACTGTCCGAAGAAAAGGATCGGCTGTACGCTGAGTACGGAAGCCTGAAAAAACGTATGCGGGAACGGATTGACTCCCGACACAGAG
>OGZW01002632.1_pt1 | contig 13865 bp, 10 predicted proteins | sample 1577001 | NCBI WGS metagenome assembly OGZW01 (sample SAMEA3541519, study PRJEB24748) | human gut metagenome | biome: human gut; feature: human-associated habitat; material: faeces | place: China | collected 2012 | reverse complement strand
CTTAAAATCCTGTTGTGGCAACACAGTACCGGTTCGATTCCGGTCGCCGGCATTACATATTAAAGTGAGAAGCTATGATGCGAAAGCGTCGTAGCTTTTTTTCATATAGGAGAGAGAAGTGAATGTATATATACATTTCTTGTATTTTCATAAGTGAAAGCTAGTTTGAAAAAACATTGATTTTTGAAATCGTTATTTACTGAGAGTTATAAAATGGAGAATTTTTGATGTTCTGAGATTTAAGATGTTGAAATTTCAGATTTGCATATTATTAGCTGGTTTATAAAGTTATTTTCGGGAATTTTGGTTTACATAAAACAGATAAAAAATTAATAACAAAATCATGTACCCCAAAATTTAAGATATATTGAATTTTTGGGGTACGCAAAATGGATTGAAAGCAGTTTAAGTGATATATTGGTTGACATAACTATAAAAATGTAAAACAATATGCAACAAATATATGATTAAAACAAGAATATGTGACATGATTAGTTTACATAACTTAAAAACGTACCACAAAAAATTAAAAACCTCGATTTTTGGGGTACATTCCATCAAATCATAAAACAGGCCACACAGCATACTGTATATAGACGAACAAAATGCCACAATGAAATGAAAAATAGCCAAATCCCTTGTACATTTGACAGTCTTATACATATTGAGTAGAATGTAAAAGTCAGATAGATGACGGAATGTACAGCAAATAGTATAAGTCAGATAGATGACGGAATATATAGTAAATAGTTTTAAGAAATGAGAGGGATTTATAATGAAGATTGGATTTGGATGCGACCATGCAGCAATTGACTTAAAGAATGAACTTATTGAATATATGACAGAAAAGGGTTACGAATGTGTTGATTATGGCACAGGCTATGATGAAAACGGAGAAATTATTAAGTGCGATTATCCAAACAAGGGTCGTGAAGTTGGTGAAGCAGTCGTAAGAAAAGATGTAGATTACGGTGTACTTATGTGTGGAACCGGAATCGGTATTTCTGTTGCAGCAAACAAGGTTCCAGGTGTAATTGCAGCAGTTTGCAGCGAACCTTATTCGGCAAAACTTACAAAGCAGCATAACAATGCTAATGTTATTGCTTTTGGCGCAAGAGTTGTTGGAGTAGAACTTGCAAAAATGATTCTTGATGAATTTTTTGGAGCAGAGTTTGAAGGTGGAAGACATCAGGCAAGAGTTGACATGATTCATGGAATTGAAGCAGATTATAGCAAATAAGATTTACAAAATTAGAATAAACTATAGCAAATAAGATTCACAGAATTAGAATAAACTATAGTAAATAAGGTTTGTAAAAATAGAAAAGAGTTATTGACAGACTCTTTTTTATTTTATATAATTGCTTTAATGCTTTAAAGCGTAACGGTTTAAAGCAACGAATAATAAAAATTAATTTTGCATTAAGTCTTAAAGAAGAGATAAGGTTGAACAGTGGAGATAAAATACACAGATGCAAGGTTAATAAGGAGGAGATTATGACAGAAATACTTTGCGGAATTATGTTGGTTGTCTTTTTTGTGGTAATGATTGGAGTAGGTTTTTATTCAAGAAAGCACGCAACCAATGTCAGTGGATTTGTTTTGGGTGGACGTTCAGTAGGTCCGTGGCTTACAGCTTTTGCCTTTGGAACATCTTACTTTTCAGCAGTTATCTTTGTAGGATACGCAGGACAGTTTGGATGGAATTTTGGGTTGGCATCAACATGGGCAGGACTTGGTAATGCATTTATTGGCTCATTGCTTGCATGGAACGTTCTTGGAAGAAGAACAAGAATTATGACGCAGTATCTTGATGCTAAGACTATGCCGGATTTTTTTGGAAAAAGATTTAATTCAGTACCATTAAAGGTTGCTGCATCAGTTATTGTATTTATATTTTTGATACCATACACAGCATCATTATATAACGGACTTTCAAGTTTATTTGGACTTGTTTTTGATATCCCATATTGGGTTGTTATTTTAGTAATGGCAATTTTGACAGGATTTTACGTAATTTTCGGTGGTTATATGGCTACTGCAATAAACGACTTTATTCAGGGAATTATAATGCTTTTCGGAATTTGCGCAGTTATTGGTGCAGTTTTAATGGATAATGGTGGTTTGCTTAAAGCCACTCAGAAATTGTCAGCAGTACCAAGTGAAGGCTGGACCGGTGGAGCGTTTACTTCATTTCTTGGTCCTGATCCATTGGCATTATTATTTGTAGTAATTTTAACATCTCTTGGAACATGGGGACTTCCACAGATGGTTGGAAAATTTTACGCAATTAAGAGTGAAAAAGACATTCATAAAGGAACTGTTATTTCAACAGTTTTTGCAATAATCGTAGCCGGTGGATGCTACTTCCTTGGTGGATTTGGCAGATTATACAGTGATAAAATTGCCATTAATGAAGCAACAGGCAAGCCATTGTTTGACACAATTATTCCAACAATGTTGTCTACTTTACCGGCAATAATTATTGCAATTGTTATTGTTTTGGTTTTGTCAGCATCAATGTCAACACTTTCATCATTGGTACTTACATCAAGCTCAACTTTTACATTAGACGTAATTGTGCCGGTCTCAAAAAAGAAAATGAATGAAATGAAACAGGTTGTTATTATGAGAATTTTTATAGTATTCTTTATAGTTGTTTCAGCAGTTATTGCAATATTTAAAGATTCTCATCCTGAAGTTACATTTATAGCTCAGATGATGGGTGTTTCATGGGGAGCTTTGGCAGGGGCATTCCTTGCACCATTCTTGTATGGATTATACTGGAAAGGCGTAACAAAGGTGGCTACGGTTGTCTGCTTTGTCTGGGGATGTGCAGTTGCCGTGTTGCAGCTTATTGTTTCACTTTGCGGAATAGATGTTACAGGCTGGGGAACAGTTCTTGGCTACATATTCAAATCATCAATTAATTCAGGTGTAGTTGCAATGGTAGGCGGACTTATTATAGTTCCTGTAATAAGTTTGATTACAAAGAAACAAAGTAAAGAAGAAATTGACAATATGTTCCAGTGCTATGAGGCAATGGTAGAAGTGCCGGTGAAAGAATCATTGGAAGATTAGGCATAAAACTGTCAGTAACAGAATAGTATGAAAAAATATTATAAAAAGCTGTTGGAGCAATCCGACAGCTTTTTTGCGAAAATTAATAAATACGTTTTTTATAACAAAACTGTCAGTAACACCAATGACATAACCTGTCAGAGTGCCGTTTCTAAAGGAAAAAATGGAACAAAAAAACGAACAAAAGGGGCTATAAGATTGACAGTTATCCTTTTTTTTAATATCATATATAAAGGTATGGTCAGTACTTGGGGTATTGATTTTACGAAAGTGTATGGATTACTTGGTTTTGATATAGAAGGAGGCAGAATGATTGATTTTCATTCACATGTATTGCCCGGAATAGATGATGGAAGCGATTGCGTAGAGGAATCGTTAGAGATGCTTCATACAGCAAAAAATCAAGGAGTTAGTACGATGTTGGCTACGCCACATTTTTATGCTCAAGATGTTTCAGTGGATCATTTTCTCGAAAAGAGGAAGAAAGCCTATGACACATTGAAACGGTGTATGGATGATTCTGACTGCCCTGACATAAGATTGGGAGCTGAAGTATGCTATTTCAGAGGAATCGGGAGAGCTAGAGAGATTGAAAAATTATGTATAGAGGGAACCAGGGTTATTATGGTGGAATTACCCTTTAGACAGTGGGATGAAGAGGTTTTACAGGATGTTGAAGAGCTAATGGAGAAACAGAAAGTTTCAGTTATGCTCGCACATATAGAAAGATTTTATGCTTACCAGAAAAGAAAGAAGATTTGGAAAGAAGTTCTTGATTTGCCGGTTATATTTCAGGTTAACGCAGAATTTTTTGATGGTAGAAAGAAAAGAAAACTTATAAAGAAGCTGGTTGAAGAAAACAGACCAGTTGTACTTGGAAGTGACTGCCATAATACTGATAGAAGAAAGCCTAACCTTGATATGGGTTATTCCTTTATCAGAGAGAAAATCGGACAGAATGCTGTAGATGAAATAGAAAAAGTGTCCGTGGAGATACTTGAAAAATAATGATTAGGGGATAAGTAAAGTGAAGAAGAAAAGAAAAAAATACATAAAAATTGCCGTGGGAGTAGTAGTTTTTATACTGTTTATAGCAGTTTTAGGCTATGGATTACAGTATGTTGATAATAAGACAGAGAAGGCTAATGTATCTGATGAAAGTTCAATAAATGATTGGAAGATTCAGGTTCCAAGAGGAAAGATTAAACTTAATGGAAATAAATACGAATATTACCATGATTTTGAGAATTATCTGTTAATAGGAACAGATGCTACGGGAAATAACAAGAACGGAGCAGATTACCAGGGAAGTATGGCTGATTTCCTTATGCTTGTAATTGTAGACAAGACAGAGAATACATATAGTTTTCTTCAGTTTAACAGAGACACCATGACAGAGGTTGCATTGATTGATCATAATGGCGAGGGTGAGGCAACAGCTAATATTCAGTTGTGTACAGCTCATTGGTATGGAGGCAACAGAGAGCAAAGCTGCGAAAATACAGTTAAATCCGTAAAGAAATTGTTAGGAGGTATTCAGATTGATGGTTATTATGAACTTAACATGAATGAAATACCTAAACTTAACAGCATGGTAGATGGAGTTACCGTAACATTGGAGGATGATTTCTCAAAGAAATATCCAAAAATGAAGAAGGGAGCTACAATAAACCTTGATGATGAGCAGGCTTATGCATACGTTCATGACCGTTATGGAGTTGGGGATGAAGAGAATACATCACGAATGAAAAGACAACAACAGTATATGACAGGGTTTTTTAAAAAACTTCAGGAGAAGGTTAAGGCTAATCCAAACTATGCCAATGAAGTTTTTGAAAGTTTGCAGGATGTTTCCACAACAGATATTACTATAGGAAAGATTTCTAATATTAGTAATATTTTTGCTAGTGGAACAGACAAGGGGATTTTTGAATTGGCAGGAAAGTCTAAGATTGGTCAGGCTCTTGGAGATGAAATTGATCATATGGAATTTTATGTTAACAAGAAAGCAATGGTTAGCACAATGTCAGAACTGTTTGGCATAGTGGAACAGAAGAACAAAGAGTAAAGGAATTGAAAGATGAAACAACAGGTAGAAAAGATAAAAATTAACGAAAAAGAAGATGAAGTAGAAATCAACCTTTTGGATTTGTTTAACTATTATCGTAAGAAGATTTTATTTATTATTGCAGGTTTTTTGATTGGAGCAATAATTGCAGGTGTATGGACTAAAGTTGGCATTACACCTAAATATACTGCAACAGCGAAAGTTTATATGGTTTCAGCATCAAAAAACTCAGTGGTCGATCTTGCTGATTTAAGTATAGGTACATCATTATCAGAAGATTATGCAGAGTTGTTGCATGTTAGACCTATCATTGAGGCCATAAATGAGGAAAACGATTTAGGATATACATATGAGCAACTTAACGGAATGATTGACATTTCAACAGTTGAAGATACACGTATCCTAAAAATTTCAGCAACAAGCATAAAGCCGGAGGAAGCAAAAACAATAGCAAATGCTTTAGCTGAAAAGGCAGTTACCGAAATTCCTAAATTAATGGGAACATCGTCACCTAATATTGCTGAAAGAGCTATAACTCCTAAAGGTAAAAGTTCACCTAGTCTGAAGAAAAATGTAATGATGGGTGCACTTGGAGGAATGGTTGTGGTATTAGCTATCTTCACATTCTTATTTATCACTGATGATACAATTAAGACAGAAGAAGATGTTGAAAAGTATTTAGGCATTGTTCCTTTAACAGTTATTCCTGATGGAAACGTTAAATACGGAGCATATTCTAAATACAATTATTATAAGGGAAAGAAATATTACACACCAAAATAATAAGCTTGAGGAGAAATAGAAATGAATAAAATTAAAATGGATTTAACCAAAGAACTTCCTTATGCTGTTGAGGAATCTATAAACCGACTTCGTATAAATGTTAGTTTCCTTGGAAATGAAATTAAAAAAATCATGGTTGTAAGTACAATGCCTAATGAAGGAAAGAGTTTTGTTACTTTACAGATGTGGAAACAGATGGCAAGTGCCGGAATCAAATCGGTATTTGTAGATGGAGATATGAGAAACTCTGTCATAGTAAACAAATATGGCATAGAAAAAGAAGATGGCTCAGAAATGAAAGGGCTTGCACATTATTTGGCAGAAGAATTTCCACTTGAAAATGTTGTGTATAATACACCACTTGAAAATGGAGATATTATACCAAACGTGGAAAATATAATTAATCCATCAATGTTGCTTGAAAGTGACAAGTTTGGCAATATGCTCAATCAACTTGCGGAAGATTACCGATATGTATTTATTGATGCACCACCTCTTGGTCTTGTATCAGATGCTGAAAAGATTGGTAGTATGTGTGATGGAGCAATTTTTGTAATTAGAAGTGGAGAAATATCAAAATCTGAAGTGAAAAGTTCAATTAAGCAGCTTGAAAGATCAGGATGTAAGATATTAGGTGTGGTTCTAAACCGTGCAACAGACGCAAAAGGCAAGAAAAATAAGAAGAAATACTACAATGGCAAGTAATAGTATATAATTATCATTGACATATTTTGTCAAATATAATCAAAAAAGCAAAATATAACAAAAAAAGTATTTAAATTTATTCCGAAAAGTAGTAAAATAAACAGCGTAGTGAGTTTTATAAATTATAAGTTTGCTGTGAGGACATTTTATTTTTAATACTTGTGGGGATAAGCAGAAATAATTAAAACTCAAAAACATAATAGGAGGAACTTATAATGAAAAAATTAATGAAGAACGTTGCTGTTTTAGCATTAGCAGCAGCAGTAGCAGTAGGATCTGTAACAGGTGTAAGCGCAGCAGTTAAGAGCCCAACATCATCATTAGTACCAGTTAACGCTAAGAATGTTGCTGTATCAAACGGAAATACAGTTGATACAAAGGCTAACGGAACAGCTGAAGTTGGTGCTGTTGTAGCTAAGAAGAGTACAGCTACAGTACCTAGTAAGGTAACAGTTAAGGGTGTAACTTATACAGTAACAGTAATCAAGGCTAAAGCATTTGCTAAGAAGGCTAAAAATGCTAAAAAGATTGTAATTCCAGCAACAATTAAGAAAGTAAACAAAAAAGGTTTTACAGGTACTAAGAAATTAAAGACAATTGTTGTTAAAGGAACAAAGAGCTTTACAGTAAAGAAGGGTGCATTCAAGAGCGTTAACTCAAAGAAGATTACAGTTAAGGTTAACAAGAAGATGAGCGCTAAAGAATTTAAGAAATTAAAGAAGAACTTAAAGAAGGCAGGATTCAAGGGCAAAATTAAGAAATAATTTTTACTAGCACTTTTTTATATGTATTTTTAGAAAAAAACGTTGAGAGTCATCGTACAATTAATATTGTATGGTGGCTCTCTTTTGTTGACTAAAAAGCTTCAATAAACTATAATTAATTTTAGGACTTTAATTCAGTAAATTAAACATTGCCCGTATCACAAAAATTTAAATATAATGGTGATACTACTGTTTTTTACTGTGAAATATATAAGAGAGGCAGGAAGAAGTTTTGAGTAATAAGAAGATTATGCTTGGTAATGAAGCCATTGCAAGGGGAGCTTATGAAGCGGGAGTAAAGGTTACATCAGCATACCCTGGTACTCCAAGTACTGAAGTAAGTGAAAACGTAGTAAAATATAAAGAAATTTATGCTGAATGGGCACCTAATGAAAAGGTTGCCACAGAAGTTGCCATTGGTGCATCCATGGCAGGTGTTCGTTCTATGACAATGATGAAAATGGTAGGTCTTAACGTAGCATCTGATCCACTTTTTACAGCAGGATACATTGGCGTAAACGGTGGAATGGTTTTGGTTGTTGCAGATGACCCTGGAATTTACAGTTCACAGAATGAACAGGATACTAGAATGATTGCAAGAGCTGCAATGGTTCCGGTAGTTGAACCTTCTGATAGTGAAGAAGCAAGATATTTTACAAAGAGGGCTTATGAATTATCTGAAAAATATGATACACCGGTTATTCTTAGAACAACTACACGTCTTGCACATTCACAGGGGATTGTTAATCTTGAAGATAGAGTTGAGGTAGATGACAAGCCATATGAAAGAAATATTGCAAAAAACGTTATGATGCCGGGAAATGCAATTAAACGTCATGTTATTGTTGAACAGCGTCTTAAACAGATGGCAGAAGATGCATGTGACCTTGATATTAATAAAGTTGAATATAATGATACAAAGATTGGTGTTATTACAAGTGGTATACCTTATCAGTATGTTAAGGAAGCACTTCCTAATGCATCAGTTTTAAAACTTGGTTTGGTTCATCCTTTGGCAAAGGGACTTATAAAGGAATTTGCTTCAAAGGTAGACAGACTTATTATAGTTGAAGAGCTTGAACCTGTAATTGAAGAACAGGTTAGAGCTATGGGTATTGAATGCGATGGAAAGAACATCTTTACTGTACAGGGCGAATATAGTGCTAATATGCTTAAACAGGTAGTTTTAGGTGAAAAGGTTGAAATTGAACAGCCTTTACAGGCTCCTGCAAGACCACCTATTCTTTGTCCGGGATGTCCTCACAGAGCTACATATTCAGTACTTAAGAAGTTAAAAATTCATGCAGCAGGTGATATTGGATGTTATACACTTGGTGCAGTTAATCCACTAGGTGTTGTAGATACGACAGTTTGTATGGGTTCAAGTATTTCTACACTTCACGGTATGGAAAAGGCTAAAGGAAAAGATTACATTAAGAATTGGGTAGCTGTTATAGGTGATTCAACATTCCTTCACACAGGTGTTAATTCACTTATGAACATGGTTTATAACAAGGCTACAGGAACAGTTATTATTCTTGATAATTCAACAACAGGTATGACAGGACATCAGGATCATCCTGCAACAGGAAAAACATTGTCAGGTGAAAAAGCCAATATAGTTCTTCTTGATGATTTATGTAGAGCTTTAGGTGTTAAGAATGTACAGATTGTTGATGCTTTTGATACAAAGAAGTTAGAAAATGTTATTAAAGAAGAAGTAGCAAGAGATGAAGTATCAGTTATTATAGCTCAGTCTCCTTGTGCATTGCTTAAGTCATATGTTCCAAAGGGTAAATGCGTTGCAATTCCTGAAAAATGTAAAAAATGCGGACTTTGTCTTGCTTCAGGATGTCCTGCAATTACAAAAAATGAAGATGGAACTATTTCAATTGACCAGACATTATGTAATGGTTGTGGACTTTGTATGCAGAATTGTCATTTCGATGCAATTGAATTAAAGAAGAAGGGAGAATAGTCATGGCAGAAACAAAGAATATTATGATAGTAGGTGTCGGTGGACAGGGAACACTTCTTACAAGCCGTATTTTAGGTGGAATTACAGTTGAAGCCGGATATGATGTTAAGCTCTCAGAAGTTCATGGAATGGCACAGCGTGGCGGTAGCGTTGTTACTTATGTACGTTACGGCGAAAAAGTAGCAGAACCTATAGTAGAAGAAGGTCAGGCAGATGTACTTATCGCTTTTGAAAGATTAGAAGCGTTAAGATATGCTCATTTTCTTAAGAAAGATGGAGTAATTATTGTAAATGACCAGAGAATCGACCCAATGCCTGTAGTTACAGGTGTGGCAAAATATCCTGACGGAATTATTGAAAAACTTTCAAAGAAATACCGTGTTGTATCAGTTGATGCAATGGATGAAGCCATAAAGATGGGCAATTCAAGAGTATTTAACGTTATTATTCTTGGAATTGCTGCAAAGAATATGGATTTTCCAAAGGAACAGTGGATTGAAGTAATCAAGAAAACAGTTCCACCAAAGACTATTGATATTAACGTGGCAGCCTTTGAAAAGGGTTATGAATTAGCATAAGATAATAAAATTAAAATATAGGATAATAAAAATCCCGGAAAGTGGAAAGAATGTTAATAGTTCTGAAGCTTTTCGGGATTTTTTACGGCTCTTTGTCAAGCATGTGGGTAACCCAAGTTTATAATGTTCTTTGTCAGGTATAGGGATATTTTTTATTTATACATTTTTTAGAAAATGTATAAACAACATACCATTATCATAAAAATCGTTTTATTTTTTTTTAGAAAAAAATAAAACGATTTTTCTAAAATTTGGAGAATTGATACCGTTAACATTATGTGGTATTATATTGATAATATAATAGACGAAAATTTTTTTTATAGTATTAATAAGGAGGCATTTATGAAAAAAATTAAAAAACTGGTCAGTATGTTATTGGTATTTGCAATGACATTTAGTGTGGCTATTTCAGGAAAAATTACAGGCATTACCCAGGTTAGTGCCAGAGAGGCTCTTGGAAGCAATGATTTTTTGAAGGTTAACGGAACACAGATAAGAAAACAAAAAGGAACAGGAGATATTGTATATCTAAGAGGTACAAATGCAGGTGGATGGCTTGTTCAGGAAGACTGGATGAATCCAACCAATGCATCTGACCAGAAAACAATGATGACCACATTGGCAAATAGATTTGGAGCATCAAAGAGAGATGAGTTGGTTTCAACATATGAAAATAATTATTGGACAACACAGGATTTTGATAATTGTGCAGAAATGGGAATGAGTGTTATAAGATTACCATTTACATATATGAATCTTTGTGATGACAATGGAAATCTTAAATCTAATGCTTTTGACAGATTAGACTGGTTTGTACAAAACTGTAGCCAGAGAGGTATGTATGTAATTTTAGACATGCACGGAGCATTTGGTTCTCAAAATGGTATGGACCATTCAGGAGAGATTAATGATGGAAAACAGCTATATTACAATCAGAGCAATAAAGATAAAACTTTAAATTTATGGAAAAAGATTGCAGAACATTTCAAAGGCAATCCGGCAGTTGCAGCTTACGATATCTTAAATGAACCGGGAATTAAGGCAGCTGCAACATATAGTTTACATTGGGATTTTTATAATGAAATTTACAATACAATCCGTTCAAAGGATAGCAATCATATTATTATAATGGAATCATGTTGGGATGCAGACAATTTGCCAAGACCTTCACAGTATGGCTGGACAAATGTAGCATATGAATACCATTACTATCCATGGAGTGCACAAAATAGCAGTGATGCACAGAAGTCATACTTTTCAAGTAAAGTTTCAGACATTGCAAATCACAATTATGGAGTGCCAACATTTGTAGGCGAGTTTACATGCTTCGAACAGGAAGAAGGTTGGAAGGCAGCAATGTCAACTTTCAACGGTCAGGGATGGCATTGGACAACATGGTCATACAAAGTTACAGGAAACAGCTCATGGGGTATTTATAATCACAACCCTGAAAAAGTTGATATTTATAACGACTCAGCTGACACAATTAAAAATAAATGGTCAGCTGTAGGTACAGCAAACGGATGGAAAAATGACAAGATTTACAATTTGGTAAAGCCATATCTTTCGGGAACAGTAACATCTACAGGTGGAAGCACAACAGATGATAGTGATAACAACAGTACATCAGGTGTGGCAACATTTTATGAACATTCAAATTATGGTGGATGGGCAGTTTCATTGGAAGAAGGTTCATATGACTACAAAGATATTTTAGCAAAAGGAATTGTTAATGATCAGATTTCATCACTTAGAGTAAGTGACGGATACAAAGTTACAATATATGATGACGAAGGATTTAAAGGAAAATCAAAAGAATTTACCAGTGATGCGTCATATGTTGGAGATGAAATGAATGACAAAACTTCATCAATTAAAATTGAAAAGATTAACAATCAGACATCAACTACAACATCATATAACACAGTCAAATTGCCAAATGGAAAATACAGCATCAAATCTGTTGCAAATGAAAAATATGTTGCAACAGAAAATGGTGGAAGTGATCCGATAGTAGCAAACAGAGACAACTATAGCGGTTCATGGGAGACATTCTATATTGTTAATAATGATGATGGAACAGTAAGTATAAAAGCAGATGCAAATAATAAATATATATGTGCAGTATTAGACGAAGAAAATCAGCTGACACCTAGAAGTGACAGCATTAGTACATGGGAAAAATTTAAGATTTACAAAATAAATGACAGTGAATACGGCATTAGAAGTGCAGAAAACGGAAAATATGTAAAAGCTGACTTGGATAACGGAGGCAAATTAATAGTTGGAAGTGATTCAATAGCTGGAGCTTGGGAAGCTTTTAACATTGAAAAAGTCGGTGATACAACAACAAATGATAATGTAGCAACATTCTATGAAAATTCAAACTATAGTGGATGGTCAGTTTCATTACCGGAAGGCACATATGATTATAGTGATATCATTGCAAAAGGTATTAAAAATGATGCAATATCATCACTGAAAGTAAGTTCTGGTTACAAGGTTACATTGTATGATAATGCAGGATTTAAAGGAACATCAAAGGAATTTACAGGTGATGCATCATATGTAGGAAATGAGATAAATGACAAAACATCATCCATTAAAATTGAAAAGTGGGATGGTTCATCAAGTGTTACATATAATACTGTTAAATTATCAAATGGAAAATACAGTATCAAATCTGTTGCAAATGAAAAATATGTTGTAGCAGAAAATGGTGGAAGTGATCCAATAGTAGCAAACAGAGACAGTTATGGCGGTTCATGGGAAACATTTTATCTGATAAATAATGATGACGGAACAGTAAGTTTAAAAGCAGATGCAAATAACAAATATGTATGTGCAGTATTAGATGAAGAAAATCAACTTGTTCCAAGAAGCGAAAGCGTAGGAACATGGGAGAAATTCCAAATCTACAAAATAAGCGATACAGAATACGGTCTTAAGAGTGCAGAAAACGGAAAATATGTAAAGGCCGACTTGGATAATGGAGGTAAATTAGTAGCAGGAAGTGATTCCATAGCAGGAGCTTGGGAAGCATTTAATATTGAAAAGTTGGGAGATGAGACATCTTCTGCAAAAGCAACATTTTATGAAAATTCAAATTACAGTGGTTGGTCTGTAGCATTAAGTGAAGGAAGATATGATTATGGCACAATGATTTCTAAGGGAATTAAAAATGATCAGATTTCTTCAGTTAAGGTAGCAGATGGCTACAAAGTTACATTGTATAACGATGAAAGATTTGCAGGAAGTAAAAAAACATTATTCACAGATGCATCAGGCCTTGGAGATTTTAATGATAAAACTTCAGCGATCGTAATTGAAAAAGTAGAAAAGGCAGATTTTAATAATTCAAATGCATATATTACATCCATAGCAAACGGACAGGTAGTTTGTGCAGAAAATGGTGGAAGTGAAACAATAGTGGCAAACCGTTCATCATGTGGAGGTGCATGGGAAACATTCCAGATTGTAAATAACAATGATGGAACAGTTTCATTGAAATCAATTGCAAATGGGAAATATGTATGTGCTGTAATTGATGAAAACAATCAGTTATTGCCAAGAAGTGAAAGTGTAGGTACATGGGAGAAATTCATTATTGAAAAGATTTCAGATGGAGAGTATGCACTTTACTCATTGGCAAATGGAAAATATGTTCAGGCAAACTTAAACGATGGTGGTAAACTTTTTGCTACAAGTGAAACTGTTGCCGGAGCATGGGAAGTATTTGACATTAACAGAAATTAAAGTTAAAATTCATAATAATTAAACAATTCAAAGGCTGTTTGCGTGGACTATATATGCAAACAGCCTGATTTTGGTATATATGTTAGTAAAAAAATAAGGCTCTTTGTCAAGCATGGGGGTAATCCCTTATATATATCGTGTGTGATTTGTAA
>OGZW01002631.1_pt1 | contig 13869 bp, 10 predicted proteins | sample 1577001 | NCBI WGS metagenome assembly OGZW01 (sample SAMEA3541519, study PRJEB24748) | human gut metagenome | biome: human gut; feature: human-associated habitat; material: faeces | place: China | collected 2012 | reverse complement strand
TCTTTTTTCACAAAAAACCAATCCTTTCAGATAAAACAGAACTGCAAAGCAAGTCTGCTCGAAAATTTTAAGTTGACTTTTATACCTTTTCGCTGATCTTCTTGCCGAGGATACCTGTAGGCTTGATGATAAGCACAAGTATAAGAACAGCAAAAACGATAGCGTCGGCAAGCTGCGGTGAGATATAGGCACGTCCAAGTATCTCGATAACACCGATAAGGATACCGCCGATCATAGCGCCCGGTATTGAGCCGATACCGCCAAATACCGCCGCAACGAACGCTTTGATACCAGGCATTGCGCCTGTGGTGTTCTGAAGCGTAGGATAAGCTGAGCAAAGCAGTGCGCCTGCAATTGCAGCAAGACCTGAGCCGATAGCGAATGTAAGAGAGATAGTGCGGTTGATGTTTACGCCCATGAGCTGAGCCGCACCTCTGTCCTCAGATACTGCAAGCATTGCACGTCCGCTCTTGGTTTTGTTGATGAACAATGAAAGACCAACTACAATGAGTATAGATACGATTATTGCAACTGATGTTTCTCCGGAAATAACTATCTGTCCGTCAAAAAGCTTGATGCTCGGCACGTTTACAACTGATGTAAAGTTTACAGGCTTTTCACCGAATATAAGCAGTGCGATGTTCTGCAAAAAGTAGCTGACGCCTATGGCAGTGATAAGCACCGCAAGCGAAGTAGCTTGTCTGAGCGGCTTATACGCCACCTTTTCGATGACTATACCGAGAAGTGTGCAGGCAATAACTGCAAGAACTATAGATAGCCAAGAGTTCAGTCCCCATGTGGTCATGCAGGTGAATATAACATATCCGCCCACCATAATAACATCGCCGTGTGCGAAGTTAAGCATTTTGGCAATACCGTATACAAGCGTATAGCCCAAAGCTATAACTGCGTATATACTGCCGAGGCTTATTCCGTTGATGAGGTTATTAAGAAAACCCATATACAAACATTCCTTCCTTTTGGAATAGACAAAACACAAGATGTAATCACATATATTACATCTGTCCTTGTCATAAACACAATATACAATAAATTATAACATAACCCCGTAGTTTTTGCAACACATTTTAATGAAATAAATCAAAAAAACCGACAATTTTTCGCAATTGCCGGTTTTTTCATATTAAGCGTACTTTTTGTACGCACTTCATTTCAGCTATTACTGAGCAGTAGAAGCGGCAATGTCATCAGCTGTCAGTGCAGAATAAGCACCATTCTTGATGATAACAGCCTTAGGGTCCTTAGATACGGCACCGTCTTCGCCCCACTTCATGCCTGTACCTGTAAGTCCGTCATATGAGAAGTCCTTATCAGAGATAGCCTTTTTGAGCTTATCGCAGATATCAGAAGCAGACATATCGGCTGTGATGCCTTCCTTCTTCATGAGTTCTGCAAGTACCATTACGCCGTCATAAGCGTCTGCAGCGAACTGGTTAGGTGTTTCGCCCTTGTAAGCGTCCTTATACTTCTTAACGAAATCCTGAGTAGCCTGATCCTGAGCGTCGGCAGCAAATGGTGTAAGGAGCATTACGCCCTCGCAAAGTGAAGTATCAAAGTTCTTGATAGAAAGAAGTCCGTCAAGACCGTCGCAACCGAAGAATGTTGGGTTGTAGTTAGCTGACTTGCACTGTGTAAGGATAAGTGAAGCCTGCTGATAGTAGATAGGCAGGAACACGAGGTCTGCGCCTGCGTTCTTAGCTGCACTGATCTGAGCTGAGAAGTCAGTCTTGCTGTCCTTTGTGAATGACTGCTCTGTAACGATATCAAGACCCTTAGCCTCAGCCTCGGATTTGAATGTGTTGAAGATACCTGATGAATAAGCGTCAGAGCTGTCGTAAATTACTGCTATCTTTGTAGCAAGCTTATTTTCTGCGATATAGTCGGCAGAACCTTTACCCTGGTTAGGGTCAGTAAAGCAAACCTGGAAACAGTTATCGTTCTTGATAACGTCCTGAGCAGATGCAGAAGGTGTAAGCTGGAAGATGTTATCCTGCTTTGTCTTTTCAATAACTGCGAGGCAAGAACCTGTTGTTACTGTTCCGACCATTACCTGCATACCATTGTCTTTCAGTGCGTTATAAGCATTTACAGCCTTATCGCCTGAGTCAGCCTCATCGTCCTCGAAAACGTATGAGAGCTTTGTTCCGTTTATTCCGCCTGCGTCATTTACGTCCTTGACAGCAAGCTCGATAGCATTCTTAACAGCAACGCCGTACTGTGCAGCGTCACCTGTGAGCGGACCGCTGCAGCCGATAACGATAGTATCGCTGTTCTTCTTTGCACCGTTTCCGCAACCTGCAAAGCAAGAAACTGCAAGGGCAGCCGAAACTGTTAATGCAAGAATTCTCTTGACATTTTTCATAATAATCTCTCCTCTGATCACATATGTCACTGCATATGCTTTTTTTAATAGTATTAATATAACACGCAGAAGCCCGATTTGTCAATATTAAATCTTACAAATTTAACGTTATTTAAACTATGTTTATTGTTACAAACAATATGCGTGTTCATAGAAAATTAACTCCGTGTATTTTTTATGAACGATTTGCAAGTTTTTTGATAATATCCTGCATACATACACCACTGACTTATAAGCTGCATATGATAAAACAGCCACACGAAACCTGTGGTATATGAGATTCAGACAACATAAGGAGTGAACTTATTTGGATATGTTTGACAGTTTGTCGTTAGGCAGGATACTTGCTGACGACACAGAGGATAACACACCTGCCTGCCCTTTTCCGAAAGGAAGATTTCCTGAGGATACGCCGCTGGCAATGGCATATGTGCCTTTTCAGATGTGGGAGAAGCCTTATGAGGCAGATGTAGGACTTTCAAGAGGAACTATCTTCCCGTCCATAGACAAACCTTTTATAGGAGAGGAGGCTGTAAAGAATGCCAATACTAAGTGAAAAGGAGAGGCTTCTTAGAAAGATACAGGCGTGCAGCTTTGCCCTTGTAGAGGCTAATCTTTACCTCGACAGCCACCCTGCCTGCAGAGATGGTCTGGCATATTTTGCACGACACAAGGCAGAAAAAGAGAAGCTTATTGCTCAATACAATGAGAAATACGGACCATTGACGATCACGCAGAACAATTCGTCCAAGAAATGGGAATGGGTAACATCACCTTTTCCGTGGGAAAGGAGTGTTGACTAATGTGGCAATATGAAAAAAAGCTGCAATACCCCGTTAAGATCGCTAACCCTAATCCTGCTTTGGCTAAGGTCATTATCTCGCAGCTTGGTGGCCCTGACGGCGAGCTTGGTGCAGCGCTTCGCTATCTCAATCAGCGTTACTCAGCCCCCTGTCGTGAGGTGCAGGCAATACTCAACGATATCGGCACAGAAGAGCTTGCCCACATCGAAATGATCGGCACTATTATCTATCAGCTGACCCGTGACCTCTCCCTCAAGGAGATAAAAGACAGTGGTTTTGACACCTATTTTGTTGACCACACTACAGGCGTTTACCCTATAGCTGCCTCTGGTGTACCATTTTCTGCGGAAATCTTCCAAAGTACCGGTGACGCTATTGCTGATATACACGAAGACCTTGCTGCTGAGCAAAAAGCCCGCCTAACTTATGACAACATTCTCAGGCTTGCTGACGATCCCGATGTCCGTGACCCTATCAAGTTTCTTCGTGAACGTGAAATAGTCCATTACCAGCGTTTTGGCGAAGGTCTAAGGCTTATTCAGGATATGCTTGACAGCAAAAATTTCTACGCTTTCAATCCTAGCTTTGACAAATAATAAAAAAGGCGGGCTGTGTTTTCAGTCCGCTTTTTTGTACATATATCAAAAATCTTCCTTGTCCATCTGCTTGCCGCTCCTGCTGACCTTTTTATTAAGTATCAGCGAAAAAGCCAGCGTTGCAGCTATGAGTGCTATCATCACAAGCACAGATTTTATTGTCAAATGCTTCAACTGTGCTCCAATATATGTCTGCACAAGCATTTCAGGCATCACTCCCATTATCGAGCCAAGAAGATATGGTCTGTAAGGCATTCGCAGTGCGCCGTGTATCATTGAAACAAGGTCGCCCGGCACAACTACCACTGCCCTTGAAATGTAGGAGGCGAACAGATTATTGTCATGCCCATAATTTACAAGCTTTCGTGCCTTAGGATATTTCATCTCAATAACACGCATGATATCGCCACCCGATATCCTTCCCACAAGATAAGGAACAGTAAAGCAAACCGATAGTCCTATTACGTTCAACAAAATGCCCACCCAGAACGGATATATTGCACCCACGCACACAAAAATAGCCGCAAGCGGGAATACCACTGACAAAGACTTCAATCCATAAAACCCCAGAATAACAAATGCGGCAAGCCACAAATTGTCCGGGCAATAACTGAGTATCTCAGAAAACTCATGGTCCTTCAGAAAAAGAGCACAGCAAATTATTATGATAATAGTTAAAGCAAAGGGTACATATCTTCCATATTTTCGCACAAACCTATCCATAACTCCTCGCTCCTCTCCGATTCTTTAGGGTATTATACCATATTTGAATGTTCAATTAATTATCAATCAATGAAAACTGTGTTACAACTTTCGCTGTCAAAACAAATTTATACTTTATCGTTCGTCAAATTGACCAACCATTCTCATTTTTGCACAATATCCCACTATCACTATAATTTTTATAAGTAGAATTATGTCGTCTTATGTCGTGAAGTGTTCTTAAACAAGTCGATTTCTGTTTTAATTTATGTATATCTGATTAATAGGTTAAATTTGTACAATATTGCTATTGACCAACGTACCAATTAATGTTATAATTAATTATAAGAATTATTTGGGAGGTATTTTTATGAGATACACAGTATACAACAAAGCAATGAAACGTCCAGTTTTTCAAACAAATGACCTTGAAGAAGCCATTGACTATACACGCCGCCACCCAAGAAAGTCAAGACGACACTGCATATACGATGACAAACTAAAAACTTTTGATATAAAAAAAATAAGACTTGCCGCAGGAATATAAAACGCACAGGGTGTAGAACTCTGTGCGTTTTTGATGTATTTATGAATAAACAAGTCTTACAGTCACTCTGCTGTAACCACTCCATGTGCAGGTGAACAAGGTCAGATCCCAGTCGCTGCCGCCACCTTTTATGAGCGATGGCGAATCCCAGCCGCTCAGCAGTTCGCTGTTTGTGACAGTATAGTTAAATTCTCTGCCGTAAACATCGGTGAAAATGACCTCATCACCTGAGCTGAGCTTATCCAGCTTATCAAAAAAGCCTGTGTAATTGTGAGCGCAGATTATAAGATCATTGTCTACACGTCTGCCGCTGTACTGACAAGCTGCCGTATTCATGGCAGCATAGCTCCAGCCACGAGTCACAGGAAACTCCTGTCCCAGTGTCGGGAATGAAATCAAACCTATATATGAGTTGCCGTCAAGCACGATATCCTTATGCGGGTCATCTATCTCGCTGTCCGTGGATCGACTATCGTCAAAAATGTCAAAGGGTGAACTGCTGTCGCTGTCATCTGAACTGTCTGAGATCTGCGTTTTCAGGTCACTCAGCACAGCCTCCATCCTTTTATTACTTTGCTTTTCATGAAAATAGTTGTAATAATTAAGGGATAATGCCGCCGCTATCAGCATTATCCCCATTATTATCAACAAAAGTCCTAGCTTTTTTTTAGTCACTATTTTTCTCCTGTTGTAAAGGCGAGCCTATGTGGTTTCGCCTTTATTTCTCTTTTCTGCTTACTCTCCAACCTGCCACGATAAGGATAACTCCACCGCCTATAAGTACAGGCACCGGCCAGTTGAGCGAACCAGTCTGTGGTATATTGTCAGGCGTTGAGCTTGATGAATCAGAGCCTGACGAACTGCTGTCAGGTGTGCTTGAACTACTATCTGTATTACTCGAACTGTCTGACTTATATGTGTTCTCTATAAGAAACAGCTTGTCATTGTTTTTGGTAACAACTGTGTAGTTGGCAGGAATATCTATCTCCTTAACTGACCACTCAGCCGCAGTATCGTCTTTCCAGAAATACTCCCAATTGTTGTCAGCGTCAAGAGTAACAGTATCGAAAAGCTTGCCGTCACGATAGATCTCCACCTTGATATTATCAGGTATGAGCTTTTCCTGACCATCAGGAACTATCCACGACTTTCTTACACCATAATCACTGTCCCCTGCCGGGATCTCTTCGTATGTGAACTTGGTGTAAACTGTTATCTGACCCTCAGCCACGATATCCTTATCTATCTCGATAAGTGACGGAGAAGGTGTAAACTTAGCTGTTGTGTTTTCAAAACTCTTGCCTGAAACAAGATACAGACCCTCAGAATCAGCAGAAAGCCTTACTTCACCGTTTGCGTCCGTCTTGCCTGTTGAAACAGGTGTAATGTTATCCGTTTTTGCGTAGTTGTCGAGCGTATCAGCGACAGCCTGCATTTTTGAAGCGTCAGTAAAATCAGACATATCTATAGGATAATCGCTGAACTCGCCGGTAAGGACAAAGTCAGCTTCTTTACGCTCACCGACCTTATATATGCTCCACTCGGCATTACTAACAGTCGTTGTATCATTTTTGCACACTATATCCACATTGATATTATCCGCTGCAGAAGCTGAGATCGTCATGCTTCCCAAGGCTGAAACAGCCATTGCCACCGTACACAAAGCAACCTTTGCAAGCTGAGAAAATTTAAGTTTCATCTTTGCTACTCTCCTTATCAGGTAGATTTTCAACATTATCGTCACTCTCTGGCTTATCTAGCATTGCCACAAGCTCATCATGAGAGATTTTTTTGCGTTTTGAATCCACAAACCACCACACAAGCAGTACCACAAACAACGGTATTGCTACAAAAGGCACGACCACAAGAGAATCGAGCTGAACAGCGTCTGCCGTTATTTTTGAAGCACTCTTTGTATCGTCCGCAGTTTCAACTCTCTTTGCACGAACAAGAAGCCTGTGAGAATTGACTCCGTATGGTGTACAGGTAGTCAACGTAACATGATCCTCACCTGGAATAATGTTCAGCTTATCCATTTCATTAGGCAGAACTATATAAACAGCCTCGACCTCATATGTATATACCTCTTTCAACACTGTTATAGTGAACTCATCGCCCTCTGCAAGCTTATCAAGGTCGCTGAAAAGCTTTGCCGACGGCAGACCTCTATGTGCTGAAATGACCGAATGAGTGTCCGCTCCGCCAACAGGCAGGCTCGAACCTTGCAGATGTCCCACAGCAACATTTAACACGCCGTCACTTGTACCATGATAAATAGGCAACTCCACCCTTATAGTCGGAATGGAAATATAGCCCATAACACCCGTCCCCGTGATATCTAGGATATCCTCATAACCCTTGACCTGATCATAATCCACAAAAGGTCGGGCAAGCTTTGCTATCTCTTCATTATATTTTCTGGCACGGCTGAGGATCTCTTCATTCTCCTTGTCAGAAAGGTCATTTGCCGCTTTCTGATAAGTCGCCACCGCACGGCTTTGCGTTTTTGAATTCCACCAATCGCTTATTGTTGGATATAACATCACGGAGAGCCCCACAAGCAATAACAAGACCAATAAAATTGTAGTTGATTTACCGCTTTTCTTCCTCATGGAGTCCTCCCTGATGCCTGCCGACCGAGATCGGCAGGACAAAGGTAAAAATAAATTCAAAAATTAGTCGTTCTTAGCTCTCTTCTTAGCAATGAGAAGCACACCTGCGCCCAGTACGATAGCTCCGCCTACACCGTAGAAGATCTGAGTACCGATACCGCCGGTTGTTGGAAGTGAGCCGCCCTTCTGGTTTATGATCTTAACTGTTGAACCGCTTGTGCCTGAATCAGTGCCGTCGAGCATACGAATGGACTGAAGCGTATCAGCAGGATCATATGTTGTGTCAAACTTGAACTCATATGGATCAGCTCTGTTATACTGAGCAGGAGCTTCTATCTCAACAAGCTTGTAAGTTGTCATATCATCAATGCCCTTGATAGTGAACTTACCTGTTGCGTCTGTTTCGATATGATCAACAGAGCCTGCCTCATCGCCAATCTCAAGTCTGTAAACATTCTCAGCTATCTTGACAAGTCTGATAGCATCGCCATGAACATTTCTAAGCTGGAACTTAGCACCTGCAAGAGGCTCGCCCTTTTCGTCTACCTTGTTACCAACAAGTGAGAATGTCCAGTCATAAACTGTGACCTTAGGTGTTTCACCGTTCTCCTTACCTGTTTTGTCCTGAGGATTATTTGAATATGTCAGGTAAGCTGTGTTAGGGTTATTGTTCACGCTGTCAGGAGCAGTAACTGCTACCTTAGCTTTTTCATTGAGCTTAGCAGAATAATAAGTTTCGATCTTAGCAACTGTAGGATAGTTCTTTACAAGTTCCTTGATATCGAAAGTAACATAGAAAGATTCCTTATAGTCGGTTGTACTGATGTCGTCGCCAACTGTTGTGTTAGGACCTACTGTAACGGAAGTGATCTCCTGACCGTCAGCGTCATAATACTTGTATGTAAGATTATCATTGAATGTAAAGCCCTCGCTGAGCTGGTCACGAACTGTATATGTATACTTGTCATAAGCTGATACGTCGCTTGGTATAGTTGTTGTGATCTTGAACTCTACATCGTCACCGATTGCGTTGTCGCCAACATCGCCCCATGAGTCACTCTCATTGTGCTTGATCTGCTTTGTAAGTGTTGGCTTTGTCCTCTTTGGAGTAACGTTTGTTGTACCTGAAACGTTAAGGATAAGAGCTGAGTTAGCCTTATCAACACCATTATTTTCTGTTGCATCAACAACGAGATAATAGCCAGCATTTGGGAGTGGAATAGTGTACTCACCGTTTTCTTCATAGGCGGTTACAGACTTATTGTCGATGATGCAGCCAGAAGCGACTTTTGCAAACTTGGCAGTATCTTCCTTTGTCCAATGATCTGCATCTGAGATTATCTTTGCAACGTCTGCTGCACTCTCGGCACTGTCAAACTGTGACATATAAGTGTTAAGGTCAGAAGTTTTCAGTTTGGTAAGCAGAGCGTCGCCATTAATGCCTTTGCCCCACTTGATAGTATTTGTTGCAGATGCCTGATCAAAGATCTGATAAGCCTTATATACTCTGTTTGTATCAGAATCTTTGATAACAATGTTATTAACGCCAGCATCAGTAGTAGCAAATACTCCGAATGCTGATGTTGCAGCAATAGCTGAAACTGACATAACTGTTGCGGCAGCAAGAGCTGCGAATTTCTTCATCTTCATAATTAATTATCCTTTCATATTTGTGTATTTACAGCGTTTTTTTGCGACGCTTTGTAACTAAAAGTATTGCTGCGGCAACAGTGACTGTTCCGCCTGCTGCCACGAATGGGATAACACCCATGCCGCCTGTTTCAGGCAGCTCTCCTAAGGTTTCCTCAGAGTTGTTATAGACCTGAACATACTGATCGCCGTTCTTTGTCATATCAATACAATTCTCATTTTCTGAGCCATTGTATCTGTAGTAAGCCTTATATGACGATGTGCTTATCGGCTGACCGTTCACGTCTATCTCCTCAAACCAATAATAATACTTGTTTCCTTTGATATTATTCTCTTCAAGAGAAACGGCAGTTGACCAGTTGTTATCTGCCGTGAGCGTTATCTGCTTCCACAAGAATACTTCACCGCTAGGTATCGCATCTTTATCAGGAACAGGTGTAACGTTCGTCTTCTCAGGTGTGCCAAGATCATTAGCTGTTACTGCGTATGAACAGCCACTATCGCCCTTAAGTGTAAGTTCAACAGTAATATCTGAAGTGATATTATTCAGATTTAGAACAAACTGACTCTTGTCCCAAGACGGTGTAACGTAATCACTAACGCTGACATACTTGCTATCACCGCTCCATATAGGTATAGCCTTGCCGTCCACCCAATTTTCACCTGACTTATAGATGTCAGCCAGAACAGCTCCTGAACTGTCAAGAACTCTAACACGTCCCTCAGTTTCACCGTTATTTATCCATGACTTTGTCATATCAAAACTGAACTTAGCCGAGCCATACATGGTATACTCAGAGGCAAAGCTTCCGTTCTGAGCCATTTCTGCGCCGTTGCTTGTAAGGATCTTGAATTTAACATTCTGTCCCTTATCCATTGTACCTGTAAACTTGTTATATTTTTCAGGCACGTCAGCCTTATTTGTTGACCTATAGATATTGAACGTTACCTTATCATTGGTATGGGTATTGCTATCGCCGTCAGACCATGCCTTTTGCAGGCGAACGTCCATATTTTCTACCTTTTGCGGGGTCTTGGTATTTACGATAGTATCAAAGCCCGTGGCACTGCCGTTATTAGAATAAGTATATGTAACGCCAAAGCCGTCAGGTATATTCTTTTCAAGAACATAATAATACTTGTCCTTGTCAAGACCGTCAAGAGTTACCGTCCAATTCTTAGACTTTTCCAGAGAAACAGTTTTTATAAGTTTGCAATCTGTTGGTATTCCGTTATCTCCATTCACTCTTGAGGTTGAATTTGGTGCAACAGAGGACTCATAAACATCTGCCTCGATCTTGTCGATACCAGCAGGAAGCTCACTGTCAGCAAGCTTGTTTCCAAGCTCATCACGCCATTCCTTTGTAATGTTAAGTCCCTTGACGTTCGTAACTGTAACATCAGTGTTTTTGCTCATTGCCGTTGCACTGTATACAGCCTCATATCCTGTTGCAAGATCGATCTCTTTGATATAGTAGTAAAGCTGCTTGTAATCATTGCCGACCTTCGTATATCCAGGAAGCTTTGTCCACTCATGTTTCCAATTATTAGCTTCGTTAAGAGTTACCTCATCACTGCCCCACTGAATATCATCTGGAACACCGCTTAAAACCTTAGTTGTAGACGAGCCAAGAAGGAACTTTACGCTCTCTGCCGAATGATTGCCGTTTCCATCGCTCCAAACCTTGCTTGCAGTTATCTTAAATTCTTTCAGCAGATTTGTTACTCTGAACATATCTCCGTTCTTCACGAACTGATATCCGTCCTCACCGACTTCACTTGGAACTACAGCCGGACGCACTTTAAAAGCAAAATATATAGGAGTTTCGTCAAGAAGATAACCCTCCGGACTTTGCTTTTCTATAAGCTTATAAAGATGCCCCTCAGTATCTCCTGTGCCTGCGGCAGGTTCAAGGTCAAGGTTGTATGAACCGTCAGAATTTACATTGAATGTCTGCGCCTTATCCTGTGCCGAATTTCCCCAAATAACTGATCTTCTGTCCTTCGCAGCATTTTCTTTGAAATCTACTGCCGGGAGCCAATCGTATGTGCCATTTTCCAGCTTAGTATATCTGTAGATCTCAAAAGAAGCTTTGAGCATAATACTATAGTCTCCGCTGTCTACCTTCATAAGCTTAAATGGCTCAACAGTTGTTGATGATGCCTTTGACTGATTTATCAACTCAAACTCAGAATCATTATCTTCACTGTCATTTACAGCTGAACCGTTTGTGTCAAATGAAATATTATTGAACACATGAACTTTATAGCCATCGTTCTCAGCGTCCTCATCATTTGCAGGACTTCCTGTATAAACGTATACTAATTTCAGGTGACGCTGATCTGGAACGTTTATTTCAAGTTTCTTTACAAAATCTCGTGTCTTCGCTGTCAGTGCGGAACACTTTACAGCCGAAAGCATTTTTTCATTGCTGACTTCAGTGTTTGAAAAGCCGCTGCTATCCCTGTATTCATATTCGACTCTGAAAACACCGCCCGCCTTCTCAGAAGAAACCTCTTCCACAGGAACGGATATGCTTTTGCCAAAATCTGACCACTCGCCGCTCTTATTGGCAAAAGCCTTTACTTCATTGAAACTGTTGCCGTCCATATAGCCATAAGCCACATAGTATCTCTTTATATTTCCGTTTTCGTAACCCTCAGGCAAAGTCAGATCAATAGTACCCTTAGCGCCAACAATACTTTCACTTGGAATAAAGTTAGCGATAAACTTGGCCTTTTCGTTGGTAATAACATCTGCACTGCAGGAAACTGTGCTGTCAACTGCCTCCGGATCTGATATCACATAACTGTAATCACTCACAGCAAGCTCTGCACCCGTACCTGCGTCAAATACCTTGATAGACTTCAGATCCATATCAACAGCGGAATTGCCATTTATGCTTACCGTTTTTGTCTGAATGTTACCCTGAGCGTCCTTTGTCTTAACTACAGCCGTGCCTCCGCACTTGATAACATCGTTGAGAGTTATCATTCCGTTTGTTGAGCATTTGAGCTTTTTAGGGTTAACATCAATGGTATAAGTTATCTCACAGCCGGTGGACTTGGGAGAAGAAGTTTTCTTCAAGTTCTTTTCCTTAACTGTCTGCGTCTGGCTTCTCTCTGGATATTTTCCAGCTTTATCCTGAACCGTGTTTTTGAACGCTGCAGTACCATTCTTGTAAACGCCGTTCTTAACATCATCGACCTTTACAAGTGTGCTGTAGTAAGCTGTCCAAGCGTCCTGCTGATTCCATGCAGTCTTGAAAGTTACTGTATTGGCTGTCTTATCATAGAAATATTTAAACTGATTTGTTTGTGCAAAATCATACTTATCAGAACTATTTCCAGATGAATATTTCAGATAATCATTATTCTCATATAAGATCATGCCAGATGGCAAAGTATCCACAATCTCGACATTTTCGCCATACTTATAAGTGCCGTCCTTATTGATATCAAGCCGCCAATCAAACCTGTAATACTCAACGCCATTTACAGTAACAACAGGCAGGCTGCTAAGATCATGCACTGTGTCACCTGCTGTGCTGCTTGCAGCGTCATACTTTTCATAAGGTGCTTTGGAGCTGTCGCCTATAGTAAACTTAGTCTTATCTGCACTAGGCTCGAATGTTTCGCCCTTATAAGCAGCCTTATTGTTTACATTTATAATAGTACCTGCGTCAAGACCTGTTACATCTACGGTACTGCTATACTGTATCTGCACAAGGTTTATATTGTCAAATTCTTCACTATCATTGAACTTTATCTCAAACGAAGTGTTGTCGGCATTAGGTACTACAGTGTAATTTGAACTGTTAAGAGTTTCATAGCTTCCTTTTCCATTTCTCTGAACATACATAATAATGGAATCAGGGTCAAGAACGCTCTTTATTGACTTGCCGTCATTTGATGCAGCGTTCATTACATCGCTTATAGTCTTTCCCCTAAAGGAACCGTTTGTCTGCTTGACCACCACCTGCCACTTATATGTAACCTTGCTCCCGTTCTGAGAAATGTCAAGAACTTTTTTTGACTTCTCGTTTACAGGCTTATAATAAACTGTCTTGTCAGAATGGAAGCCGTCAATACCTGCAGTATTTTTCACTGAATAATATCCACTGCTGTCAGGGTCGCCAAGATCATAATCAGCGACCTTTGTTTCATAAGAAATAACTACCTCGTTATTGTCGCCTATGCTGTCAGGCAAAACAAGCTCACCGTCACTTGCAACCGTTGCATCAATAGTATCGTTTCCTATTTTAATGCTGACCTTCTGTCCTGCTTTAAGCATATTGTCAGTTATTGTCTTACCTTTAAGGGTGGAGTTTTTGTCATTACATTTAACAGTTACTTCCCATTTGATTATACCCAACGTGTTATTATCTATCCAGCCACTTTTTGATATCTGATACTTATTATAAACAGTTTCACTTGATGTGATATCAGACCATGGGTTTTTATCAGGTCTTTGCATTTTAACTGTATTTGTAATTTCCGCCTTGTCAGGATCGATAGCTGTCACATACTCGATAGTAATTTTTGACGCTGTTATTTTATCGTCAAACGTAAGCGT
>OGZW01002630.1_pt1 | contig 13869 bp, 11 predicted proteins | sample 1577001 | NCBI WGS metagenome assembly OGZW01 (sample SAMEA3541519, study PRJEB24748) | human gut metagenome | biome: human gut; feature: human-associated habitat; material: faeces | place: China | collected 2012 | reverse complement strand
GCGCTGGCGATCGTGCTGGCGGGTGCGGCGGCGCTGGTGTACGGCATCATCTCGTGGCGCAACGGCGGCGACTTCGGCGTGTACTTCGCGCTCTTCGGCTTTGCCGCGATCTTCTTTTTCTCGGGCGCGCACGTGCTGCCCACGGCGAAGAATAACCGCCATTCGGTCGAGCGCGCTTGGACGCAGGCGCTTGAGGCAATGGAAAACGTCCTGCCCAAGGATTTCCCGCTGCCCGCACGCTACGCTCACCCCATTGTGGCAAAGCGTATGGTCCGTATCCTGCGCGAGGGCCGCGCCCAGAGCGCAGATGAGGCGCTCGAGGTGCTGAAATCTGACCTCAAGGCGCTCAACGCCGACGTGCAGGTCTCGCAGGAGGAATATGACGAGGTCGTGGTCATCAAACCGCTGTTCCTTGTGAGCGATTATCAGTGAGATCCTGACATAAAAAGAAGCAGGCACCCAAAGGTGCCTGCTTCTTTCTTGCTTTTGCTCACTTGTCTAATTTGACCGGAGTCGAAAGAATGATCCAGCAAATCACAGTAATGATGATTCCAATGATCATAAGGACGGAGGACCCGCCATACAGGAAGCGCATGACAGCGCCGATGGGGATCAGCGCATTTGCGCAGAAGAGGACAACGAGCATATAAATTCTGCCAATGAACTTGCCGTGCTTTTGGTCCAAAAATTCGTTCATATTCATCATTCCGGCCACACTCCCATCTTACCCATCACAAAGGTGATGAACACAATATTCAGAATCGAAATACCGACGAGGATACCAAAGTTGAAGAATCTGCTCTGGATGACCTTTTTGCCCAGATAACGGGGATCATTGCCCAGCAGATACCAAGAGTTGCCGCTGATCCAGTTGAAGAGGCTCTGCATGGCGGCAACGGTGACTACGATCGTGACCGGCTTGCCGAAGAACACGCCGAGGCAGCCGATCTGCGGCGCCAGAACGACCAAGGGATGATACCAAGCCTTGGTGTTGCGGGGGATATTCAGGGACTGGTAGAAGGAGGTCGCGCAGGTAGCGCTCAGGCCGATCATCGAGGAGAGGACCATCGCCAGAACGCCGAGGTAGAAGCCGGCCTGGATCCATACGCTCGGAATGACGCCCATCAGCGCCTCGCACAGCTCACTAGAGGTAGTCGGGATGCCGGGCTTGCCGGAGAACGCCTCTGCGAAAGCGATGGAAACCAGAGAAAGCACCAGCGTGACCGGGAGCAGACCGCCGCAGAATGCATCGAAGCGGCCCAGACGCTCATGATCTTCCGAGAAACCGCGGGCGATCATGCCATTGTTGAACAGGAGCCAGTCCATAACGCCGATAGTGGCAGTCATGGATGCGATCAGCGTGACCATACCGTCAATACCGGAAGGTAGCTTGGGGATCAGCAAGCCCTTGATCATTGCGGGAACATTGATGCCGGTAACGCAAACTACCGCGATGAACACGATCAGCATGATGCCGATCATGACCTTGATGGCATTTTCAACGATCTTAACGCCCTTCGGGTTTTCGCCGCTGCCGTACATCAGAGAAAGGGGAACGGAAACTGCCAGCAGGATCAGACAGCACAAGCCCTTGGAGATATGGATATCAAATGCGGCGAACATATTAATGATCGCATCTGCACCGAGTGCATATTGTCCGAAGTTAAAGACGACCGATGCGATACAGCCTGCCAGAAGGCCGGTCGCGAATGTACCGAAGAACTTACCGTGATAACGATTCTGCGCCTCGATGATCGGGGTCTCGCTCTGGCAGACAAAGCGGGCTGCAAGCGCGAGGAAGAAGATACCGAAGGTGAACGAATACAGAGGCACCCACATCATGCTGTATCCATATGCGGCGCCAAGCGTAACGGAGCTTGCAAAGGAACCTGCACCGAGGGTGAACGCAGCGTTCATAAAGCCGGGGCCGGAAAGTTTCAGGTAACCGAGTGTGCGCTGGAGCTAGGGCTTTTTGTTCAGCTCCTGCAGCATTGCTTTTTCTTTTAATGCTTGTTCGGAATAGCGGGGGTTCGATGCGTTTTCACCATTCATGATGATTTCCTCTCTTTTTTACATTATGTCGTTTTCGCCTTTCTGGTGACGATCATTTCGCAGATCCCCTTGTCGTTCGTGTTAAAGATCTGGGGGCGTGCGAAGTCGATATCGCCGAAGAACGCTTCGTTCAAAGCGATGTCGATCTCCTTGCAGTAGAGACTTCCGGCATACTCCAGGCCGATCTCACGGAATGCCGTGGAAAACGGGCAAGCATAGGTGATCTCGTGCAGCTGTTTGTCGGAAATATCGGTCTGACAGTCCCACGCGTCGCTGGGGGGATAGTCCGAAAATTCCTCAACCGTTTCAAAGGTCACCTCTTTCCCAGCGTCCAGAATTTCCTTTCGGATACCGGCAGCCCGCAGTTCCGCATAACGGCGGACAGCGCGGCGGACGATCTCCTCGCCCTTATCCTCTCCGCAAGCCTGCAGGACCTCATCCGCCATAATGGCGAATAGCTTTGCAGACATCTGAACGGAAATGCCGACGGGGTCGTTTGGCTGAAACACTCAACATCCTCCTTTCTCTGTTCTGGTTTTCTGCCTCTTCGGAGAAGAGAGAAAACCGGTACCAAGTGACAAGTAAATACTGTGCCAAATTACAAAAGGGAGAATAAAAAGAGATTTGCCTGATGTTTTGCAGGAATTTGGAAGAGAGAAGAGACGTTTTTGTTAAATTTGAATAAAATTTGACAACTGCATGACAAAAAAGTGAGGAATGAGTGACAAATGTTCGAATGGTGGCCGCTGTGACCGCTGACGCGCCGCGGGCGCTCAGGCGTGTGAGTCGTTGTACTCTTCGATGGCCTGCAGAAAGGCCTCGCCATAGCGCGCGGCCTTCTTTGCGCCCACGCCCGAGACCTCGAGCAGCTCCTCCATCGAGCGCGGGGCCTTTTCCGCCATGTCGGTGAGCGTTGCGTTGGAAAAGATGACGTAGGCCGGCACGCTCTCGCGTTTTGCGAGCTCCGCGCGTTGGGCGCGAAGCGCCGCGTAAAGGCCGCTTTCCTCGAACTCGTCCGAAAATGCACCGCGCAGGCGCTTCTTCTCTGTCTGCGCCTCGATCCGCCTGCGCATCAGTACGCTCTCGCCGTCAAAGAGCACGGCGGATGCTTTTTTGGTGGGTCTGAGCGTCGAATAGCGCGCTTCGAGCGCAAGGTAGCCCGCGGACTCAAGGTAGTCAACATAGCGCTCGATGACGCTCGGCGAGGTCTTGTCCATAAGGCCGTAGGTCGAGAGGCTCGCAAGGCCGAGCGACAAAAGCCGCTGCTCGCGGCTTCCCCGCAGAACTTGAATGAGAAGCGTTTTGCCGACGTAGTAGCCAAGCCGCTCGTGGATGCGCAGCACGCACGAGAGGATCATCTGCGCGGGGAGGGTAATGTCCTCGGTCTCGTAAGTAGCCTTGCAGTTTGAGCAGTTGCCGCAGCGCTCGGGGTGCGCTTGCCCAAAGTAGTCAAGGAGCCGCCCGCGCAGGCAGTCGACACTCTTGCAGTAGCCGGTCATTGCCTGCAAGCGCTCGTAGTCGCGCCGCTTTACGCGCGCGGCATCCTCCTCCGAGAGCTGGTCGGCTCCGCCGTTTTCGATGAGAAAACGCGCGGTCTCCACGTCGGCCGGGGCAAAGAGGAGAATGCAGTCGGCGTTCGCGCCGTCGCGTCCGGCACGCCCCGCCTCCTGATAGTAAGCCTCGAGGCTCTTTGGCATATTATAATGAATGACGAAGCTGACGTTCGACTTGTCGATGCCCATGCCGAAGGCGTTTGTCGCAACCATGACGGTCTTGCGGTCGAACTGAAAATCGTCCTGATTCTGCCGCCGCTCCTCATCCGTGAGACCCGCGTGGTAGCGCGTGGCAGCGATGCCGCGGTCACACAGGCTCTCGCATACGCGCTCGACCGCCGCGCGCGTCGCGCAGTAGACGATGCCGCTTTTGTCCCGCCGCTCGTCGATGAGCGCGGCAAGGGTGGAGGACTTGTTTTTGGGGCGGCGAACGTCAAAATAGAGATTCGGGCGGTCAAAGCCGGTCACGATGCGGTAGGGGTCTTCCAGCTGCAAAAGCCGCAGGATATCCGACTGCACCTGCTTTGTCGCCGTGGCGGTGTAGGCCGCGACGATGGGACGGCGCGGCAGGGCGTTGACAAAGTCGACAATGCCGAGGTAGCTCGGGCGGAAGTCCTGTCCCCACTGCGAAATGCAGTGCGCCTCATCCACCGCAAGGAACGATACGTCCATCTCCTGCATCAGAGAGAGAAAACTGCTCGTTTCCAGCCGTTCGGGTGCGACATAGATGAGCTTGTAGGCGCCCTTGCGCGTGCGGGCGTAGACCGTGCGGATCTGCTCGGGAGTCAGCGAGCTGTTGATGTACGCGGCGGGGACGCCCGCGCTCTTGAGCGCTGCGACCTGATCCTTCATCAGCGAGATGAGCGGCGAGATGACGAGCGTGATGCCCGGCAGGAGCAGCGCGGGGATCTGATAGCAGAGCGACTTGCCGCCGCCCGTCGGCATGACGCAAAGCGCGTCGCGCCCGGCGAGAATGGCGTCGATAAGCGCCTCCTGTCCCGCGCGGAACGCGGTGTGCCCGTAATACTGTTTTAAGATGCTGTATTTATCCATGAAAGCTCCCGTTTCTGTTTTTGTTACCCATTGATGTTACCGCAAGAGCGAGAAATTGTCCACGGTGATCTGCGCGCTTTCTGCGTTTTTCGATGAAGCGCACGGGAAAACAGCAAAAATGCCGTTTGACGAATGCGTAAAAACATGGTATCATCACGCTGTTCCCGGAAAGATACGCTCTGACCGGTGGACAGCAAAATTCATCTTACCGTTCTGGCGGCAAGGACACGCTCCGAGCCTGAAGAAGAGGGGGAACGGGACGCGGCGCGAGCCGGGGCCGGGCATTGCTATTTCCATCCCTTCTGCCAAGCGGCAGGAGGGATGCTCTATTTTTTTCAGGAGGGGACGCATATGGAAACGCGCGTTGCTGTGCTGGCGGTCATCGTCCGCGAGGGAAGCTCCGTCCAGCCGCTCAACGAGCTGCTGCATCAATACGGGCAGTACATCATTGGGCGCATGGGTGTGCCGTACCGCGAAAGAGGCGTGAACATCATCAGCGTGGCGCTCGATGCGCCGGGCGATGTGATCTCAGCGCTCTCGGGCAAGCTCGGCCGGCTCGACGGCATCACGGCGAAGACCGTCTACGCCCCCGAACGCAGCATCGGAAAGGAAGGAAACCAATGAAAAAGAACCTCAAAAGCATTTTGACTCTGTGCCTGACGCTCACGCTCGTCTTTTCGCTCGCGGCCTGCGGGCAGAAGGCGGAGGAAACGCCGGACGGCGCGCAGGATGACCAGCAGACCGAACAGACCGAATTTTCCCCCGCAAGCTACTCCATCGCCGCGCTCAAAGGCCCCACGGCCATGGGCCTTGTCAAGCTGATGCAGGACAGCGAGAGCGGCGAGACGAGCGGCAATGACTATACCTTTACCCTTGCGGGCTCTGCCGACGAAGTGACGCCCGCGCTGATCAAGGGCGAGCTTGACATGGCCTGCGTGCCCGCAAACCTCGCCGCCGTGCTCTACGGCAAGACCGAGGGCGCGGTCGAGGTGCTGGCGGTCAACACGCTCGGCGTGCTCTACATCGTGGAGAACGGCGAGAGCGTGCAGTCCATCGCCGATCTCAAGGGCCAGACCATCGTGGCGGCAGGCAAGGGCTCCACGCCCGAATACGCCCTGCGCTACCTTCTGAGCGAGAACGGCATCGACCCCGACAGCGACGTGACGATCGACTGGAAGAGCGAGCACAGCGAGTGCGTCGCGGCGCTGGCGAGCGGTCAGGCGACCATCGCGCTGCTGCCGCAGCCGTTTGTCACCGTGGCGCAGAGCAAGATCGAGGGGCTGCGTATGGCGCTCGACCTGAACGCTGAATGGGATGCGCTCGATAACGGCTCGGGCCTCATCACGGGCGTGATCGTCGCCCGCCGCGAGGTCGTGGAGGAAAATCCCGCGGCCGTGAATGAATTCCTGAAGGAATACGCCGCGAGCGTTGACTGGGTGAATACCAATACCGCGGACGCCGCCGCGCTCATTGGCGAGTACGGCATCGTGGATGCCGCCGTCGCGGAAAAGGCGCTGCCCTACTGCAACATCGTCTGCCTGACGGGGGCGGACCTTCTTGAAGCGCTGCCCGGCTATTTAGAGGTGCTCTACAATGCGGACCCTGCCGCCGTCGGCGGTGAGATGCCGGACAACAGCTTCTATTTCGCGTGATCTTTCAGCGGCGGGCGCTGTCCCGCCGCTGACCGTTTAGAGGGGAGGGGAAGGTGTGAAGCGAAAACCGCAGAAAATACGCGTGTGGGCGGTCGTTTTCTGGCTGCTTATCTGGCAGGGCATGGCAATGTCACTGCGCGTGCTCTATCCGCACGGCGCGCTGCTGCTCGCGTCCCCTCTCTCCGCGCTTGAACGACTCTTCACGCTCGCGGGGACGGCGGCTTTTTGGCAGGCGGTGCTTGCGTCGGCGTCGCACATTCTGGGCGGCTTTCTGCTCTCGTGTGCGCTCGCGGTCGTGCTCGCGGCGCTCTCGGCGCGCTTTTCCCGCGTGGAGGAGCTGCTTGCGCCGCTCGTCGCGGTCATCAAGGCCGTGCCGGTCGCATCGTTCATCATCCTTGCGCTCGTGTGGCTGCCGAGCCGCGGCCTTGCCTTTTTCATCTCCGCGCTGATGGTCTTCCCGCCGGTGTATCTGAATGTTCTGGAGGGGGTGCGCCGCGCGGATGCGTCGCTTTTGGAGATGGCGCGGGTCTTTCGCGTGCCGTTTTCGCGCACGCTGCGCGGCATTTACCTGCCGCAGGTGCTGCCGTATTTCCGCTCGGCGGTCAGTGTGGCGCTGGGCCTGTGCTGGAAGGCGGGCACGGCGGCAGAGGTCATCGGTCTGAGCGGCGGCACCATTGGCGAACGGCTCTACACGGCGAAGGTGTACTTCCAGACGCCGGACCTCTTCGCGTGGACGGCAGTCATCGTGCTGCTGTCGGTCGGCTTTGAAAAGCTGTTCCTCCTTGCGGTGGACAGCCTGACGGAAAGGGTCGGTGCATGATGGAGCTTGTCGTAACAGATCTCAAAAAGTCCTATGACGGCCGGCCGGTGCTGGACGGCCTGTCCTTCACCGTGCCCGTCGGCCTGACGCGCATTGCGGGAAACTCGGGCATCGGCAAAACGACGCTGCTGCGCATCCTGCTGGGGCTGGAGCGGGCGGACAGCGGCACAGCCGCACCGAAGGATCTCCGCTGGGCGGCGGTCTTTCAGGAGGACCGCCTGCTCGAGCACCTGGACGCTGCGGGAAACCTCCGCTTTGTCCTCGGCGCGGCGTATGACGAAAAAAAAGCGGCGGCGCTGCTCGAAGCGCTTGGTCTCGGCACTGTCGGCAGCAAGCGCGTGCGCGACTTCTCGGGCGGCATGAAGCGCCGTCTGGCGCTTGCGCGGGCGCTGCTCGCGCCCTGCGACGCGCTCGCGCTCGACGAGCCCTTCACGGGACTCGACGCGGGAAACCGCGATATCGCGCTTTCGTGCATCCTGCGCGCGGCGGAGAAGAAGATCGTCCTGCTCGCCGCGCACGAAGCGCTCGATCTGCCGGACGTGCGCACCGTACAGATGTAAAAATTCTCCCCTTCGCATCGCGGAGGGGAGAATTTTGCTGTTTCCATGGGATAAAAAATGCGCCCCCGGCCTTTCGGCCGGGGGCGCATTGCGCTGCTTGATTTTTACTTGGTGGACATCAGGCGGATGTAGCGGGCGAACATCGCGGACACCTGCGCGCGGGTGGCCTGACCCTGCGGGTTCAGCAGGCCGTCCATGCCGTTGATGATGCCGTTGTTCACGCACCACTGCATCGCGTCGTGGGCGTACTCGCTCACGGAGGACGCATCCGCGAAGCTCAGGCTGCCGCTCACGGCCGGGGAGCCGAAGTAGCGGTACAGCATCGCGGCGAGCTGCTCGCGGGTCACGGTGCCGTTCGGGTCGGTGCCGTCGGACACGCCGTTGGTGACGGCCCACGCACAGCCCTTGTCGTACCAGTTCGCGCCGCCGTCGGTGTTCTCACCGGCAAGACGGGCGAGGACCGTGACGACCATGCCGCGCGTCGTGGCGGACTCGGGGGAGAAGGTCTGCGGGGCGGTGCCGGTGAACAGCTCACGGGCGGAGACAAAGTCCACGTCGGACTCGGCCCAGTGGCCGACGGTATCGGAGAAGTCCTTGTCGTTGTTCACGATCTTGATCTGGGTGCTGCCCTTAACGCCGAGGACCACGCCGTCCTTGGTGACGACGGAGGTCTTGATGATCTCCTCCGTGCCGTCGGGGTTGACCTTGATGGCCACGGTGCCCTGCTGGGCGTTGGTCACGGGGATGACGACGGAGACCTCGCCGGCGTTCGCGGGAACGCTGAGCTTGATGACGGGCGCGGCGGCGGGGGACGCGGCGGGCGCGACGCTCACGGGCGCGGCGACAGGCTCGTTCTTCTTCGCGGCGGCGCTGACGTCGGCGGCGGAGATGTTGGCGCTGATCTCGCTGTTGCCGTTTGCGTCCGTCTTGACCGTGCCGACGGAGCCGTTGGCGGTCTTGTTCGTCGCGGTCACGGAGCCGTCCTTCTTGGTCTCGACCGTGGTGGTGGAGCCGTCGGGGTTCTTCGTGGTCTCGGTCACGGTGCCGGTGGTCTTATCGGTCGTGGTGGTCGTGGTCGAGCCGTCGGGGTTCTTGGTCGTGGTGGAGGAACTGTTGTTATTGTTGCCCGGCGTCACGGGAACGGGATAATAGACGGTGTAGGTGCTGTTATCGCTGTTCTTGTAGGAGACATAGCCGGGAGCGAGAGCGCTCGAGGGGTCGCTCGTATACACGCCGGAGGTCAGGTTGCTCTTGGCGACGACGGTGTACTGCGCATCGCCGTCCTTGCGGGCGATAGCGGTAGAAGCAACATAATCAGTCGGGTCATCAGTGTAGGTGCCGCCAGTGATGTCAAGCTTACCCAAATCGCCTTCGACGCTGCCGTTATAACTGCCGACAGCACCGTTCACAGTACCGCCGCTGATAGAGGTGACATTGGCATTATAAATGCAGTAAAGACCGCTCAAAGGCTGAGAGAGAGAGCCGCCAGTGATAGACAGCGTGCCATAGTCGTCATTCTTGACAGTGATTTTGCCGCCGCTGATGTTACCGCCATTGATGGTCAAGACAGCATCGGCGATACGAGTGGGTTCACCATTGCTCCCGGCCTTAGAAGCGTCGTACCAGCCGTTTGCAATAGCGCTGGAATGGCTTCCCGTATTAGTGATGGTGGTATTGCTGTTGATCGTCATGGTACCATAGTTCTTCACAGTGTACCAAGAGTTGCCGTTTGCAGAATCGGGGCTTACAGTGCCAGCCTCCGCGCTGCGGGTAAAGGTACCGCCATTCAGAGTGGCGGTCGCACCAGTGTTGTTATAGAGCGCAGCCTTAGCATGAGTGATGTTATCAACCGTGCCGTTGCCGGTAACAGTCAGGTTGCCGTTATTGGTAATGGTGTGGCCGCTGACATTGGTCAGCTTGTAGCCATTCAGGTCAAGGGTAACATTTGCACCTGCGGGGATGGTGACATCCTTCGTGGTCTCAGCCGCCAGCTTGACGGTAACTTTGGCACCATCAGCCAGATAACCCAGCGCGCTCACGTCGGAGAAGGTGCCGCCGGTGACGGAAATCTCACGTTTGGCAGAAACAGGCTTCGCATGATCGTAATATTGAATAGCGTAGCTATTTGTACTGGTCAATTTGCCGCTTTCAATCTTTACAGTAATGTCTCGATCATTATATCCGCTTTCGACATAAATAGCATCACCAGTCTCAGTAAGAGAACTGGAGCCATCGGTAGCACCAGTGTAGTAATGATCGGGGACAACCTTATCACCGACACCAATGATTTCGGAGTCGCCCTTGACGATTAAGTTGCTGCCCTTTACTACAATGCCGGTTTTGCCTTCAATCTTGGCATCATTAACAGTCAGTGTTCCACTTTTCGGAGGATAATAGATACCAAGTTCTTCACTACTGATAATCTCGCCACCGTTAATTGTAACATTTGAATTACTGGTTAAGCCTTGGACCGCAAGACCCTGTGTGCGAGAGTGAATTTTTACATTAGTTAGAGTCAAATTGAGGTTATTTGATTCCTTATAGGCATACAGACCATCACTATATTTATCAGTGGCATGATTCTCAATCGTGCCGTTAGTTATGGTTAATGTAACATTTGCTGCATTGATTTTGATTGCTTCGCCACCAAGTGCGGTGACAGTGTGATTATTCAAATTCAGTGTAATATTAACATCAGCTTTAGTAAATGCCATTTGCCGGTCTGCGGATGCCACAGTATTAAGAGTGTCAGGTGTTAAATCTGCTAAAACATCAATAGTAGTCGGAGTGCTTGCAGGGACCGCATCAATGGCAGCCTGAAGCGTTTTATACTTCGTCGCGCCGATCTGGGCAACATACTCGGTTTCCGCAGCAGGCACTTCCGCCGGCGCAGATTCGCCCGCTTCCGCTCCGCCTTCCGCCATTGCCGACACCGGCAGAAGCGTCAGCACCATGCACAGCGCCAACAATACGGAACACAATTTTCTTTTCATTTGAATTCCTCCTCTTATTTCTATCGTTTTCCGCGGCTCCCCGCGGTTGGTCTACAAAAAAACTGCCCCCCCGCAAAGCAAACAAGGGACAGCAGTACGCGAAAAATGCAACCGGCTGTCATAACACGCCCCCGCAGGAGACGGGCGTTAGACCCATTTGGCTTTGCGTCCCTGCCTTTCGGCAGGTTTGCCAGCTATTTTTTTCCGGCGGAAAACGACCGCTTTTCCCCCGGATATATCCGCATCATACCACGCTCATTGCGCAAAAGCAACCCCCAAAACCGCCTTTTTCAAACCTTTTAGCTAATAAAAATAGACAATGGTTGCCTGTTTGCGGGGGATATGGTATCATTATCGCGAAAAAACGGGAAAAGACCGAAAAACCGGGGAGGGAAAGACCATGCAGGAGCTCCGCTGCCCCCACTGCGGGGAGGTATTTCAGGTGGACGAGACGGGCTATGCGCAGCTGGCCCGCCAGGTGCGCGACAGTGAATTCGACAAGGAGCTGCGCCGCCGCGAGCAGGAGCTGCTCGCCCGGCAGGAGAGCGAGCTGGACCTTGCGCGCCTGCGGCAGGAGCAGGCGTATCAGAAGACCCTGCGCGACAAGGACGAAGCGCTCGCGCAGAGCGCGCGCGAGGCCGAGCGCCTGCGCGAGCGGCTGGAGAGCAGCGAGACGGAGAAAAAGCTCGCCGTGGCCGAGGCCGTGCAGCGCCAGGCGCAGGCGCTGTCCGAGGGGGAGAAGCGCATTTTAACGCTCGAGAACGAGCTGGCCGCGCGCGAGACCGAGAGCCGCCTGAAGGAGAAGTCCCTGCAGGAGCAGTACGAGGAAAAGCTCAAAAGCAAGGACGAGCAGATCGAGTATTACAAGGATTTCAAGGCCCGCCAGTCGACGAAGATGATCGGCGAGAGTCTGGAGCAGCACTGCCTGACGCAGTTCAACACGCTGCGCATGACGGCCTTCCCGACGGCGTACTTTGAAAAGGACAACGACGCGCGCACGGGCAGCAAGGGCGACTTCATTTTCCGCGAATCGGACGAGAGCGGCACTGAATTTATTTCCATTATGTTCGAGATGAAAAATGAGGCCGACGCGACCGCGACGAAGCACAAAAATGAAGATTTTTTCAAGGAGCTGGACAAGGACCGCCGCGAAAAGCACTGCGAGTACGCGGTGCTGGTGTCGCTGCTGGAGATCGACAACGAGCTGTACAACAACGGCATCGTGGATGTGTCGTACCGGTACGAGAAGATGTACGTCGTGCGGCCGCAGTTTTTCATCCCCATCATCACGCTGCTGCGCAACGCGGCGCTGCACTCGCTGCAATACCGCCGCGAGCTGGAGATCGTGAAAAACCAGCAGCTCGATATCCTGCACTTTGAGGAGAACATGAACGCCTTCAAGGAGGGCTTTGGCCGCAACTACCGCATTGCGAGCGAGAAATTCCGCACCGCCGTCGACGAGATCGACAAGACCATTACGCATTTGCAGAAGATCAAGGACGCGCTGCTCTCGTCGGAGAACAACCTGCGCCTTGCCAACAGCAAGGCCGAGGATCTGAGCATCAAGCGCCTGACGAAAAACGCGCCGTCCGTCAAGGCGCTGTTCGACGAACAGCGCGCGGCGCGCGAAACAGAGGAGCAGTAAAAAAGCGGGGCATTGCCCCGCTTTTTTTATTTGCGCTTTGGCTTGGCCCAGCCCGCCTTGCGCTTGAAGCTCTTCGGCTTTTCGGCGGCTTTCGCCGCGGGTTTTGCGCCCTTCGGCGCGGCGCTTTTGCCGCCGTGCTGCGGCGCGGGACGGCTGTCGCCGTAGGGACGCACGAGGCACTTCGGCCCGTAGCCGATGAGGTCCTCGCGTCCGGCTTTTTTGAGCGCCTCGATGACGAGCTTTTTCTTGTCCGGGCGGAACCATTGCAGCAGCGCGCGCTGCAATTCCTTGCCGTGCGGCGTTGTCTCGGCGAAGACGGGCGTCATGTCGCGCGGGTCGATGCCGGTGTAGTACATACAGGTCGAGAGCGTGCCGGGCGTGGGGTAGAAGTCCTGCACCTGCTCGGGCTTGTGGCCCGTGGAGTGCAGGAATTCCGCAAGCTGCACCGCGTCCTCCAGCGTGCAGCCGGGGTGCGAGGACATGAGGTAGGGGACAAGGTACTGCTCGCGGCCGTTCTTCTCGTTCACGGAGCGGTACTTGTCCCAGAATTTTTCAAATACGTCGAAGTGCGGCTTTCCCATGTAGTCGAGCACGCCCGCCACGCAGTGCTCGGGCGCGACCTTGAGCTGGCCGGAGATATGATACTTGACGAGCTCCGACAAAAAGGGGCTGCCCTTGTCCTCCAGCAGGTAGTCGTAGCGGATGCCCGAGCGGACGAAGACCTTCTTCACGCCGGGGATCGCGCGAAGTCTTCGCAGCAGCTCGACATATTCCGAGTGGTCGGGGTCGAGATTCTTGCAGGGGTAGGGGGCAAGGCAGTTTTTGCTGCGGCACATCCCGCGCTTGAGCTGATCCTTGCACGAAGGATGGCGGAAGTTCGCGCTCGGGCCGCCGACGTCGTGGACGTAGCCCTTGAACTTCGGGTCGTGGGTAAAGCCCTCGACCTCGCGCACGCAGGATTCGATCGAGCGAGAGGTGATCATGCGCCCCTGATGGAACGCCAGCGAGCAGAAGTTGCATCCGCCGAAGCATCCGCGGTTGTGCGCCACGGAGAAGCGCACCTCCTCGATGGCGGCGACGCCGCCGAGAGCGTCGTACATCGGGTGCACCTCACGCATATAGGGAAGCTCCGCGACCTCGTCGAGTTCCTCGCGCGAAAGCGGCATCGCAGGAGGGTTCACGACGAGCGTGTCGCGCCCGTGCGCCTGCCAGAGCGCCTTGCCGCGGATGGGGTCGTGCTCCTCGTATTCGAGCTTCGTCGCGCTCGCGTAGGCGTGCTTGTCCTGCGCGACCTCTTCATACGACGGGCACTCGACGTGCTCATAGGTGCAGACCTCGGGCGTGCGCGTGACAAACGCCGTGCCGCGGATATCCGTCAAGGTATCAACCTTTTCACCCTTTGCGAGTCTTCGCGCGATCTCGCGCGTGGCGTATTCGCCCATGCCGTAGATGAGAAGGTCTGCCTGCGCGTCGAAGATGAGCGCGCGGCGCACCTTGTCGTCCCAGTAGTCGTAGTGCGCAAAGCGGCGCAGGCTCGCCTC
>OGZW01002628.1_pt1 | contig 13875 bp, 17 predicted proteins | sample 1577001 | NCBI WGS metagenome assembly OGZW01 (sample SAMEA3541519, study PRJEB24748) | human gut metagenome | biome: human gut; feature: human-associated habitat; material: faeces | place: China | collected 2012 | reverse complement strand
TATTTTTACAAATGCTAGGGAGCTTTGCAGAGTTTGAAAGAGCTGTAATAAATGAAAGAACTAGAAATGGAAGAATAGCTAGACTTAATGAAAATAAGTGGGTAGGTGGTAAGCCAGCATTTGGATATAAGGTAAATAAATATGGTCAATTTGAAATAGATGAGGAAGAAGCTAAAATAGTTAAAGAGATATTTAAATTGAGGTCTAAAGGGCTTTCATTAGCTAAAATAGGTGCTAAGTATGGATTTTCTAAGCAGAAGGTAGATTATATTTTAAAAAATAAAAACTATATTGGTGTATTTGAGTATCAGGGAAAAAAAGAAAAGAATGATATTGTTATTGAGATAGAGCCAATAGTATCAAGGTATATGTGGAATAAAGTTAATTTAAAAAAATAGGTGCGTTAAAAAATGGCTCTTTATAAATATGTGGTGTGGGTGAGCATGTTGATCTTTAATATTTATAGGGATTAGTGTCAATTATTATCTGTGTAATAAGCTAATAGAGATAGTAAGATCTTTTACATAACAGTTATGTAATAACATTAAAAGCTTAAATATGAATTTTTAATAAATTTATGTTATAGAATAAATACAAATTAGAGATAGTGTCATTTGATGTGTTATATTAAGTTAATTTTGTTTATAGAAATACTTTAATATGGAAACTTAATATTATACACTTAAATTGATAAATTATTAAAAATATAGGGGGATATATATGAAAAAGAAATTATTATGCTTAAGTGCAATATTAGCGATGACTTCAACTACAATGGTGTCATTTGCAAATGAAGTTACTAATTATATAAGTGAGGATAATAAAAATGAAATAGTTCAACCGAGAGCTCAATATGCTGTTGTAAATGCATCAAATGTAAATATTAGATCTAACGCAGGAACATCATATAAAGTAGTTGGACAATTACCTAAAGGTGTAACTGTAATAACTACATATACTAAGCAAAAATATGCAAATGGAATGTGGTGGCAAGAAATACAAAGTAAGTATGGTAATGGATGGGTTGCAGATAAATACCTTAATCATATAGGATAAATATAAACAAAGACTTACTATATAGTAAGTCTTTTGTTTAAGAGGGGTGAATTATATTTTGAACGTAAATAAGTTAATTATACTATTAAGTATGATTTTATTATTAACTGGATGCTCTGAAAGTAAAAAATTATCTACAAATCAAAGTGAAGATAATAATCAAATAAAGTATAAAAGTAAAGACATAACTATAAATGAAAATTTATTAAAAGAAAATATAAAAAAGATATCGTCAAATGTACGAAATTATGGATCAGATGGAGAGATAGAATCTTCAGAATATATAAATAATCAACTTACTAAATACGGTTATTCTGTTATGTTTCAAGAATTTGATGTATATAAACAAGATCAATATACAACTGTACAATCTGAAACTAATTTAGATTATTTAAATAACAATTTTTATAACTCTGATTCTATAGGAAAGGCTAGGAATATAATTGCTACTCAACGCAACTTTGATAAAAATAAGAAGACATTATATTTAACAGCACATTATGATTCAACAAGTGATACTATTGGTATTGTAGATAACGCATCAGGTAGTGCTACTGTATTAGAACTAGCAAGAGTATTGAGTGATTATAATGATGAATTTAATATAGGTATAGTATTTTTTAGTGCAGAAGAGTATTTTAGATCTGGATCAAGAAAGTTTGTTTCAAGCCTTGATGAAGATGAAAAAAATAATATATTAGGCTGTATAAATATTGATATGGTAGGAGAAAAAGGGAAAGGCCCTATTATAATGCAAACTGTTAATGGAGAAAATAATATAATGTCTATTATGATGGATAAATTGACTAATAAGGAGTTTAATTTATCAGGTGGAGGATCATCAGATGATCTTTCTTTTTATATGGGGGAAATACCTGTAATAAATTTATGTAATGACTATGCAAAAGCTAGGTTGTATGATGATGCAGAGGATAATATTGAATCTATAGATTTTAATCAAATTAAGGAACTTTGTGAATCTATATTAAATGCAATAACTGATTTTAAATTAAGTATGTATAATAAATTTCTTAAAGATTATAAAGATATTGATTTGGACATAGATGAAAATGATATAAAATTAGTAGGAGAATTTAAACTCATTAATAAAAAAGAAACTCTTATAGGCAATGGATATGATGTTCAAAAAAAATATACTTATCAAAATAATGAAGGTAAAACGTGTACAATAATGTCAAAATCAGTAAAGTTTATTCCTAAAGAACAACTTAATAATTTAATATTACTTGATGAACCAAATACAGATGGATATAAATTTATAAATGAAGATAAAAAATTAGTTTATCAAATTGGATTTAATTATGGAGAATTACAGGGGAATATTTCTTCTGATGAATTATTAAAGTTTTTTACAGGTTATTATTCTAAATTTTATTAGTATTTGTATATTATAAGTTTTATAATCTAATATCAAAAATATATTAATTTATTTTGGACATATAAATATATTTTTTATTAAATAAAAGAGTTTTTATAATTAATCTACCTGTACAATTTGAAAATATAGCTATAGAGCTTGGAATAGACAAAGTTAAAGCTTTATTTAAAGAATTTGGAGGGACATCAGTATACTTTCATACTGAAAAAATGATATACAAAGAAGCTACACACCTAATTAATATTGGGATGTGTAGCTTCTTAAATTTTATATACTAAAGCGTCATTTTATGTTAAAATTTAAATAAAGAAATCGAAAATAAAAATCAAAAAAGCCAGGAATGTTATAAGTTTGGCGACTTATTCCTAGCTTTTTCTATAATACACTCCAGATAAGAGAGAACTCTCATCAGAGAATTTTTTATATTGTTATTATGAATTAATATTAACATATTAATTCATAAACATCAATAATTTTGATATTTAAAACAGTATAAAATTTATTCATAAATCAATAAGTTTTAATTTAGATTAAGTATTGCTTATTGATAAGAAATTTGAGAGATCTCCTTATCTTTAGTGTCAACATACTAAAAATAGAGGAGATTTTTTTATGAAAATGACAGAGTTTTGTGACCATTTATATGACGAAAGTACAGATGGTTATATACAAATATTAAAATTAGATGATAAAAATAATAGTGGTGAACGAACTATTAAGATATATAATACTAAAAATGATGGACTAAGAGACATTGTAGAGGAATTACATAAAAAAGAAGATGTATTTCTAGCGCCAAATACAATGTATCTACCAAAAAGAAGAGTAGAAAATATAAGGCAATTTAGAGCCTTATTTCAAGACATAGACTGTGAAAGTATTGGACTTGAAAAGGCTGAAACAGTTTATATGATATGGATAATGCACTATGAAGGGAAAATTCCAAAGCCAACAATGGTAACAGATAGTGGAAGAGGTGTACATCTTTACTGGAGAATTCAAAATGCGCCTTTTGGGGCTTTAAATACATGGCAAGAACTACAAGATTATATATATTATAATCTAAAGCATCTAGGAGCTGATAGAAAGGCTACAGATGGTGCAAGAGTACTTAGATTACCTGGTACTATAAATTCTAAGAGTGACACTGATTGCAAGGTTTTATATATAGACAATGATGTAGAGTATTCTATGTATGAATTAAGAGAAGAGTATTTAAATTATAAACCTAAAACGCATCAATTAAAGATGCAGCAAACTAAGAAAATAGATAACAAGGTTATTTCAAATAGATTCTTTAACTCATATAGCTTACATATGGAAAGAGCCAATGATTTAGAAACCTTATGCAGGCTTAGAAAGTATGAAATGACAGGGTATAGAAATATGGCAGTGCATTGTTTTGCATACTGGAAAGGTATTTATGTTAGAGATAATTATGAACTTGAAAATATAGTTATAGAGTTTAATAATGCGTTTACTGAGCCACTTAAAGAAACAGAAGTACAAGCTGTTTTAAGGTGTATACCAAAGGCTATAGATAAATTTATAGCTTATGAGCAAGGCTTAAGAAGTGGTGAGCGTAAGAGAGTTTCTAAAGGCATGAGGGATAAAGATGGATATTGGTATAAGAATGAAACATTAATTGATAGATTGGGAATTACAAAATCAGAGCAAAAGCATATGAAAACTATTATAGGAATTGATGAAAAGTATGATAGAAAGAATAAAAAGAGAAGAGTAGATAGAAGAAATGAAGAAGGTTTAACTAAGAGAGAACAAGATAAGAAAGATAGAATAGAGAAAATAAAAGTATTTTTAAGTAAAGGATTAAATCAGTCTAAAATAGCTCAAGAACTAGGAATAAGTAGACAAGCAGTGAGTAAATTATGTAAAGAAATTTAGTATTATTTTTTGTCAACTGAAATGGGTCTTTATAAATATGTGGTTGTGGGCTGTGTACGGTAGTATTATAATGGAGCATTCTATTACATAAGGAGATTTACAGATGAAGAAATTTACTCTATTACTTTTTATATTGCTGCTATCTTATATTGGTTACCCTTCTCTATATAGTTATTATTTAACTATATAGAGAAGGAATTTATAATAATATAGAGAACTGATTACATACTGTCTAATTTTATAAATTTGGCAAGTACTTTATGAAAATTAAGGGGGTACTTTATGAAAATAAAAAAAATTATATGCTCTACACTTATAGTTTCAAGTCTAATTACTTCTGGAACACTATCATTTGCAGATAGTTCTAGTGAGTTAGGAAAACTAACAAATAAAACAATAGTAGATCTTTCGCCAGTAGCTGAAAAATCTACACCTTCAAAGTCTTTAGATACAGAAACACCTTTTAATATTCGTTCTGCGTATACGGTAACATCTAGAATACGTTGTCAGTCTGGAATTATAAAAGCTATAGCATCATCAAGCGTAACTCGATCAATTGATTATGTATCAGCTAGGTCAAGAGTTTATAATAGTAATGGTTCTCTTAATGCGTCTGATTTTGACTCTATGAAGAACTCATCTTATGTAAGTGCAACAGCAACTCCTTCAGGTTTGACGTCATGGGGAAAATGGGCTTTAGGGAATCATGAATATAGAGATGCTGGATACTATACTATAAATCATGAAACACGTGACTCATGGTAAAATTCTTAACTAGATTAAAAACAAAAAAAACATTTATTATTATTGTTTTTATAATAGTTCTGATTTTTATATATTTCTATAATAATATAACAAATAATGAATTAAAAACGCGAAATAAACAATTATCATATTTAAATGAATTTGATACATACGTAGCAATAGGAGTACTTGATGATAATGGAAATTTAATAGATGATGGAAATACTATTAATATGTCAAATAATAATACTGTTCATCATACAATTGATTTGATGCAGAAGATAGATGAAAATAGAGACTATTTATTAATTGCTATGATTGATTTTGAACTATCTCCAATTAAAATCAATGGAAAAATGCATAATAGCTACTTATTTAGTACAGAAAAAGTAGACCAAATAGCTCTTGATATAGAGATAGAAATACCTAAAAATAGTAAGGAGTTAACCTATATAGTTATAAAGAATCCTAATTTCATGCCGGAAAATTTTGATGTAGGTGAAATTATATCACTCCAAACAGTTCTGTCCAAAAGATTTAATTTAGAAAATAGTGATGAAAATATCAAGTATGAAAGTAATTTTACATCTTCAAGTAAAGGTCCAATTGATAATTTATGGATAAGCTCTAATAAGTTTGAACAACAATCTATATATAGAGGCAAGAGCGGTGATAAAGTGTATATAACATTAGGAAACTATAGTAAAGAAAATTTAGACTATGCAGTAGTTATGTTCAGTGACTGGAATCAAGTAGCATTTAATAATGGTTCAAATGTAAAATATTTTAATTTAAATCCTAATGAAAAACAAATATTTGAATTAACTCTTCCAGATATTAATGAAAGTTCTTTATTTCAAGTAATCGCTTTTCCTATGCCATATAAAATAACGAGCCCAACCTCGTATGATGGTTCGTTGGCATACGGTTCCTTTAAATTTATACTAGAGCCATAATAATATGAGTAAGTATATAAAAAATAAGAGGTAAAGTATGGATGCATTATTGAATGGAATATATATATATGGAATAACTGTAATTATGATGATTATTATAGCTTATAATATGTCTAAAAAATAAAATTACGGTTTTTAATAATATTTTTTATGGAATTAAAAATAAGTGACTTACCTCCACAATTTGAAAATATAGCTATAGAGCTTGGAATAGACAAAATAAAGGCTTTATTTAAAGAATTTGGAGGGACATCAGTATACTTTCCTACTGAAAAAATGATATACAAAGATGCTAGAGACAGAGAAATTATATCTCAGTACAATGGATTTAATCATAAAGAATTAGCAGCTAAATACAATATGTCTGAAAGTTACATAAGAGCTATTATAAATAGGCATAAAAAAAGTGCTTAAAACAAAGAAGCTACACACCTGATTAATATTGGGATGTGTAGCTTTTTATATTTTATTATTCAATTCACTTATATTTGAGTTTAAAGAATTAATACCAATACTTAAACTTTCTAGTTTTCCTTCTATACGTACAAGTAAATACATAGTCACGATAGCAGGAAAGCCTAAATTAGCCACTAATTGCATTAAATCTAGTTCCAATGATATATTCCTCCAAATAATATTTTAAATTATTAAGAAAGCCCTTCAGAAGCTTAGAAGGGCATTTCTAATGTTTCATGTGTTACGCTACTATTAAATCAAACTCTGTTGTTTCAGTTTGAACTATTTTTGCATCTTTTGCACTAACGATATCTTCACCATTAGGAGCAAAGATATTTTTCTCAATTATCAAGTCCATAACCTCTTTTATTTCTGTTTCTGTAACATCTTCTCTTGGATCTGTTACAAACAAGCTAACTTTCCTACCGCTATTAGTCATAAATGACATTAATAATTTAACTTCTATTCCATCCATTTAAATAATCCTCCTATAATTTAATTTTAAGCTAATGTTGTGTTATCTATTTTTGCTATTTCTAATACGTCATGTTGTTGAAGTGATGCTAAGGCATCTGCTACGTTGTAAACATCAAGAGCAGCTGCATCATGTTTTAAGTTTGAGTAAGTTCTTGATTTTACTATTGTTTTTCCATTATCATTTAACCCACAGTCAAATTTAACTCTTAAAGATGATGGATTTTTAGCCTCAACTACACTTGTAGCAAGTCTTTGTTTTTCCATGTTATTACCTCCTTTTAAGCAACGGACAATGTCTCATATGACATGAGCGAAGCAAATTTTAGTTTTGATTAATTTAAGTATATTTTGTTTCACGTACAAAGTCCTAAAATATAGTTGTGGAGTTTTTTTCATGATTTTTTTATGGAGAATTTATGAAAAGATTAGATTATAATTTTCATAAATTAATTATTGAATGAAATTAGATATAATGGTAAAGTATATTCATAAATTAATTTATGAATGGATGATGATATGAAAATATTTAATGAAATATTAGATAAACATACTAAAATGTATAACTGTAAAAGGGAAAGTTATATGATAAATGATGATCTTGAGATTTTGATTTCTCAAGATGGTAATAAGGTGGCTATGTGGGGCGTTAATCATAAGACTGATAGGTTTTTAAATTTATCTACAAAGAAGTTTAAAAAACTTATGGATGGATTTAAGTCGGTAAGTACTGATATGTATTCCAATGGAAATTGCTATTATATAACTTTAGGTACATCAAATAATGATAGTTTGGTTGAAGATGAATCTTATGAGGTAGAAATAGAGGAGCTAAAGAGTAAAATAGATTGTTTAAATGATGTTATAGCTAGATTAGAAAGAAATAATAAAAGATTAGAAGATGATGTTGAAAAATATAAAAAAGATTATTTATATTATTTTAATGAGTATTTAAAATTAAAGGATAAAGATTTTAAGAGAAATTTAGACGAAATGGACCAATTAAAGAAAAATTCTTTAATGCATAATGCTAGAGGTGCTGGTAGAAAGGCTAAGTTTACTGATGATCAGGTTGATGAGATAAGAAGGCTTAGGGAAGATGGAAATACTATAAAAGAGATTGCTAATAGATATAATTGTTCTGTTGGGTTAATTCATAAATTAATAAATGAAAAATAAAGAGGTGGAAAGATTATGGATATAGCTCATAAAATTTGTTTATAGATGCTTCGCATTGGTAAAAAGATTTTATGAGAGCTTATGGTTTTTAAACCTTCGGTTATTCAGCCCCTGTATGTCCAATGCTTTCACTTCGTAAAAAATAAGGCATACAAGGTGATGCTACAATATAGCTCATATTACATAGGATTTTTTGATTATGATATGAGCTATATTGTAGCTTTATTTATTTGCTTACTATTTCCTTCGTTTCAGCATTGGACATACTTCACCCACCGCGCTCTCTGCTCCCCCTCCTCCAATCCCTTTGCTCTAGTAAAAATTAAGAATAGTATAGGATGATAGTTGAAGTAGGAGCAAAGACCGCTCCTACCTCAACTATCTTTATTTATATATTGGGGTCAAAATCTTTAGGGTCAAGTCTGACATCACAGATTGCAGCCAAAACCGCTGCAAACTGTGATGTCAGACTAAAAAACTACTGCATCATTTATTTTTAGTTGTATTTGATTTATGAAATTTTATATAAAAAATGTTTTTTAAGCTCATATAATTTAATCAATTATTTTTATAGTTTATGAAGTGGATTATTGGTTGTAATATTTAATATTATTCTTATATTACTGTATATATACTTATTGATATTCCTAGACTCTGAGTTGATTTTTATGGAGTTTGGCTATCGCCACCGCGCTTTACGCTTCAATCTTTTGAGCAAAGAACGCTCAAAAGGATTTTCGCTACAATCGCTAACTCAAATTCACTTTTAATCGTGAGTTATGTGTCAGTTTGAAGCGTATATTTTTTAGTTAGTTATTATAATAAAAGATAGGCCTTTCGGCCATGCCCCTCTGACTAATCCCTAAAGCACTCACACAATTCACTACTAACATACTTCGCAAACATCATATTACATATCAAGTCTGCTCCGTATCTTATCGCTTCGTAGCATTCGTAGCTTTTTAGGGATAGCCATTCACTGCCCTAAGCCCAATGCCCTTTGTCTAGCTTTTATTGGTGCATGAATCAATAAAGATTATTAAACCTCCACGTTTTAGATAAGTTACTCTACAAGTTTTTTAAATATTAATTTCATCTATAAACAAAATTAGCCTATTTACCTGGTGTCGGTATTATACTTCTAACCCTAAAATACCGCATTGGATAAAACCGTTGCTCCGCTATCCAATGCTGGTGCAAATATAGCTTTTAAAGGAAATTTCGGCATTTATGTATAAATTAAAGATTACTTGAAATTCACGTAAATGTGAATTTTATAAGTGCTAAATTTATTAATATTTCACGTTTTCGTGAATATGAAAATGAGTTTTTATAAGATGTTTAATATATTAAATATTGAAATATACACGTTTATAGGGGGGATTGGAGTGAAAGGTAGTTTTGAAGGTTTATATACATTTCTTGAAGTAGCTGAGATTTATGGAATAGATGATTCATGTTTAAGAAAGCAAGTGGCACGTGGTAAGTTCGTTATTGGTGAAGAGGTAAAGAAGATGGGAAGAACATGGATTATAACAGAGCAGGCAATGATTAAAAGTTTTGGAGCTTTGAAGTTTGAGGAATACAAGAAGAAACAACAGAAAAAGGAGCAGGCTAAAGAGAAAAAATTAAATAAAGTCAGCTTAAATGCTCAAAAGACTAGTAAATGCAGTGGTCAAAAGAGAAATAGATCTAGTAAGAAAGTACATAGCATGAATGAGAAGGAAGAAAAGGTAAGAGATAGTTGGATTAATGGAGAAATTAAGGGTATAGAGCTTAAAAGTTTTGATTTTAATACAAATGATAGTGAGCAGGTTTAAAAATGTCTGTAGGTTTTATCATATCGAATAAAAATAAATTTTACATTTTAAAGATAATATACTTATTATAATAGAGAAATACATAAATTGGGGAGGTATTTATGGGAAAGTTAGTTATTGATTTAGGACATGGAGGTCATGATCCTGGAGCTATTGGACCAAATAAAACACATGAAGCAGATGTTGTTTTAGCTATAGGGAAGGAACTTGATGAATTACTTAAAGGTTATGAGCTTGAAGTTAAGTTTACAAGGCTATCTAATGTATATTTATCATTGAGTGAAAGAGCTAAGATTGCAAATGATTTTAAAGCAGATTATTTTTTATCAATTCACATTAATTCAGCTACAGATAGCAGTGTTAGAGGTGTTGAAGTTTGGCAGTATTCTAATAAAAATGATAAGTTAAATAAATTTTCTAATTGTTTATGTGAGGATGTATCAAAGATTTTTAATGTTAGAAACAGAGGTGTTAAGTTAAGCCAGAAACTTTCTGTACTTAAGAATACTAATATGCCTGCTGCTTTAATTGAGGTTGATTTTATTTCTAATATTAATGCTGAAAAGGATTTAAATATTAGTAGTAATATTAAAGCGGTAGCTCTAGCAATTAGGGATAATTTAATAGATTTATTTGGATTAGAAGCTGTTACAAGTGATGTTTTATACAAGGTTTGTATTGGTGCTTTTAAGGATAAAAATAATGCTATAAATCAAGTTATATTGGCTAAAGATAAAGGATTTAAAGATGCATATATAATATAGATCTATGCTATTAAAGCTATTAAAAGCTGGATTGTACCAGCAAAACTTCATAAGTAATACGGAAAAACTCAGTTGTATCAATAGGTATATAGCTAATAGCATAAAAGAATTATTAAATATTAGAAGAGATATTAGTTAGAATAAGAAATAGCAATACAAATACATATAAAGCATTTGAAAAGATATATAAATTACCTTTAGATATAAAAGTAAAATTTATATTCTTAATACTAGTATATATTACTTCTATTTAATTAAATAAAGTAATAGATAAAATACTAAGTTAGCAATATAATAATAATGGAGGACGATTGTCCTCCATTATTATTTGGAGGTGATATTTTGGATAATAAAAAAGGTTGGAGTTCTGAAGAAAAGATACAGTATATAATGGAGCTTCAAGAAAAAGGATTATCAAGAAAAGAAATAGCAGTTGAATTTGGATATACCAGAGTAGATACTTTAGATAGATTAATGAAAAAATATGGATATAATAAGATAGATGGAAAGTTTGTATTAACTGTGGAGGACAGTTGTCCTCCGCCTGTGCAAAATGGAGGTATTTCAATTATTGAAGAAGTTTGTCCTCCAAATGGAGGACATCTGTTATCTAGCTTAGATGCACAAAATAAGCTTCTTAATATAGTTAATAATTATGATAAGCTAATGTATGTTATAGATAACTTTGATAATATGGAGGACAATTGTCCTATAGATGTCATCGAAGTTAAAAGTGGCCTTCAAATAGATTTTGATAAATCAGAAGCAATAAAAACTACTATTCGTGTAGATAAAGATGTATGGGATAATTTCTCAAGTTTATGCAAAGATAAATATAATCATTTAAATAAACATGATATCATAAGTAAAGCATTTATAGAGTTTATGGAAAAGTATAAGTAGATATATTATAAGTGGAGGACAATTGTCCGACAGTTATAATTGTATATTTAAGGTGGTGAAAAAGTGAGGATAACAAATTATGAAGATTTAATAATGAAAAGAGCTATGGATGTATTTGCTGAGGATGGATTAAAATTCTTTGGAATAGATAAGAAAGTAAAAGAACTAGGTCCAACGGAATTAGTTGTTTTAGAAAGTAAGAACCTACATATGGATTATACTTTTTTGATGGAAGATGATACATATATACACTTTGAGTTTCAGACAACAAATAAGAATATATCTGATTTAAGAAGATTTAGAGCATACGAGGCCTTACTTAGCCATCAGACAGGAAACTCCGAAAACTTCTTTGGTGCTTTCGGCTCCTGAAGGCGGTACATTCATCAAATATAATAAATGTAAATGACACTTTAGAAACAGGTATAAATAAATTTAAAGTAAATACTATATCTATGGCTAGTAAAAATGGTGATGATGTATTTAAGAATGTATCTGATAAAATAAGTAAGGGAATAAGTTTATCAAAAGATGATATAATATCATTATCATTTAGTCCAATAATGGGTGGGCAAGTAAGCAAATTAGATAGAATATTAAATACTATAAAGTTATTAAAAGATATAGATATTACTTATAGGCACGATGTTGAATCTATAATATATGCCTTTGCAAATAAATTTTTAAGTGGAAAAGATTTAGAAAGAGTAAAGGAGGAGCTTAAAGTGACTGAATTAGGTAAGAGTTTAATAGATGAAGGTAAGAAAGAAAAAGCTATAGAGATAGCTAAGAAGGCTATTTTAAAAGGTATGGATAATGAAACTATACAAGATCTTACTGATTTATCTATAGAAGACATTGAGTTAATAAGAAAAGTTATGAATTAAAATAGATATATATTATGAATGGAGGACAATTGTCCTCCATTTGTTTTTTAGTATAAAAATATAGTTTATTTTAAGTATTCGACAAATATTGATAAATAAATTAAAATATTAGATGAATAAATTAAAAAATAAATGATGATATATTAGATGAGTACATTGAAATTACTTAAATATATAGTAATTTTATATAAAAAAGTCAAGTTTGAGCCGACAAACTTGACTTTTTTATTTTGAATTATTTATAATTAAATCTTAAATACATATTAAATAAACTATATTTTAGAGGAAATCAAAATGAATGAGTTATTAAAAAGTATAAGAAATCTATGTTATAGCATTTTTGAATTAACGATAGCCATAGTATTTTTAAGTATTATATTTAGGCAAGTAGAATTCAATACACTAGAAAAAAGTGTATTTTTTGTAGGTCTTGTATCTATGGCAATATATTTTGTGATAGGTTTAATTTTAAAATTAGGCTATGTTTTAAATGAGTGTTGAAAATGATATAATATGATTAACTTCGCAATTGTTATATAATGCGAAGAAAATGATATAATTAGTTGACTGTCCATGAAAACATCTGTTTTAGTGGACACTTATTTTTATTCTGTATTTTATGTAAATATATCTGTATCTTAATTATTATTATTTCTAATATGTTATAATTTACCTATAGTATCTTTTTATGATAAAAGGGGGGACAAATATGGAGTTTAGTATAATAACTCTAATTATAGGTATTTTGGGATTTGTGTTAGGATTTATGGTTAGAAAGTATAAAATGGGTAATCTTGTAAGTTGGGTAAATTTAAAAAAATATGATAATGATAAAGTTGCAGATATTATGGGCTCTCATGTTATGGTATTTGGATTATGTTTATCAGCAATTGCTGGCATAAACTATGTGTTAAAAAACAGGTATCCATATATAATTACAATTACAATAATAGTGATGGCAGTTGCAACTGAATTTGGTGCATACTATAGAATTTGTAAATATGCAAAATTAGAAGATTAATTTGTTCAATAAAACAAATATTATCTTAGGCGATGTATTAGAGATAATTATAGTTAGTTTAAATAAAGTTATTTCAGTAAGATGTTGTTCAAGAAATAAACGTGATGTTTTATTGAACAGAACAATACTTTTACAATATTAATTTAATACGAACTAAATCAAGAGCTGTATGAATAACAAATACAGCTCTTGATTTTTAATTATTTAAAATTTATCTAATCTCAACATTGTGTTAAAACATAGCCTAAAATTAAAAAAATAGTAATATAAGCCACCTCAATCAAAGGTGGCTTATTAATATTCATTTGGAG
>OGZW01002627.1_pt1 | contig 13880 bp, 12 predicted proteins | sample 1577001 | NCBI WGS metagenome assembly OGZW01 (sample SAMEA3541519, study PRJEB24748) | human gut metagenome | biome: human gut; feature: human-associated habitat; material: faeces | place: China | collected 2012 | reverse complement strand
TTTTCTGTCCGAGCAGTATCGTACTTCTTTTCCATACAACTCACTGTAAGCGATCGCAGTTACAACCGCAAGAGGAATCCCCTTATAAGCAGGTCCGAACAACACATCAAAATCATCTCCGTATGTGTCATGGATCGCTTTCGCATAATATTCGCCGAGCTTTTTAAGCTGCGAACCTGTCACATATCCGCCTGCATTCATAAAAAACGGAGATTTCCTTCCGCTTTTCAATGTGAATTCTCCAAATTTCAGCACATCGCTGTCCACCATAAACTCAATAAATTCCTGCTTATAACTTTCCATCTTTCTTAAAACCTCCGTATTTACGGGCTTTTCTCGCCCTTACTTTCTATGTTTCATCCCCTGCTACACCATTTTTACACCACTTCATGCTCAACTACACCTTCTCTTAAACTTCTCCGTTTCCAAAAACAGCGTATCCTCTGTTACGTGGCAGTACAAACCCATTGTCATTTGTAATGTGCCATGTCCCAGAAGTTTCTGCAATATTTTGGGGTTCATGCCATATTCGATTGCTCTTGTAGCAAAAGTATGCCGAAGTGTGTGCAATGTAAAGGGGGCAAAATCGGGAAAAAACTATTAAACCTTCTCAATTTTATCATATATTTCCTGTTATTTCAATTAAGGAACTTCCTTAAAAATGTACGAAAAACTGTCAAATAGTCCTTTTCTTACTCTACAATCGTACTAATGATACTTAGTATTGTTGTAACGATTTTGATAGCGTATATAAATCAATCAAAAAAGTAACCGCCCCTCGCCCAAGGAATGCGGTTACTCTTTTGAGTAATTAGATAATTTGGACTAACCAACTATCAGTAGTGCCTTTTTATATTCTTATTCTAACAAATACCTATTCAAATGTCAAATCTGACACTCTTAAAATTATGCTATCAAATTTAATAATTCTTTCCGATTTACTACACCATTTAGTACACCATTTTCATATCAAACCACACCACTTTATGATACAATACACCACTTTACCGTTTTTCAAAATCTTGCAGAACACCAGTAAATACAAGGCTTTGAGAAGTTACATCAATTTATGAAAGAGCATTGTCAGAAATTCACATATTTTCCGTTATTTCAATCGAGAAACTCCCCTAAAAATGTACGAAAAACCGATCTCATAAAAACCGTCCAGCAGATAGAACGGTAGGAAGATGAGGGCGGCTGTCAGGGCGCAGAGCCCCACGGTGAGCCAGAACTTATCCTGCTTCTGCCCCAGCATCCGGGGCGAAGAATGAAATGCAGTCATGCGTCAGTCCTCTTTTCAGTATCGGAAATTTCCCGCTTACGGGAACGGCACCTCGCGGGTGTCATCGGGGTCCTGCGCGGCCCTGCGCTGCTGCTCGAACACCGCGTCGATGAGGGTATCGAGGTCAGAAAGGCGGCTCAGCTCACAGCAGTAGCGCCGCAGGCTGGCGGCCCCCTTCAGGCCCTTCATGTAGTGCATGGTCTGGGCCCGGGCCTGGGGCATGGCAACGAACTCGCCCTTCTGCTCCACCATCTCCTCCACCTGCCGGCGCAGGGCGTTCATCCGGGCCTGCAGGTTCGGCTCCTTGGGGGCGGGCAGGCCCTCCAGCGCGGCGTTCACCCGCTCAAAAAGCCATGGATCGCCCAGAGCAGCCCGGGCGATCATCACGCCGTCGCAGCCGGTCTCCTCCACCATCCGCACAGCATCCTCGGCGGTGCGGATATCGCCGTTGCCCAGCACGGGAACGTGGACGGCATCCTTCACCGACGCAATGATGGACGGGTCGATGCCCGGGGTGTACATCTGCTCCCGGGTGCGGGCGTGGACGGCGATGAGCACCGCGCCCGCCTGCTCACAGGCTTTGGCGCATTCCACGGCCGTGACGTGCTCCGCATCCCAGCCCTTGCGCATTTTCACGGTGACGGGACGGGAGGTGTTTTTGACCACTTCCTCCACAATACGGCCGCAGCGGTCGGGGTCAAGCATCAGCTTGCTGCCCGCCCCGCCCGAGACGATCTTGGGGGCAGGACAGCCCATGTTGATGTCCAGAAAATCGAACGCGTACTGCTCCACGGCGGCAGCGGCCTGCCCCATGATCTCGGGCACCTCGCCAAAGATCTGCACGCCGTAGGGGGCACCGTTGGGTTCGGCCTTGAGCAGGCTGACGGTTTTGTGGTCGCCGTATACCAGCGCCCGGCTGGACACCATCTCACTGACGGTAAAACCGGCTCCGTGCTGGGCCATCAGCCGCCGGGCCGGGGCATCGGTAAAGCCCGCCATGGGGCCGAACACTGCCCGGTGGGGCAGGGAAATCTCCCTGATCTTCAAAGGGGTGTTGAAAGGTTCCATGATACTCCTTAGCGCTATCTGATTTAGTTGATAACATGATAAAATTTGGATTATAAGTATACCATATTTCCGGCGGCAGAACAAGAAGCGGAACATCTTTCTTGTCAGCGCGGGATTTTTCCGGTATACTGGGGACAAAAGGAGGAGCGGCTGGAAACGGCAGCCAGCTGCACAAAAGAGATGGAATACAGAACATGGAAAAAGCAGAACGGCGCAGGGGAGAGCATCCGCACCTCCCTGCTGGGCTATGGCTGTATGCGGTTCCCCACCACACCGGAGGGAGCCATTGACGAGCCCCGGGCCGAAGCGCTGCTGAACGCCGCGCGGGATGCGGGCGTGAACTATTTTGACACCGCCTACCCCTACCACGGCGGCCAGAGCGAGCCCTTTGTGGGCAGGGTCATTGCAAAGTGGCCCCGGGAGAGCTTTTATCTGGCCACCAAGATGCCGCTGTGGCAGTGCGGGAGCCTGGAGGAGGCCCAGCATATCTTTGAAGAGCAGCTCCGGCGGCTGGGCGTGGAGTACATCGACTTCTACCTGCTGCACTCCCTGCACGCCGCCCGGTACGACCGGGCCAAGGAAATGGGCATCGTGGACTGGCTGTGGGAACAGAAAAAGATGGGCCGCATCCGCAGCTTCGGCTTCTCCTGCCACGACAACGCGGCGGGCCTTGAGCACATCCTGCGGGATCAGCCCTGGGATTTCTGCCAGCTGCAGTATAACTATCTGGACACCGATGACCGTGCCGAGGAGATCTCGGGTGACCGCGGCTATCAGCTGACCGAGGAGCTGAACATCCCCCTCATCATCATGGAGCCCATCAAGGGCGGTACGCTGGCAAACCTGCCCCCGGAGGCCGAAGCGCCCCTCAGGGCCCTGCGGCCCGAGGCCTCGGATGCCTCCTGGGCCCTGCGCTGGGTGGGCAGCCACCGGAACGTCCATGTGATCCTCTCGGGCATGAGCGCCGAGGATCAGCTCACGGATAACCTGGCCACCTTTGCCCGCTTTGAGCCGCTGACCGCTGCCGAGACCGCCGCGGTAGAGCAGACCGCCGCCTTCCTGCACAGCCGCATCAAGATCGGCTGCACCGGCTGCCGGTACTGTATGCCCTGCCCTATGGGGGTGGACATCCCGGACAACTTCAGCATCTGGAACAAGCTGGGGATGTTCGGCCAGCCCGAGGCCATTAAGCACCAGTGGGAAGCCCGCTTCCCCGATGCCGAAAAGGCCAGCCACTGCGTCCGCTGCGGCAAGTGCGAGGCGGCCTGCCCCCAGCATCTGCCCATCCGCAATGCGCTGGCCCAGCTGCAGCAGGAGCTGGATCAGCTGTAATCTGTATCAGAAAAGCCACCGGCAAAAACCGGTGGCTTTTTTCTCTTATTCGCTCCACTCCATCCCGATCTTATCCAGCATTGCGCGGCGCTCAGGGGTGAGCTTGGGGTCGTGGGTGGCATCCCACTCCCGCATCCGGCGGAGCCAGTCGCCCAGGCAGAAGCCGGTTTCGTCGGATTTGTAGTTGGCGGCGGCGTGGAGGTTGCCGTGGGCCTTGTAGTAGGCTTTGGCCTGCTGATAGGCGGTTCCCCACTTGGCATCCCGGGCATCCCACACCATGCCGATGCTGTTCAGCTTTTTGATGTGGGCGGGCGTGACCTGATAGGAATCCGGGCGGTTCTTGCGGGCTGCACGCAGGTTGGAGATCCACACGCCCAGCCGGACACCATCGCTGTCCACATAGCTGGCAGGGACCAGCAGATGTTTGTACTTGCGGGCGTAACGGGCGGCACTGCGGAAGTTCCGCTCCCAGTTGGCCTCGCGCACGGTGCCGTGGTCAGCAGCGGGATCACTGGGGCGGCGCTCGCCCTTGAACAGGGTGCGCAGCAGCTTGCGGCGCTCACTGCTCAGGGCGCTGCTGCCGGAGTTCAGGGCCTGCCGCTGGCGGTTGACCCAGCTGCCCAGCCAAACGCCGTCGGCGGTCTTGTAGACAGAGGGAATCTCCAGATCGCCGTGCTCTGTCTTGTAGGCCAGAGCCAGATCATAGCGCTCCTGCCAGGGGTCGTACTTTTCCCACACCATGCCCAGCTTGTCCAGCAGGGCCTTGCGCTCAGGGGTGACCCGGGCGCTGGAGCGGTCCGGGTTCAGGTAGGCATAGCGCTGGCGCGCCACCCACTTGCCCAGCAGCACTCCGTCCGGCGTGACATACTCCGAGGGGACGTTCAGGCTGCCGTGCTCATGGTAGTAGGCGGCGGCAACATCGTACAGGGACATCCACTTGCGGTCGTTGCGGTTGGTCCAGTCCATGCCCAGAGCGTCCAGCCGCTCCACCTGTTCCTGAGGCAGCTCGCCTGCCTTGTGAGCGGCGCGCTGGGCCCCCAGCCAGACCCCCAGACCGAAGCCGGAGGGCGTTTCGTACTTGATGGGCACTTCCAGATCACCGTGCTCCAGATAATACTGGGTGGCGGCGGCATAGTTCTGCTCCCACAGGTCGTTAGAGGTGCTCCATACCATGCCGATGGCTTCCAGCCGCTCGATGCGGTTCTGGGTCAGGTTGCCGCCCAGATAGCGCTGGCGGTTGTAGACGATCCATTCGCCCAGTGCAAAATCATTTTTATCGCGGTAGCGCACCGGCACCAGCAGATCGCCGTGCTCGGTGCGGTATTTCTGTGCGGAGGCAAAGCCCTTTTCCCAGGCAGCTTCCAGCCGGTGGTTCCAGCGGATGCCCAATTTTTCCAGCTTGGCGGCCTGCTCAACTGTCAGGCGGCCCGGGCGCTGCCCGGCCTGTACCTGCCGCTGGAGCTCGAGCCACTTGCCCACGGGCACGCCGCTGTGGATGGTATAGCTCCGGGGCAGCTCCAAGGTGCCCTCTTTGGCGGAGGCATCGGCGGCGGCCTGGCACAGCACCTCCCAGCGGGCTTCCATCTCCCGGCGCAGCTTGCCGTACAGGCGGTAGGTCTGCTGCATGGGGCGCTCCTGCCGGAAGCCCGGCGTTTTGCTGCCGGCCTTGGTCATGGCCTCGGTGCAGTCTCGCTGGAGGGTGCGGCCGTTGCCCAGCCCCTCGAACTGTGCCACAAGGTCAAACACCGGCACGCTGCGGCTGCCTGCAGCCACCAGCGCGCGGCAGAGCATCTGCTTGAAGGTGGACATCAGGCTGGACTGGCGCACCAGAATGACCCCGGCCAGCCCCTCCAGCGGCTGCTGGACTCCCGGCGCATTGACGCAGAGCAGGACCTTGGGGCCGGGGGCCGTATCGGAGAGAAAGGTCTCCACGGCGGCAGAATCCGCAAAGCAGGCGTGATCTGCAGCGTAAAAGCGGACGGCAGGGTCCACAGTGCGCAGCAGTTGTTCCAGCTCCGTGCCCAACTTTTCCTGATAGGCGGCGGATTCAAACAGGACCAGATAATGGCCGCTGGTATCGCTGAGCAGGCGGGGCAGCAGAACGGTCAGGTTCTCCACCTGACGCAGAGACCAGCTCAGTTCTTCATATTGAACGCGCAGGGAGGTGTCGCCCTTGGGCATACACAGGTTTTTGATTCGGGCGCGCAGGGTGGCCAGCTCCTCCTCCTGAGGCCAGAGCAGGGCTGCATAGGCTGAGGGCACCGGCATGGTCCCGGCGGCCATGGCCTCGGCCACGGTCATGTGGGAGACGATGCAGTCGGCAAACAGCTCCTGCGCGGCGGCGCAGACGGGGGCACCGTTGGGCACACCCAGCCCCAGCACCTTTGCCTGGGGGCACATCCGCAGCAGCTTCTGTACCGACTGCGCCCAGCACACGGCGCTCAGCTCATGGTAGCAGTCCAGCACGATGCAGCCGGGTTTCTGCTCCCCCAGCCGCACCCACTGCTCCGGGGTGGCAGCGGCCAGCTTTTCGCAATCACAGAAGCGGACATTGCCGGGCAGGGTGCCGCCGTTGTAGCGTGTCAGCTCTGCCTGCCGCAGGGCCAGACGCTGTGCACCGGCCACCAGCCAGAAAAAGGTGGTCTGGGGGTGAGCCTCCACCACCTTCCAGGCAATACAGCTTTTGCCGGTGCCGGTGGGATGGAACACGGCGGCCCGGTTCAGGGTCTCCAGAGACTGTACAGCTTTCTGAAAAGCGGCTTCGTTGACGGGATTCAGGGTCATCGACATGGTGGTAGTGTCCTCTCCGAGTTGCATGTTTGACATCGTTGGATACAACGAAAATATTTCATAGAATTAGTTTATCGCAAAAAACATTTTTCTGTCAAGCCCTTTGAAGAGAATTTAGAGCAAAACTCGGGAAAAGGATAAAAATAGTGTGGAATCCGTGGCAGAAACTGCGAACTTTGTGCGCAGCAACGGGGATACTGAAAGTGGAAATGCGTCCCGGAGAGGGGAGAAAGTATGACCTATGGCAGGAAGAAGGTTTCTTTTGCCCCGGCAGAGCTGCCCGGGCCGCACCGGGGAGATTTGGGCAGGAAGGCTGCTGCGGAGCATCCAAGAAGCATTTCATCTTTGCGGTCAAAAAAATGAAAAATTCCCTCTTGACTTTATGAAAATAAAGCGTATAATGCAATCAACAAACCGATGAGGCGGAAGAGAACCTGCAAGCGCACTTACAGTGAGCCCGAATGGTGAAAACGGGCAGAGAGCGGGGCAGAGTCCGTGGGCCGCCGAGGGCCGGGCGAACAGGGCAGTGCCTTTAGTAGCTTGGGACGGAAGCCTCCGTTACAGGGCAGGGGAGTGTTGGCTCTCCGTTGAGGGGCTCCTGCAGTTTTCCATGGTGGGAAGACGAGCGGAGCAAGCAAGGTGGCACCGCAGATTCGAATTTCTCGACTCTGTCCTTGTGGTTGAACACACAGGGACGGGGCCGTTTTTATTTTACCCGTTCCGCAGGTGGAGCGGGTTTTATTTTTTGGGCCGCCCGCTCCGGGAAAGGAGCAACCGCTATGAAAACCATGAACATGATCTCCCGCCGCAGCTTCCTGAAGGCTACCGCCGCAGCCGCTGTCGTATCCGCACTGGGCCTGACCGGCTGCGGCTCCTCCGGCTCTTCTGCCGCAGCATCCAGCACCGCTTCCAGCGCTGCCGGTTCCGCTGCCGCCGCTTCTGAAGCAGGCCAGACCTTTAAGGTGGGCATCGTCAACTATGTGGATCATGCATCCCTGAACCAGATCGTGGCCTCTGTTGAGAGCCGCCTGGATAAGGTGGGCGCGGAGAAGGGCGTGACCTTCGACTATGCCGATTACTACGCCAACGCCCAGGCTGACCAGTCCAACCTGAACCAGATCGGTGCCGACCTCGTGGCCGACCAGGTAGATGTCATCGTGGCCGTTGCCACCCCCACCGCCGCCACCATGCTGGCCGCTGTGGAAGATACCGACATCCCTGTGGTCTACTCTGCCGTCACCGACCCTGTTTCCGCCGGGTTTGATGGTGAGGAGGGCATCACCGGCACCTCCGATGCCCTGAACACCGAGGCCATTATGAACCTCATCACTGCCATCAATCCCGACATCGACACCATCGGTCTGCTGTACGACCTGAGCGAGGATGCCTCCACCCAGGCCATCGCCGATGCCAAGGCGTTCTGCGACAGCAAGGGCATCAAGTACATTGAAAAGAACGGTACCACCACCGCCGAGGTGCAGATGGCTGCCGAGGCCCTTGTGGCCGCCGGTGTCAAGGCAGTGTTCACCCCCACCGACAACACCGTGATGACCGCCGAGCTGTCCATCTATGAGACCTTCCTGGAGGCAGGGATCCAGCACTTCACCGGTGCGGACAGCTTTGCACTGAACGGTGCTTTTGTGGGCTACGGCGTGGACTACGTCCAGCTGGGCGAGGCTACCGCCGATATGGTGGTGGAGCTGCTCTGCGGCGGCAAGACCCCCGCAGACCTGCCCTACCAAACCTTCGATAACGGCATCGTCACCATCAACACCGAGAGCTGTGAGGCACTGGGCCTTGACCTCGACACCGTCAAGGAGGCCTTCAAGCCCTATTGCACCGAAATTGTGGTAGTGACCACGCAGGAGAATTTCTAAAAAGGAGTACATCAACCATGCTGGCGAGTATCTTTTCGCTCAACGTGATCCAGACGGCGCTGGAGCTGGGCTGCATTTACGGTCTGGTGGCGCTGGCGCTGTTTCTGAGCTATTCGATCCTGAACATTGCCGACCTGTCCACCGATGGCTGCTTCACCCTTGGCTGTGCCGTGGCCTGTCAGGTGGCGCTGACAGGCCACCCCATCCTGGCCCTGTTCGCGGCCATGGCAGCAGGTGTGTGTTCGGGCTTCGTCACCGCCTTTTTGCAGACACGTCTGGGCGTTGAGAGCATCATGGCAGGCATCATCGTGAACACCGGCCTGTACACCATCAATCTGGCGGTCATGGGCTTTTCGTCCACGATGTCCCTGGTCAAGACCGATACGGTATTCTCGCTGGCAAAATCCGCGCTGGCCTTTACGGGCGGCTGGTATAAGCTGGTCATCGCGGCGGCGGTCATTGTACTCGCCTGTGCCGCCATGGTGGGTTTCCTGGGCACCCGGCTGGGCCTTTCCATTCGTGCTACCGGCGACAACGCCGCCATGGTGCGGGCCTCCAGCATCAACCCGGCCTTCACCATCACAGTGGGCCTGTGCATCTCGGGCGCGCTGACCGCCCTTTCCGGCGGCCTGCTGGCCCAGTATCAGAAGAGCAGCGACATCAACGTGGGCACCGGCATGGTGACCATCGCACTGGCTTCCCTTATCATCGGCGAAACGCTGGTGGGCAAGCGCACCATGGTGCGCCGGGTGCTGGGCGTGGTGTTCGGCAGCTGCCTGTATCGCTTTATCGTGGCCGTGGCCCTGCGCTTCAATGTGCCCGCCGCCGCCATGAAGCTGGTGAGCGCCCTCATCGTGGCTGTAGCCATCTCGATGCCCGCCATCCGGGCAAAGTTTGCCTTTGAGCAGCGCAAGCACAATGCCCGGAAGGAGGTGCGCTGAGATGGAAATGCTGGAACTGAACAACCTGCACAAGACCTTTAACCCCGGCACCGTCAACGAAAAAGTGGCCCTGAACGGTGTGAGCCTGCACATGGAGGCAGGCGACTTTGCCACCATCGTGGGCTCCAACGGCGCGGGCAAATCCACCATGTTCAACGCCATCACCGGCGGTTTCATTGCCGACGAGGGCAGCATCGTGCTGGGCGGGCAGGACATTACCTTTGCGCCCGAGTATGAGCGCAGCAAGGTCATCGGCCACCTGTTCCAGGACCCCCTCAAGGGCACGGCCCCCAACATGACCATTGAGGAAAACCTTGCGCTGGCCTATCTCCGGGCAGGAACCGCCCCCCATGCCATCTTCTCCCGCATCTCCCGCAAGGATAAGGAGCTGTTCCGGGAAAAACTTGCCCTGCTGAACATGGGCCTTGAGGACCGGATGAAGCAGCCGGTGGGCCTGCTCTCGGGCGGCCAGCGGCAGGCGTTGACCCTGCTCATGGCCACCCTCGTTACCCCAAAGCTCCTGTTGCTGGACGAGCACACTGCAGCCCTGGACCCTGCCACGGCGGAGAAGGTGCTGGAGCTGACCAAGAGCATCGTGGCCGAGAAAAAGATCACCTGCCTGATGGTCACCCACAACATGCATCAGGCCCTCGAGCTGGGCAACCGCACCCTGATGATGGACGGCGGCCGCATCGTGTTCGATGTCAAGGGCGAGGAGCGCAGTAAGATGACCGTGGACGACCTGCTGGAAAAATTCCGCGAGAACGCCGGTAAGGCCCTGGACAATGACCGCATCCTGCTGAGCAAGGTGGAAGCGGGCAACTGAAAAGAAACTCAAAATGCCCTGTCTGGACCCGAAACCGTGTCAGACAGGGTGTTTTTGATACAACAAGGAGAAAACGAGATGAAAATTACGATCCGTACCCCGCAGATGCAGGATTATGACCGCTTTTCTGCTATTATGGATCAGGTGCAGCAGATGCATGTCGAGTGGCGGCCGGATGTCTACAAACCGGCTCGTCCGTTGATTACAAAAGGGTTGTTTGCTGAGCTCCTGAAAGGGGACAGCTGGTATATTGCCGAGACGGACGGCATCGTTGTTGGTGTTCTGGAAGTCTTCAAGCGCCATGTGGAAGGCCCGGCGCAGGTAACAAAGGATGTTTTGTTCGTCAGTACCATGGCGGTGGATGAGGCGTATCGCGGGAAGGGAATCGGACACCAGTTCTTTGATAAGGTGAAGCAACTCAAAGCAGAAAAGGGATGCGACACCATTGAACTGCAGGTGAACGCTAAAAATAAAATGGCGTATGAGATGTACCGGAACTATGGCTTTACGGAAAAGTCCATCAATATGGAGCTGAAATAAAACGATTGTAATGATCCTTGTATATGTAGTCATAATGTGATACAATGCTTTTGACAGGAGGTGTCACTTATGATGCAGACATTTGTTCGCCCATCCCGTGATCTGCGCAACCACTACGCTGAAATTTCAGAGATGTTGAAAGACCACAATCATGTTATTATCACAAATCATGGTCGTGGGGAATCCGTCCTTATCAACATTGAGGACTACGCCAAGTATGAGGAGTTCATGCACCAGCGGTATGTTGCCGAGGAGCTTGCCAAGGCAAAACAGCAGGCGGCAGACCCCAACACGCAGTGGACAGAGCATGAAAGCGTATGGGAGACGCTCCACGAACAGTATGACGTATAAGATCAAATACCTGCCCCTTGCTGTACAGGACTTGAATGACATTGCCCGGTATTTGTCCGGCTTCTACCCCCAAACGGCCCGCCGTGTGCTGAAAGAAATGCGGGAAAAGATCACAAAGCTGGGGGATACCCCACGGATGTGTGAAGTCTATGCCCTTGACCCGACCTACCGCAAGCTGGTGGCAGACCAGTATCTGGTGTTTTACCATGTCAATGAGAACGTCAAGGTGGAGGAAATCCACCGTGTACTGCGCGGCTCATGGAATTTGCCGCAGTACCTGGAATAAAACAAAGAGCAGAGCGCTCCAGCCAACTGGCTGGAACGCTCTGCTCTTTTTCATGCAATATACTGAAAACTCAGAACTTACTTCACATACTCAACGGTGTACTCGAAGCCATACTCTTCCTGCAGCTTTTTGACGGCAGGCTCGCAGTCCTCGATGAAGCTGGGTGCATAGACGGAAGCACCGTTGTGGTCCTTCTTGTAGTCCTCGACGATCTGCTGCAGCTTTGCCCAGCCCTCGTTGGCCTTGGCCTGATCGACGGTGTCGGGGAAGTTGATGATGAATTCGCGGTGCTGCGGAATACGAGCTTTCATAAGTGATATCTCCTTATAACAGTTTGGATTTTCAGAGTTGATCTATACAGAAGCTGAGATGAAATTCAGCTTTTGCAGGTGAAATGATGGGGTGCAACCTCTCAGGCGCTTCGCGCCAGCTCCCCTAAATAGGGGAGCCACTGGCAGGCCGGGCCAGCCCTGCTGTGCGCTTGGGCTCAATCGGGCGCAAAGTGCCGGGCTCTGTCCTCATGGGTAGCAGCTGCGGAACTATGCTCTAACAAGGGGCGCTGGATAAGCAGCCGTAAATCTCAACAGCGGAGTCCGGCTGTTCTCGGAAACGAAAAACCCCGCTCGTCCAGCACGGCCAAAACCGACTCGCCAGTGGTCGTCCTCCCTCTGTCGCTATTCGCGACATCTCCCTCCGGCCGGAGGGAGTCTTTCCTACCAGGGGAGCTGGCGAGCCGTAGGCGAGACTGAGAGGTTATACGGCGTTAAACTTTACAACTGGTAGACCCGCTTTGCATTCTCAGCGGTCTGCCGGAACACTTCCTCAGTGGAAACTCCCTTGACCTGTGCGATGGATTCGCCCACATAGCGGATAAGCGAGCTGTCGCAGCGGGTGCCGCGCACAGGCTCCGGGGCCATGTAGGGGCAATCCGTTTCCAGAACGAGCTGTTCCAGCGGCAGGGCCGCGATGGCTTTGGCGGCCCGCTTGGACCCTTTGAAGGTGCAGGCTCCGCCGAAGCCGAAATAGAGCCCCTGCTTTGCCAGTCCGAGCGCATCGTCGGCACTGCCGGAATAGCAGTGCACGATGCCCTTGGGCTGGTAGCGTTTCAGCAGGGCGTAGACGTCGGCGTGGGCGTTGCGGTCGTGCACGATGATGGGTTTGTCCAGTTCCAGCGCCAGCCGGATCTCGGCCTCAAACAGGGCCAGCTGGGCGTCCTTTGGCACCGGCCAGTGATAGTCCAGCCCGCATTCGCCCACGGCCACCACCTTCGGGTCGTCGTAGTAAGGGGCCAGCGCCCGCATCTCTGCGGCCCAGTCGCCGCCGTAGACCGACACCGTGGGGGCCGGGCCGTCCGCGCCGCAGTCCTCCGGGGCCAGCAGGCTTTCCGGATGGATGCCGATGGCGGCCACGACCCACGGATACCGGTGGGCCAGCTCCAGCACATGGGGGGCATCCCCGGAGTGGGTGGCCTGCTCGCAGACGCCGACCACGCCCTTTGCGGGCAGGCTGTCCAGCAGGGCGCTGCTGGGCCGGGCGCTGCTGGGCGGTATCGGAAGCGGGCCGCTGCGTGCCCGTGGGGCGCGGCGGCGAGGAAAACAGCTTCAAGAGGCGACTCCTCCTTTATGTACGGGAGATTACGAAGGGCTTGACGCCCGGGCGCGGAAAAAGTTCCGCATCTGCCGGAAAAACGGGAAGGCTCGTACTGCGAGCCTTCCCGAACGTGTGCGGGACCGCTCAGCAGAGCTGCGCGCCGGCGGGCACGCTGTCATCGAGCATGAGCAGGTTGAGCTTGCCGTCCTTCTCGGCCGAGAGGAGCATGCCGTTGGAGGCCATGCCCATCATCTTGCGCGGCGGCAGGTTGGTGATGGCGATGAGCGTCTTACCCACGAGCTCTTCGGGCTCATAGTAGGCGTGGATGCCCGACAGAATGGTGCGGTCGGTGCCGGTGCCGTCGTCCAGGGTGAACTGCAGCAGCTTCTTCGACTTCGGCACCGCGATGCACTCCTTCACCTTCACGGCACGGAAGTCCGACTTGCTGAAGGTGTCGAAGTCCACCTCGTCCTTGAAGAGAGGCTCGATGACGACGTTGGAGAAGTCGATGGGCTCGGAGGGCTCGGCCGTCTCAGCAATGGCGGCCTCAGCCGCGCAAGTTGCAGCCGGTGCACCCTCGGCCGGCGCACCCTCGGCCGGCGCCTTCCCAGTCGCGCACACCGGCTTCCCGTCCCCGAGCACCTCGTCCTTCATGTGGGGAAACAGCAGCACGTCGCGAATGGACGGCGCATCGGTGAGCAGCATGACCAAGCGGTCGATGCCGATGCCCACGCCACCGGCCGGCGGCATGCCGTACTCCAGCGCGCGGATGTAGTCGGCGTCGAAGCCCATGGCCTCGTCGTCGCCCATATCCTTGGCCGCCACCTGGGCGCGGAAGCGCTCGGCCTGATCCACCGGGTCGTTCAGCTCGGTGAAGGCGTTGCCGTACTCGTGGCCCAGGATGAACAGCTCGAAGCGCTGGGTGAGTTCGGGGTTCTCCGGATGCTTCTTCGCCAGAGGCGAGATCTCCAGCGGATGGTCGATGACGAAGGTGGGC
>OGZW01002615.1_pt1 | contig 13924 bp, 5 predicted proteins | sample 1577001 | NCBI WGS metagenome assembly OGZW01 (sample SAMEA3541519, study PRJEB24748) | human gut metagenome | biome: human gut; feature: human-associated habitat; material: faeces | place: China | collected 2012 | reverse complement strand
AGATATACATATAGAGGCACTGGAAAATAAAGTCAGGGTGCGATACAGAATTGACGGTGCGCTTTATGAGAAGGCAGCATATAGTATACATCTGCTCTCTGCAATTATTACACGACTTAAAATCATAGGCGGTATGGATATTTCTGAGAAGCGTAAGCCGCAGGACGGCCGTATCACTATGGAGATAGATAAGACAGAGTATGATATCCGAGTATCAATCCTTCCGACAGTATTTGGTGAGAAGTGTGTTATGCGACTTGCACAGAAAAAGGCACTTACAAGAGATAAAAAGGAGCTGGGATTTTCAGACGAAGAGCTTAAGGCCTTTAATCATATACTGATGAATACAAACGGTATCATCCTTGTTACAGGACCTACAGGAAGTGGTAAGTCAACCACACTTTACACGGCACTTTCAGAGCTCAACAAGGAGGATGTAAATATCATCACAGTTGAGGATCCGGTCGAGGCCAATATAGATGGAATAAACCAGGTACAGGTAAATAATAAGGCTGACCTGACATTTGCATCAGCACTTCGTTCCATTCTGCGACAGGATCCGGACATCATTATGATTGGTGAGATTCGAGATCAGGAGACAGCACAGATTGCAGTACAGGCGTCAATCACAGGACATCTTGTGGTCAGCACACTGCATACCAACAGCTCGGCAAGTACTATTTCACGACTGGAGGACATGGGAGTTGAAAGTTATCTGCTTGCGGATTCGGTAAAGGGAATCATTGCACAGCGACTTGTAAGAAGACTTTGTCCGGCATGTAAGAGAGAACATCTGCTGACAGAGGAGGAAAAGGCCTTTATGAATATACCGGCATTCCGTCCGGTAAAGATTTATGAGCCATGTGGCTGTGAAAAATGTGCCAATACAGGCTACAAGGGACGAATCGGTATATATGAGATAATGACCGTAACACCAAAGCTCAAGTCACTTATTTCAAAATGTGCTGATATAGAAGATATAAACAAGGCAGCATGTGATGAGGGCATGCATACACTTAGACAGAGTGCAGAGAAGCTTGTACTCGAAGGAGTTACTTCATTCCAGGAAATGTTAAAGACCACGTTTGAAAACTAAGGGGGAAAAGAAAATGCAGATAGTAGACATTTTAAAAGCAGCGCAGCAACAGAACTCATCGGATATACATATCGCACCGGGAAATCCGGTTATGCTTAGAATTGACGGAATGCTTGTACCGCAGGGAAATCAGGTTCTTACCAATGTTGAGACGGACAACCTGCTTTCTCCAATTGTCCCGCAGGAGCTTAAAGATGTGCTAAAGAAAAATGGAGAGCTTGATTTTGCTTTTTCGGTGGAGGGCTTTTCACGAGTCAGAGCCAATGTGTTCAGACAGAGAGGTTCATATGCAGCAGCACTTCGTATTCTCTCATATGACGTGCCTACACCACAGCAGCTTGGAATACCACAGTCGGTTGTCAATCTGACCACAAAGATGAGAGGACTTGTCCTCGTGACAGGAGCTACAGGAAGTGGTAAGTCGACTACGCTGGCAAGTCTTATAGATGTCATTGCAGCAAGAGATTCCAAAAATATAATCACGCTTGAAGATCCTATCGAGTACCTGCACTCAAGGAGGCGCTCGATAGTGGCACAGCGAGAGGTTGGAAAGGATACACTCTCATATGCTGCAGCCCTAAGAGCTGCACTGCGACAGGATCCGGATGTAATACTTGTAGGAGAGATGCGAGATCTTGAAACTATATCAACAGCTATTACAGCGGCGGAGACAGGACATCTTGTATTTTCTACACTGCATACCAACAGTTCATCCGATGCAATTGACCGTATGATTGACGTTTTTCCACCACACCAGCAGCAACAGATACGAGTGCAGCTCTCAGGAGTTTTAGAGGGAATTGTTGCACAGCATCTGCTTCCAATGGTAAATGGCGGACGAATTGCAGCATTTGAGGTGCTCCTTGCAAACAATGCCATCAGAAACTTAATTCGTGAGGCAAAAGCATTTCAGATTCCATCTATCATACAGACCTCAAAGAGAGAGGGTATGATGATGATGGATGACTGTATTTTACAGTATTACAGCCAGGGCCTTATAGCGCCGGAGACTGCAGTTGCATATGCACATGATCCGGTAAGCATGGCTAGCCGTGTACACCTTTACTATTGATGGCATAATCGTATGTATTTTACTGTTATGGTATAATGTTGTGGAGTCTTAATAAATTATGATTTAATTTATCTGGAGGTTGCACAGAATAGGGATAAGGAGGAGAAGAAAGTGGCTGACTGGACATATCAGATTATAGACCAGAGCGGAAAAGAAAGAAAAGGAAATATAGTAGCCGAGTCAGAAGCAGAGGCAAAAAATAAGCTTAAGATGGATGGAAACATGGTCATAAGCCTCACCAAGGCAACAGCACTGACCAAGGAAATCTCATTCAGTGTAGGAGGAAAGGTAAAGCCGAGAGACCTATCGGTATTCTGCCGCCAGTTCACCAGTATGGTCAATGCCGGTGTTACGATTCTTGATACGCTGGATATGCTATCCGATCAGACTGAGAACAAGGTCATGGCGAAAGCTATCAGAGGTGTTCATGCCGAGATTCAAAAAGGTGAGACTCTCTCGGATGGTCTGAAAAAATACCCGAATGTTTTCCCTGACATCATGGTGAGCATGGTTGCGGCAGGAGAAGCATCCGGCAAGATTGATGTAGCTTTTGAAAGAATGTCTGCACACTTCGAGAAATCAGCAAAGCTTAACGGCATGATAAAAAAAGCGGCAGTTTACCCGATTATCGTTGTGATTGTAGCTATTGCGGTTGTTATTGTAATGCTTGTAAAGGTCATCCCAAGCTACTCAGAGATGTTCAATGACCTGGGAACAGAGCTGCCGGGCATCACAAAGGCAGTTGTTGCGATGAGTGATTTTGTCACCGGATACTGGTATATTGTGATTGCTGTCATAGCAGCAATTGTTATAGCCATCAAGCTTTATAAGCAGACTGACAGCGGACAGATGTTCTTTGGTAATCTCGCAAGAAAGATTCCGGTTTTCGGAAAGCTAAACATCAAGACTGCAGCCAGTAACTATGCGCGTACACTTTCAACACTAGTGTATTCCGGACTTCCGATGATTGAAGCCCTTGGTATCACTGCTGACACCATGAAGAATGCGCTTTACAAAAAAGCCCTGAAAAGTGCGAGGGAAGAGGTAAGTAAGGGTGTTCCACTGTCTGAGCCAATTACTGCGTGTGGATTGTTTCCACCTATGGTTTCACACATGACCAAAATCGGTGAGGAGACCGGTGACTTGGAAGGCATGCTTACCCGACTGGCAGACTACTATGATGAGGAAGTTGAGTTGGCTACCCAGACAGTTATGGCAGCTATTGAGCCTATGATTATCCTTGTTCTGGCACTTATTGTTGGTGTGCTTGTGGCAGCCGTTATGGCTCCTATGCTTTCCATGTATCAGGCTATGGACAGCTTATAAGATGAAAAAAGAAGCAGGCTTTGAGTGTGAAGCTCAAAGGCTGCTTTTTTAGTGCAGAGACATTGGCAGTAGGACGGGGCTTCATCCCATGAGCCCTGGCTTGTGCACACTCTCTCGCGTGAGCTACGCTACGCAGCCAAGATACTGTAGGAATTATGCTTTATAGGGTATCTATGCCCGATGAAACCGTCGAAACGCGCCGTCCATGGCGCGGTTCTCCTTGAGCTCCCATCCGTGGGAGCTCATTTCTGTGTATAGTGTGCATAATTCAACAGTATCTAGGCAGCTCCGCTATTCGCTCACGAGAGAGAGCGTGCCCTAGTCGGTCTCAGGGGGATGAAGCCCCTTACGCTGTGGTAAAAAAAGAAAAAATGTGATGACAAAGCACCACCTCTATGCTACAATCAACTCAAAGCATTATATTTCTGTAAGCGGCACCACATAACAGTTTTTTCAGGTGCACACCACTTTGAAGAGGGCAGACCACTTCGCATCATTCTACAAAGGACATGGAAGTTTTCAATGCTTTAATTACCAATCAACAGCAGGAAAAGTGAAATGCCGTATGTAGACAGAATGTAGAAAGTGCAGTCGAAACAGATAATGCAGTCAGAAGGCAGATGAAATATACAGTGTGTTAATCATAATGTAAATGTAATGTAAACATAAAGAAGGACACCACATGTATACCTCATAAACTGCACCACTGTACGTTCCATTGGCAACGGATTTTCCTGCTCACACAAGAGAACAGGAGGAGAAGGATTGAGCACAAAGGACTCAATGGCAAAGGAATACTTTGCAGACAATGCCAGGTTTGCGGATCTGTGCAACAATATACTGTATGGAGGAAGAGAGGTCATCCGGCCGGAAAACCTTAAGGAAAGAGATACCACAGAGGTGCTGACTGCACTCGGGCTTGACAAAAAGACCATAGCGATGCAGAAGATGAGGGACATCTTCAAAAATGCCAGCATCAAATATACCGGCAGATCATATGTCGTACTTATAGGAGTAGAGAATCAGTCGGATATACACTATGCCATTCCGGTAAAAAACATGTTTTATGATGTGATGGCATACGGCAATCAGGTAAAGGAAACATCCAAAAAGCACCGCAGGGAAAAGGATACGGCAACATCGGATGAATTTCTCTCGGGATTTACAAAAGGGGATAAGCTGATTCCGGTGATAACGATAACAGTATATCTCGGAATAAAGGAATGGGATGGCCCAAGGAAGCTGTCAGATATGTTTGGTGATGTGGATGAGGAGATTCTGCCATTTATACCGGATTACAGGATTAACCTGCTGGCCCCGAGGGAGATAACAGACTTTACCGGATTCAGGACATCAATCAGGCAGCTTTTCGAGGTACTGCAGAATGCATATGATAAAGAAAAGATGCAGGAAGTGCTTCATAATGATGATAAGTTTAGCAGTGTGGACAGAGAGACAGTCGAGGCAATCAACCTGTTTGCAGGAACGGATATAGACATAGATGAGAAAGAAGAGGTGATTGATATGTGTAAGGCATGGGAAGATCAGAAAAATGAAGGCAGAGAATTAGGAGAACGACAAAAGATAATTTCACAGGTTGTAAAAAAACTGCAAAAGGACAAGAGTGTGGCAGAAATAGCAGATGACCTGGAAGAAAAAGAGGAGGTTATCGCTCCAATTTACGAAGCGGCATTGTCAATGAAGCCGGATTATGATGTTGAGAAAATCTATGAGCTTCTTGAGAAAAATAAGAAGCTGGCATAGCAGTTACAGTTGAAAGTTAAAATAATCAAAAGTAAGCAGTCTTTGGGTGAGAACCCGGAGGCTGCTTCCTTTTTGTTGAGGCAGGTACAGGTATTGGCAATAGGTTGGGAATTTATCCCATGGGATAAAGCCCCTTACCTATGGCAGAATGTAAATAGAGAGACAAAAATCTACAAAAAGTACCAAAATTAGGAACAAAATACCATTTGAATAAAGAAATTTTTAAACTAAAAATGAAATGATATTAAAATAGTGATACAAATGTGAAAATATTTATATTTACGAAAAGCATCGAAAGTATATAATTATATATAACGAAAATAATCTGAGAGTAGAATCGTATGGAGAATTGATGATGAGTGTAATGAGAAAAATACTCAAAAGAAAAATCAGCATTGTGATGGCAGTGCTTGTTATATTGGGAATAGCAGTTTATGGGGTAAGTGCGTTTGCGGAGGAGCAGACTGCTACCACGGAAACTTTTACGGTAAATCCGAATTATATATATTTAAATCCTGCAGGTATGAATTTAGGCAGTGTTGATTGGACAAATAGTAGCGCTGATATCAGGCTGAATGTTACTGGCTGGAAAGATATAAATCAAGGTAAATATGATAAAAACAGCGGATATTGGTATTGGGATGCGACAGATTGGAAAATAAAAGATGGAAACACATATTTTTTCACTTACGGTACTGATTGGAGTGTAATAAAAAGTAAGTCATATTACAGAACAGAAGTATCAAGTGATATTCTTGCAAAAGGTAAGGTATATGCACAAAATGGTACTGCATCTCAGCAAATTGATAGTCAAAATGTATACGCATTAAAAGAATACACATCAAATGCAGGTCAAAGTTTAGCGTTTGTGGATATGACAGCAAGTGAGCTGAGCGGAGTACAGGCACAGTTCAGTTTAGATGGCAATTATGATGACTCTACAAGTGATCAGGTAACGACACAACAATTGTCTGATGGTAAAGTGACAGTTCCAAATGATGTAAATGGAAAAGCGTATCAATATGTGAGATTTATTGATGCTCAAAGCAAAGCATTAACTGACTCAATAGATATATCAACAGCAATTAGCAAAGGTGGCATCCTGTACTACGGAATCAGACAGGATTCAAGTAAAACATACTCAGAGTGGAGTCAGGAAAAGAAGAGTGAAACAGCGCCTAATGTAACAAAACTATATTTTAATAATCTTTCATTCATGACAAGCGATGATATAACAATCCAGATTGGCAGTGGAGAGCCGGTAAAAGTTGGGCCTGATGACACCGCAACCAACACTTTGAGCTATAGTATATCCGGAACTATAGATAAGGATACGATTATTTCTATAACGAAAAATGGTGTTACATACAGATTCTATCCTAATGGAACTGATAATTTAATCACATACAGCGGATCAAATATATGTATAAAGGGAACATATCAGGCCAGCTCGCCAAATACAGTGTATTTTGATGCAACATTATCCAAATTATCATATGCTGGTGATGTGACTGACTATTCCCTTCCTTTAAAAAATGCCGTCATTCGTTATCATGCATGGAATGATACAAGTGATACTAAGGATGGAGAACTGACAAAGCTTGATGATTTCTCAGATGGAACACATACCTGGTCAGATGTTTATCAGGCTGAGCTTGATAAAAAGTATAGCCATATTTTGTTTTATAGTAGTACAGATGGTACGATACCGATTACGATTACTGCTAACAAAACATATGACTTAACTATTCCTGATGATTTGACAAATCCTTGCTTCTATGCAGATACAAGTGATGACAGTATATATAAACCAACCAACCGCTCCGGCTACTGGGGGGAACTATATACAGTTAGAAATGCCGAAGGAAAAACAAAGGATGGTGGCAGTACTGCAACGTCTGACACGATTGTGGACATACCGCAGGGAACTCTTACCAGGAATAGCAATATGCTCTATGTCAATACAACATTGTATGACTATTATTCAGACTATGAGCTGAATGGATACAATAGAGATGATTATTCGTATCATACGGATTTAAATAAGCTGGGCAATAATCCAGTTCTACACTATATATATCAGCCTTTCAGACAGCTGGATCAGGCACTAAGCTCATATTATGATAAAAACAATGCTTCATCACCAATATATTGGGGCAATTTCCAAAATTATGATGGAAGCCACTATAATCAAATTAAAGACTCTTTGAATTTGTATGGAAGCAATGACTGGAATAAGTTTATATATGAGAACAATTCCATGTGGGGAAGAGACGGTGTTGTACTTTCAAACGGAAATAGTGCAGTGCAGGGGCTAGTCGCAGATACGCTATCCAATAACAACCTGATGATAAAGACCTCAGGCAAAACAGTTGCAGCACCATATTTTAATGAGGATTTCCTGACAGGAAACAATTCAAAGAACACAGTGCTCGGTAAGGTGTACAAGGATGTAACATTTCCGTTTGTTAAGAAACCAGTTACAAGCACTTCTTACAAAGGAAGCGTGGATTACTGGTATTTTGACAGTGCTGATAATAACGCTTCAAATAAGAATCTGCAGCTACAGCAAAGTAAAGAAGATGGATATTTTCTGAATCCTTCAGACCAGGCTGTAAAGGGTCAAACGGCTAGTCCAGGTTATCCTGCGACAAAAGATAATAATTATTTTCCTTTTAATACAAATGCGCAGTCAGGAAACGCAACCATGCTCAATTATGGCTTTGGACAAAAATTTGATTTGAAATTCAAATTGACATCAGATGGAACCGTTAAGACAACAGATAATGAGGATGCGCCTATCGAATTCAACTTCTCAGGAGATGATGACGTATGGGTATTTATTGATGGTAAGCTGGTACTTGATGTAGGTGGAGGCCATGGTAAGGTTAACGGAACAATAAATTTTAAAGACAAAAAAGCGACAGTATCGAGTGTGAAGAATGATGCTACAGGTGGTGGGGTGACTCCGTCAAAGGTGAATAGTTTTGCTAGTGATGAAACGATTACGAAGGATTACTTCACCAAAGAACACACCCTCACCATGTTCTACATGGAGCGAGGCCTCTGGGAGTCAAATATGTCTATATCATTCAACTTCCCGGACGAGAACGAATTCCAGGTGGAGAAGAATGTGGATACAGCTGGCGTGAATAAAGATATATTCCCGGACACATTGTTTGACAATACGTCTGTATTTCCATTTACTATACAGAATCAGGCTACACATTTTGGTATTAAAAAAGCAACTGCAGGACAGTCAATTAAAACGGAAGTATTTAATGACACATTTGAAAGCAATAAGGTGCAAAATGTATCTGGAAATACTTTTGAAAAAGTAAACAATTGGGTTGGACAAACAAATGTAGTACATTGGCTGGCACAGCTTGATAATGTGGGCGGTTCATACAAAAAGCAAAGATGGGGAAGCATTTTACCTGCTGGAAGTGATAGCTTTAATGCAACGTATACTGCAGGCAGTGCAACGGATCATTATAAATATCTGCAGTTTAAGTTTTACTATGATTATAAAGATAATCCGAGTACACAGTTTATGTATATCGGACTCGAGGATTCAGACGGAAAACAGGCTGGGAATTATTTGACAAATGATGTAGCCACTGCAAATAGTTCACTTACAAACAAGAAGTGGATAACCGTAAATGTGGAAATTGACAAGCTTATTGGAAGTAGTCAAATTGATTTATCAAAAATAAGGTATATCAGGTTTAACTATGACTACAGCAGAGATTTCTATCTGGATGATTTTAAGTTTATTCCTTCGTCTGAGGTGACAAATCCAACAGGCTTTGTTACAAAGCAGTATGAGATAGCTGATTATGGCTCAGTTGAGAGCGGCACCTTGATGTATCCGGAAAATGCCGTATATACTATATCATCGGATAGATCATCTACCACGAATATCCTGGGTGATGATGGCGTATTTGTACTGGCAAATGGTGAGACTGCAACATTCACAGACCAGTTCAGACGAGGCAGTTACATAGCTGTAAGTGAGGATGTGGATACAGAGGTTTTTGAGCCATCGTGGACAATGTATGAAAATGGTGAGCCGGTTACCGCTGTAAATAGTGAAGGAACTACGGTTGATTTATCTTCTGTGACTGCAAACCTGACAAATCAATCCGGCAGTACAATAAAGGATGGAAGAAAGGAAAAATATAAAACAGGAGCAGAAGATGGTCATCAAATAAATAATGATGGCCTTGATATTACAAATGCAAGAAGTAGTGGAAAAACGATAGGATATCCTGGAACAAATTCTGTGGTGGATTCCTCAGCCTGGGCAAGGAAGAATGGCAATGTAAATACTTACGATGAAAATACGATTGTATTTAGATCATATAGTGATCCTGACAATTCTACGACATCCACCAGGTTAAAGGTCAAATACACAAATAAAGTAAAGACAGGAACAATTACTATTCAAAAGCAAAAGGCTGCTGTATCAGATGATCTAAGTGGTACATATACTTTTAAAGTGAAATTCTTCAATGTGGCAGGTATGGGATTAGAAGGAACTACTCCAATCGAGAAAGAATATCATGTTAAGAAGAATACAAGCGGAACATTTGACCCAATAGTCATCTCAGGTATTCCTGCAGGAACACAGTATACAATATCAGAGATAAGCGCTACTGATGGTGCAGTGCTTGAAGGTGTAGATGTCTCAAGTGGCGATGGACTGGAAGATAAATACAAGCCAACTGTCACATATAATGAAGAAACCAAACTTACTGAAGTGTCAGGTACTGTAAAGGCTGATGCTGCTGAACAAACGAAGTTTATTTTTACTAATAAACTGAATCCGGTTGTAAACATTGATCTTACTAAGAAATGGGAAAATGTCAGCGGTGTTACAATGCCTGATTCAATAAATATACAGCTTCAAAGACGTGTAAATGATAGCGATGAGTGGGCTGCAGTGCCATATGCAACACCGGGGCAGACCGCAGCCGACTATATTACTTTGAAAAAAGATCCATATAATCCGGATAAGACTGAATGGACATTTTCATTTACAGGACTGGATAGATATGCAAATGATACTAATGGAAAAGTAGATAATACTAAGCCATATATGTATCGAATAGTAGAAGTGACAGTGGCTGATGGTTTTGTAAAGGTTATCGATAATAATGAATATCTGAATGACTTGTTTAAGGTTACATATACCGATGATATATCGGCACCAAGTACAGAGGTTGGAAGTTCAATTACAAAGAATTACACGATAACCAATACATATAGTCCGCTGACCAACATCAAGATAACAAAGGTTGATGCTACGGATACAACTAAGAGGCTAAATGGTGTTGAATTTAAGCTTGAAAGATTGTTACCGGATAGTACATCATCAACAGGTGGGGATAGCTTTAAAGTAGATCCTAATTTTACTGCTATACCTGTTACTACAGGTGGGACAGATGGTAGTGTTGGAACAGCACAGGGAATAGCTGAGTTTAAAGACTTAAAAGATGGAACATATCGTCTGACAGAGACAAAAGCTGTACAAGGCTACAATTTATTAAAGGATCCAATAACCATTAAAATATTAAGGAACAACGTAACAACAGTAGATGGACAGTCATATGACTTCACCAAAGCAACAGATAAGAATACGATAGAGCTTCAAATCAGCAATCGTATCAAGTTCCTTCTACCAAAAACCGGTGGTTATGGAGCAATGTTATTCATATTATGCGGAATGGCGCTCGCAACGCTAGGCTGCTTGATATTTTTCTTGATTACTCTTAGAAAGGAGGTACAATACTCCAGACTTAAGAGGCAAAGAAGAAAAGCGATTGGCAAGTAACACCTGCCGGTCGCACGTAACACGACAACAATGAAAAAGATATAAGAGAGGAAAAAAGCATGAAAAAAATTAGAAAAATGTTGGCTGGTCTCCTTGGCGCAGCCATGGTGCTGACATCATTCGGCACACCGGCTTGGGCAGCACCGAATAGCCCTGTAACGACCGATGCAACAATTGATACTACACAAAAAGGTAGTATCACAATTCACAAGTATGAGTATAATGGAGACGGTGGTCAGACAGGAACTGGTGAAACTTCTGATACAGTACCAAGTGGTGCAAAGGCATTAGCAGATGCAGGATTTACAATTTATAAGATTGCAGATGTTAATGATCTGACAAACTATTACAGCACCAATCCATCAGAATTACCAAGTGTTGATACTTATGTTACTCAGGATACAACAACAAAAAAATGGAGTATTAATGCAGCATATGAGACTACTAAGGTCGGTGAAGAGAAAAAAACTGATGATCAAGGTGAAGTGATTTTTGATACTCTTGAGTTAGGTTTCTATGTTGTAGTAGAGACAACTTCACCAGACAAAGTAACAGAGCCTGTTAAGCCATTTATCGTGTCACTTCCAATGACAACAAAGGATGGTGACAAATGGTTATATGACGTAAATGTATATCCTAAGAACTCTACAGCATATGGTTCAGTGACATTAGTTAAAAAAGGCAATAATACAGACCTGCTTAAGGGTGTAACATTTGTATTACAGAAAAGCATTAATAGTGTATGGACAAATGTTACAACTAGTGAAGAGGATGGAAGCAATTTAAACCTGACAACAAATGCTGATGGAAAAATAACAGTTTCAGGTCTTTCACAGGGAAGCTATAGATTTATAGAGACTGCTATTAACAATAAGCTTCCAGGATATATTTTAGATGGTGCTAAGACATATGAATTTTCAGTAGGAAGTGATAAAAAGATTACTTATGGTGGGAATACATCAGCCAGTGTGACTATAGATGCAAACAACGAAAAGCCTGATATGAAAAAAGAGGTTCAGGATAGAACAACAAAAACTTGGAAACAAGAATCTGATTACAGTGTCGGAGACTATGTACCATACAAGATTACAATTGATGTTCCAGATAATATCACACAGTTAAAAGAATTTTCACTTACTGATAAACCAACTGGACTTGAGGATATAACAGATTCAGATTTTAGTGTAAAATGTAACGATATAGAGATTGCTAATACAGACAATAGTGTATATACTTTAACAAAAAATGCTGATACAAAGGGATTTACAATAAGCTTTGTGCCGACAGCAATGGGTAATTATGCAGGACAGCAGATTGTAATAACATATAAAGCTAAGGTACTTGAGACAGCTTTAAAGACTACAGCAGGTAATCCGAATACAGCAACATTAGAGTATTCAAATAAGATATTACCAACAAATGACCCACAAAATCCAAATACACCAGAAAATCCTGATGAGAAACCAGCAAAGGATAAAATCGAAGATAGTACAGTAGTATATACATTTAACATCAAGATTGAGAAAAGAGCACAGGATAAAAATGGAGATCTTTTAGGTGGAGTAGTATTTGATTTATATAAAGCTGTTGATACTCATAGTGTTGGCGATATAACAGGTGATGAAGCAGCTGCAGTTGGTCTTGAAAAAACTAAAATATGGCACAAAATTAGTACATTAACAACTGAGGCAACAGGTGTTAATATGGGATATATAACACAGTCAGGTCTTGCAAATGGTGAGTATTACCTGGTAGAGACAAAGACGGCAGATGGATATAACCTTCTTAAATCACCTGTCAAGGTGCAACTAAATGTACAGTATGCAACTAAGTGGTCTAAGGAAAATGTATGGTCAGTTGATTCTAATACAGGTGTTAAGACATTAATTAAACATTCAGAGAATTCAACTACTTTTACTGCTAAGGCAGAGGGAGCTGATAAAGCAACAGGAAGTATGACTCAAATTGAAAAAACAGATAAATCTACAGAAGCTACAATGACCGAAACCATCATCAACCGCAAAGGCTTCACCCTCCCAAAAACCGGTGACATCGGAACAGCAATGTTCCTAATCATTGGTATTGGTGGAATGCTCGCTGCAGTATACATCATGCTCAGAGGAAGAAAGAGAGCCTAACCATTGGCAATAGCTATAGAGAGTTTAGATAAGAATTAACTGAATAAATGCTCTTACAAGAGCAAAGGTTTGATTTCGCTGGATGGTGATAGAATTGCTTATTTGACAAGACGAAAATACAAAGAATTTAAAGATGCGTATTTGCTTTACTTAGAAAGTGCAAAATAATAATCTAATAGAAGCGGATTAAAGCACTGCTGTTTTATTGGAAGACAGAATGGGTTTTATATAATCCATTAGATTTCAAGAAGACAGTAGTTCTTTTAAAATTGACCAAAAATAGCTGAAAAATGTCGTTTGATTCATATAGTATTGCTAAAAATGTTGCTTTGAAGTATATTGATGGAAAGAAAATCTTATTTGGATTATGCTGGATGGTTAAGCGGACAGGGAAAAGCAGGAACAACATATACCTTATGTGCACGTTTGGATAATCTTTTCCGTAGTGGTTATGGCTATACACAGGGTGCGTGGAATTCTAACTAGTTTCTATTCAAATCAAATAATTAGAGGTCGGCAACCAGGTCGTTTTTCGACCTGGTTGTTTTTTTAATGATGAGGATAAATATTATGAACAGAAAAATCATAGGAATTTTGGGATTAGTAGGTTTAGTGCTGACAGGCTGTGCGGCACCAGAAGTTGAAACAGAGCAAACAATGATGGGTTCTTACAGCTCAGATGAAATTATGCA
>OGZW01002609.1_pt1 | contig 13954 bp, 9 predicted proteins | sample 1577001 | NCBI WGS metagenome assembly OGZW01 (sample SAMEA3541519, study PRJEB24748) | human gut metagenome | biome: human gut; feature: human-associated habitat; material: faeces | place: China | collected 2012 | reverse complement strand
CTCTGATCACCAATGAACTGATCCGCAAAACATTCAACGAGGCCAATATCGATGAGGAATGTGCCGGTGTCATCACCTGGATGCATACTTTCTCCCCTGCCAAATCCTGGATCTTAGGTTTACAGGAATTACGAAAACCATTACTTCATTTACATACACAGTACAACGTGGAGATTCCATATGACACCATCGACATGGACTTCATGAACGAAAATCAGGCCGCTCACGGCGACCGCGAGTACGGACATATCGTGACACGTATGAGAATCCCAAGAAAAGTCGTTGTCGGCCACTGGTCTGAGAAAGACGTTCAGGAAAAAATTGCCGCATGGCAGCGCACCGCAATCGGTATCATCGAGAGCAGCCACATCCGTGTCATGCGTGTTGCTGACAACATGAGAAACGTAGCCGTCACCGAGGGCGACAAAGTAGAAGCCCAGTTAAAATTTGGCTGGGAAGTAGACGCTTATCCGGTCAATGAGATTGCAGAATCTGTCGCTGCTGTTTCGGAATCTGATACCAATGAATTAGTAGACGAATATTACGACAAATACGAAATTTTACTTGAGGGCAGAGACCCTGCAGAATTCAAACGTCACGTGGCTGTCCAGGCTCAGATTGAATTAGGCTTTGAGCGTTTTCTGGAAGAAAAAAATTATCAGGCGATCGTCACACACTTTGGTGACCTCGGCGCATTAAAGCAGCTTCCTGGTCTTGCGATCCAGCGGTTAATGGAAAAAGGCTACGGCTTCGGTGCCGAAGGTGACTGGAAAGTTGCAGCGATGGTTCGTCTGATGAAGCTTATGACTGCCGGAATGAAAGACGCAAAAGGAACTTCCATGTTGGAGGATTACACTTACAATCTTGTACCGGGAAAAGAAGGCATCTTAGAGGCTCACATGCTTGAAATCTGTCCTTCTATTGCAGACGGTCCGATCAGCATTAAATGCCAGCCTCTTTCCATGGGCGACAGAGAAGATCCTGCAAGACTTGTATTTACCTCCAAAGAGGGACACGGTATCGCAACTTCCCTGATCGACCTCGGCAACCGTTTCCGTCTCATCATCAACGATGTAGACTGCAAAAAAACCGAAAAACCAATGCCAAAATTACCAACCGCTACCAATTTCTGGCTTCCACAGCCTGACCTCCGCACAGGTGCAGAAGCATGGATTCTTGCTGGCGGCGCACACCACACTGCATTTACTTATGACCTGACTGCTGAGCAGATGGGTGACTGGGCAGAAGCTATGGGAATCGAAGCTGTTTACATTGACAAAGATACAAAAATCCGCGACTTCAAACGTGACCTTGCACTCGGCGAAATTGTTTACCGCTAGAACAAATACCAGCCAGAAAAATCATAGATTTTCCTGGCTGATGTTGCAGATTAAATTTACCTAAAATATAATCAATGTAACAATATATATATCAGAACGGAGATAAACACATGTTAGAAGAACTAAAAAAACAGGTCTATGAAGCCAATATGGAACTTCCGCGCCGTGGACTTATCACCTACACCTGGGGAAATGTCAGCGGCATTGACCGCGAAACAGGTTACTTTGTCATCAAGCCAAGCGGCGTTGACTATGACGTGCTGACACCGGACGATATGGTTGTCATGGATCTTGACGGAAATAAAATCGAGGGAACTTACAAACCAAGCTCCGACACCCCAACCCATATCGAGCTCTACCAAAAATACCCGGAAATCGGCGGTGTCGTACACACCCACTCCCCGGAGGCAACTTCATGGGCGCAGGCAGGACGTGACATTCCTCTTTACGGAACAACCCACGCAGACTATTTTTACGGACCGATTCCGTGTGCCAGAAATCTCACACCGGAAGAGATCAATTCCGCCTACGAGAAAAATACCGGTGTCGTCATCATCGAAACCTTTGAGACGCGCGGCATTAACCCAATGCATACACCGGGCGTTTTATGCTCCAACCACGGTCCTTTTGCATGGGGAAAAGACGCAGCCGAGGCAGTACACAATGCTGTTGTCTTAGAAGAAGTTGCAAAAATGGCAACCAAAACCGAACTGATCAATCCAAAAGTAAAACCTGCACCGAATTGTATCCGCGACAAACATTTTTACCGAAAACACGGTGAAAATGCTTATTACGGACAAATTTAGCATATTTTCCCTGCCCGACACAACAGCGGGCAGAACTGCTATCAGAAAAAGGAGAAATCTATGGCAAACTATAAAGAATATATTGAGAGCGGAAAAGCAATCCTCGGTATCGAATTTGGTTCTACCCGGATCAAGGGGGTATTGATCGGGCCAGACAACGAACCGATCGCACAAGGCAATCATGACTGGGAGAATCAGCTTGTCGACGGCATCTGGACTTACAGTCTGAACGCGGTCTGGGACGGTTTAAGAGACTGCTACAGCAGCCTTTTAACAGATGTAAAAGGAAAATACGGCTGTACGATCACAAACCTTACCTCCCTCGGTTTTTCTGCGATGATGCACGGCTACATGGCATTTGATAAAGAAGGCACCCTGCTCGTCCCGTTCCGCACCTGGCGAAACACGATCACCGGAGAAGCTTCCGAAGAACTGACTGCACTGTTCCACTATCACATCCCACAGCGCTTTAGCATTGCACATCTCTATCAGGCAATGTTGAAAAAGGAACCGCACCTTACAAAAATAGATTCCCTGCTCACTTTAGCGGGATACATCAACTGGCAGATGACCGGTGAAAAAGTGATCGGTATCGGAGAAGCCTCCGGTATGTTCCCGATCGACATCCAGACAAAAGATTACAACCAGAATATGATCAATCAGTTTGAGGAGAAAGCCGCCTCTATGGGCTATAATTTCCATTTGAGAGAGCTGCTTCCAAAAACTGCCCTTGCAGGAGAGATTGCAGGCTATCTGACCGAGGAGGGTGCAAGAAAATTAGACGTCTCCGGCAGCTTAAAAGCCGGCGTTCCGATTGCACCTGCCGAGGGCGATGCCGGAACCGGAATGACTGCCACAAACAGTGTCGCTGTCCGCACCGGTAACGTTTCCGCCGGAACTTCTGTGTTTGGAATGGTGATTCTGGAGCAGGATTTAAAAGAAGTCCATGATGAGATTGACCTTGTGACAACCCCTACCGGAAATCTGGTTGCAATGGCACACTGCAACAACTGTACTTCTGACTTAAATGCCTGGGTAAATCTCTTCCATGAATTTGCCAAGGCTGCCGGAATCGATATTTCCCTGAATGATCTGTATGGCACACTCTACCACAAAGCAATGGAAGGGGACGTGGACTGCGGCGGTCTGTTAGCCTATAACTATTTTTCCGGCGAGCATATCACAGGCTTTGAAGAAGGATGTCCACTGTTCGTGAGAACACCGGACAGCGCGTTTACACTTGCCAACTTTATGCGCACCAACCTGTATGCCTCCCTTGCCGTTTTAAAAACAGGTCTGGACATCCTGATCAAAGAAGAAGGGGTAAAAATTGACGAAATCTTCGGACACGGCGGACTTTTCAAAACCAAAGGCGTAGGGCAGAACATCCTTGCCGCCGCTTTAAACACACCGGTTTCCGTCATGGAAACTGCCGGGGAAGGCGGCGCATGGGGCATGGCACTTCTCGCCTCCTATATGGTTCACAAAAAAGACGGCGAAACGCTGGATTCTTATCTTACCGATCATGTTTTCAAGGGCAATACCGGAACCAAAGTTGCTCCTGATCCAAAAGATGTGGAAGGCTTTGAAGCTTTTATGAAACGCTATACAAAAGGACTTTCCATTGAACGTGCTGCGATAGAAAATATGTAGAAACAGAATGTTCACAAACACAATCGAAAAATCAGACTCATCTATAGAACTTCTCTCTAAAAAATATACTCATAAGAAGGTAACTCACGAGTTACTTTCTTATGAGTAACATAACGGATACTATCATAAAATCCATTTTCTTACACAGCAAAACAGCAAGTGTTTTACTGCTTGGTGAACGGTACCCTCTGATTATTTCCGAATCTCCACCCACTCCATCTCAAGCTTCGGTTTCATAACCTCTGTTTTGATCTCGTAGTATCCCTGTTTTAATTCCACACGGCAAATCTTCTGCGTGTTCGGTCTACCTTCCGTGCCGCTCGTCTGCAATGTGAAGAATAATTCATCGTTGAGATAAAGGTTTGCGGCTGCCTGTGCCAGATTGGACTGCGGAGAAATAAATTTTACAACAACATTGTATACACCAGACTGGTTTACATAAATCTTCTGTGACACTTTATCTTCCGGAACAATGCTTATATCGCTTTCCCCATTTGCCCCTTCTGATCCAGCCCCCTGCAACGGCTCATATGCCTTCACTTCCTCCAACGGTCTTAACGGACGTTTCATAACCGGAGTATTTAAAATAAACCGACAGATATTTTTTGCAGAGCGCTGCAACTCCCCAATGGTCAGCTTTCCATTGTCCAGTGCCTCCAAAATATCATCGCCCATGGCATTGATCTCCGCGCCATTATTGTTGACGACCATGTAAAGGTCGTTCTGGGAGCGCACCATTGAAGAAAGTGCATGATGATCCTGCTTACCACCTTTTACAACATCATTGACACTTGCCCACCAGTCGGTCATGACAATGCCTTCATACCCCCACTCTCCTCTTAAGATCGTGGTATTTAAATCATAATTGGACGATGTCCAGTGTCCATTGATCGGATTATAAGATGTCATAATAGAGGAGGCTTCCCCTTCTTTGACTGCAATCTCAAATCCTTTCAGATAAATCTCACGCAGTGCACGCTCTGACACAACAGAATCTACTGTATGTCTTGCCGTCTCCTGGTTGTTCGCCGCAAAATGCTTCACCGTTGCAAAAGAGCCGCCTTTTTTGATTCCCCTTGTCACTGCTGCCGCAAAACATCCGGTCACATAAGGATCTTCACTGAAATACTCAAAATTGCGTCCGTTCAACGGATAGCGGTGGATATTAATTCCAGGTCCGAGCAGAGTGTCCACTTCGTTTGCAACCAGCTCTTTTCCTTCCATCACATAAAGTTCTTCCATCATTGGAATGTTAAACGAACATGCAAGCAGTGTTCCGATTGGAAGCTGTGTTGCCTTCAATCCGCTCTCCATACGGATACCGGAAGGTCCGTCTGCACAGCAGGCAGCCGGGATTCCATATTCATACAGGCGGTCGCTGACACCTCCAAATGTGGATGCCGTACCCGGTGTTACTTTCGGGCTGCTCATTCCTTCCCCACGCACAAGTGTTGCAAGTTCCTCTTTCTTAAGCTGTGCAATAAATGTACCCAAAGCTGCCTTTCCCTCTGCGACATCCGCAAAGCGTATTCCTTTGTCTCCGGTGATTGCAAGCTGCTCCGGTAAATGCGCCTCAATCCGTTCCTGTAACCGGATGGTCTGCTGCGGCACTGCCTCCTTTTCCTGCTGATAGCTTCCATCCTCCCGGCTCTGTCCCGGACGGATGCGCTCAAATGCTTCTGTCGGTGCGAGTGCTTCCTGCAGGGCTTCCGTCACACAAAGCTCTTTTACGATATATGCTCCTTTTCCATCGACATCTGCGATTTTCGTATTCCGCACACTATTTCCCACATGTAATACATAAGCACCTGCCTCTGATACATAGCAGGACTTGTGGCCTGTCACACCGGAATCATCATATGAAGCAAGATTTTTTACCGGAATGTGCAGTGTAATTTCCTGTTTTTCTCCCGGAGCCAGCTCCTTTGTCTTTGCAAATGCTTTTAATTCTCTCGCCGGTTTTCCAAGTTTTCCCTGCGGTGCCTGCACATAGACCTGTACGACCTCTTTTCCCCTGCAGTCTCCTGTATTTTTCACACAGATGGTAATCTGCACTTCTTTTCCTGCACATGTTCCATTATCAATCGATACTCCGTGACTGCCCCAGGCACCTCCGACTTCGGATTCTTCTGTAACCGTCTCCGCTTTTAAAATTTCAATGTCAAACTTCGAATAGGAAAGTCCAAAACCGAACTCATACATGACTTTTTCCGGGCAGAATGTCTCAAAATAGCGGTATCCCACATAGATATCTTCGGTGTAAAAATTGCGCACAGTGCCTCCGAAATCGTTCGCCGCCGGATAATCTGCCAGTGAACATGCGATCGTGTCCGTCAGTTTTCCACTTGGAGACACTTTTCCACTCAAAACATCCGCAACTGCATTTCCACTCTCCATGCCGCCCTGCCAGATATAGAGCACGGAACGGATATGATCCTTGTATACAGGATTCTTAAGCCAGCTCATATCTATGATATTCGACACGTTCAAAAGTACTGCGACCTGTTCAAAATGTGCTGTCAGAACCTTCAGATTTTCAAGTTCTTCCGGCATCAGAAGGTAACTGCCCGCCTCATTTGCATAATCCTTATCTTCGCCTGCAGTACGTCCGATAATAAAAATCGCTTTCTCTGATTTTTCTGCTGCGGCTGCCGCAATCTCCTCTGTGATAACCATCTCTTTCTGGTGCCACGGCTCTGCTGCCCAGCCGCCACCGCCGTTGTCAAACGGGTGGTCTTTTAACCACGCTCTGTAAATGTCTGCCAGCTCCTCATTCAAAGTAAAGCTGCCGCTCTCTCTCATTCCATCATAAATATTCACCGCATAAGGCACATTGACAGCTCCGCCGGAACCAGTCCCGCTGCGGTAAGTCTCAAACTGGCACCTGCCAAACACAGACACCATCTCTTCCTTTTTCAATGGGAGCATGTGACCTTCATTTTTCAATAAAACGGCTCCCTCTGCGGCTGCCGCCCTGCAATATGCTCCAAATCCTTCCAATGGTACTCCGATTGTACTCATACTCATCTGCTTCCTCCAAATACGTTTCTATTTTTATTTTAAAATGTTTTCTTTCACATCACATATTCTAGTAAAATCTTCTCTTCCATGCTATAATTTTTCTATTCAAAAATATAACAATTTTGTCATTGGAGGTTTTCTATGGATTATCCGGAAGAAAGAAAACAATATATTGACGGCATCGCCTGCCAGTATCTCTGTCATATTGAAAAAGCAGAGAAACCGGGCAATGTATTTTTCGCTCATTTTCATTATTATATTGAAATGCTCTATGCACTTTCCGGTCATTTCCGTATTTATTTAAACGGAATTTACCACGAATTTGCGGCAGGGGATTTTGTACTGATCAATTCCAGGGAAGTGCACCAGATCGACGCGCTCTCATCAAAGGGCGGCTCTTATATCGTGGTTCGTTTTCTTCCGGAACTCATTTACGACGGCATGACGCAGAGCCACTTTGAGTTAAAATATCTGCTTCCATTTATCACCGAAAACAGCATTTATGAAAAAGTAATTTCTTCTTCCATATTAAATGCAAAACACTCTGCCATCCCCGGACTTATGAACGAGATTATCCGGGAATCTGAGGAAAAACAATACGGCTACGAGCTTGCGATCAAAAATCACATTGGCGGTATTTTTCTTTGGCTGCTGCGCTACTGGCATGCAAATGGCGAAGAACCGCTTCTCGAAGATTTTGAAAACCAGCAGTTAAAACAGCAGCTCTCCCCAGCCCTGACCTACATGATCACCAATTATGAAAAATCTATCAGCGCAGCGGACATGGCAAAACTCTGCAATTTGAGCTACAGCTATTTTTCCAGAAGTTTCAACCGGCTTTTGCATATGAATTTCAGTGATTACCTGAATGAGATCCGCATCCGGGAAGCGGAAAAGCTGTTAGTCTCCACTACCCAGAACGTGACGGAGATTGCATCTGCGGTCGGTTTCTGTACCACAAGTTACTTTATCAAACAGTTTACCAAATATCTGCATGTTTCTCCCAAACAATACCAGAAACAAATGCGCCAGGGACAGAAAGATTTCATTGCATAACCACGCAACACAAACTATAATAGTTTGCAGTGTCCAGTGGTTCCTTAACGGTGATCGGCGGTGCCGGACTTGTCATCGGCTCTTTTGTATCCGGTGGTACTGCAACTCCAAACTTTACCCGATTCGCAAAGTCTGAATATCTGGACTACAAACGACAATGCCTTATATACCGCCGGACTCGAACTTGCTAATATCTTCCATCAGAAGAAAAAACCTATGGTACTGATCTCCGGTATCATTGGAACGATTTTATCCGTCTGGTTATACTATAACTTCTGTAACTGGTTAAATGTATTAAACTTGGGGATTTCCTCCATCAATGGCATGGTGGCTGCTGTCGTCTGCTACCTGATTGGATATTTTGTGAAGAAAAATCAGAGATAAATAATACGTCCTAATTCTGCTGAAGTTCTGTGTGAGATGGAAATGACAGTGCGGTCTTTCGCTACACGCTTTAACGCCAGTAACACTGCCTTTTCCGTCTCTGCATCCAGATTCGCCGTGATCTCATCAAACAGCAGCATTTGTGGTTCCGCCACTGCGGCTCTTGCAATGGATAAGAGCTGCCACTGTCCCTGCGAGAATAACTCCGGCGTGCATTTCGTGTCATATCCGTTTTCAGAGCTTTCTATCACATCGTCTAACCCGGTCAGCTCTGCCACTGCTTTTACGCGGTCTGCCGGAATGGTTTCATCATACAGCGTGATCTGATCGCGCACCGTTCCCGGAACCATGTGGAAGGTCTGTTCTACATAGCCGAACAGTTTCCGTTTCTCTTCCTCCCGGACTGCCGCTGCCGGTCTTCCGTGAATCAAAACCTCTCCGCCCTGCGGTTCGTAAAGTCCTAAGAGAAGTTTTAAAATCGTACTTTTTCCTGCCCCGGTTCGTCCTGCGAGTGTTACCTGCTCCGCGTCCATGACCTTTAAATTCAAATGGTCTAAAACGACATGTTCATCATAACCGAAGGTCACATCCCGAAACTCGACAAACGGAACATCTGCTGTTTTATTTTCTGAGTGTCCCCCAGCCATCTGTTCCACGCATTCTTCTGCTACTGTCTCGCTGTCTTTTTCCACTATCTGCTTCTCCTCAAGTGCAAAAAATTCATTGATCCTGTGGATTCCGGCAATCGCAGACTGAATCGTCTGAATCTCCATTCCGAGGCTCTCCACCGGGGAGAATATCTGTGAGATATAGTTGATGACCGCAACCGCAGTTCCGGCAGACATTCCAAAGAAGGTCAGTACCGTGTGGTTTCCGGACGCGGAAAGCAGCATGACAACTGCGACAACCACCGCATTCAATATCAGTATCACTGGGGAGTAAACCGCATCATAAAAATTGGTGCGCTCCATCGCTGCATAACTCTCCCCGATATAAGTGTCGTAACGCTCTTCCATGTATGCTTCCTTTGCAAGACAATGGATTGTGCGGATATTGTGAAGCGTCTCCGGCACATGACCGGATGCCCGTCCGACAGCCTTTCGGTTTTCAATCTGCGCCGCCAGCATATTTTTCTGGACATGTCTTGTAAACCATAATAAAAACGGCAGCAACACCAGCAATACCAGCGTCAGTCCACAGTTTTGAAACCAGATCACGACAAGGATACTGATAATCTTACATACATCCGCAAACATACTGATAATCCCGGAGGTAAACAGATTTTCCACCGTGTCAACATCCCCGACAAACCGTGACACCAGTGTTCCCGGCTCCTGCTTATTCACGCTGTCTGCCGTCAGACTTACAAATTTATCCATCAGGCTGCTTCTTAGTGCATGTGTGATTTTCTGACCAAACACCGTCAGGAGTCCTTCCCTCGCAGCTTCCAATATTCCGGTAAGTGCGAGCAGGACAAAATAGAGAAGGATCACAGAAAACGCCGCCTCATTACCGGCTGTCACTGTATCGATGATTTTGGCAAGTATCAGCGGCGGAATCAGCGCTGCCACAACTGCTCCGATCACTGCGGTCAGGATTCCGGCAGACAGCATTTTCTGTTTTTTGATTGTTTCCAGGATCACACTTTTTACCTGTCTTTCCTGTCTCATCTGTCACTCCTCCTTCCCTCTGCATGTTCAGAAACTGTTTTTCTATTTTCCGTTTCCACTTTCGCATTCTCTCTTTCATCGCTCTGTGTCTCATACAGACTGCGATACTCCGGTATCTTTTCCAGAATTTCTTCATGTGTACCGACCACCGCCTTTCCATCTTCCATCCAGATGACCTGATCCATCTGCGGGAACAGATATAAACGGTGAGAAATTAAGAATACAATATTGTCTTTCGTCTGCTGTTTCAAATTTGCAAAAATCTGTTTTTCCGTGTTTTTGTCCAGTGCCGAAAAAGGATCATCCAGAATCAGAACCGGCTTTTTGTGGCAGAGTGTCCTTGCAAGTGCGAGACGCTTTGCCTGACCGCCGGAGAGACGCACTCCGCCATTTCCAACCACGGTCTTTTTTCCATCCGCCATCGCTGCAGTTTCCTGTTCCATGCACACTGCCTTTAAGTAATCGTCTGTCTCTTTTTTGTCACCGAGCAAAATATTATTTTCCACACTGTCAAAAAACAACTCCGGATCATGTCCGAGATAACCGATCCGCTTCGTGCGGTCTGCCTCGTCCATAGCCTGCAAATCTGCGCCGTCCACAAGAATCTGTCCCTCATAAGGATATTCACACAAAAATACTTTTCCAAGCGTTGACTTGCCACATGCGACCGCCCCGGTAATACCGATGATCTGTCCTTTTTCTGCGGAAAGACAAATGTCGTCTAAAATTTTCTTTCCATCCGGATAAGCAAAATTCAGATGACTGATCTGTATTTTTTGCACTGTTGTCTCTGTTTTGCCTGCTGGGACTGTGTCGTTTTTTTCCTTACACTCCCTGGCATGATTTTCTGCTGTCTGATCTTCGATCGCAGTTCTCTCATCTTTTCGTGTCAGAAGTGGTTTGATACGGTTCCATGAAACCTGTGCTTTATGTACCGCATTGAACAGCTTCGCAGCGCTTGACGACTTCACGGAAAGTTTCACAAAGCACGACAAAAATGTGGTAAACGCCGCAATGCCCCATGCACGCCAGCCGGTTCCCAATACATTTTTCTGTCCGAAATACAAAATGAACAGCACACCTGCCATGGAGATGACGCGATACACCGGTGGCATTGCCGTGTTCCAGATGCTTGCTCTCACGGCTGATTTTTCATACGCAGACAAATTTTCTTCATATGCATTCTGTCTTTCTTTTTCACGCCCGAAAACACGGTATGTGATTGCATTTTCTGCCCGGTCTAACGTCGCTGCGCTCAGCGCGCCGGACTGTTCCTTGTAGGCAGCCCCGGTTCTCTGGATCATTTTTTTCATTTTTTCTGCGGTCATGTAAGAGATTGGCGGAAACAGCATACATAAGAGCGCCAGCCGCCAGTCATACCACAAAAGCATTCCGGCATAGGCTGCCAGTGCCACACCTGTATCAAAAATTTCCGTCGTAAATTTCCGCATTCCCTCCACACAGTCATCAACGTCGAGGATCGCTTTCGTTATGACATTGCCTTCGCCCTCTTCCTTAAGGCTCGCCCTGCTTTTTCTGACAAGGCTTCCATAGAGGATTTCCTTCATCCTGCGGTTTACATTATTGGCAAAACGGCGGACATAAAAACGCTTGATATATCTCGAACTCTGCACGATCACGATCACTGCCACATAGCTTAACACAAGAATCAGCATATCGCCAAACTGTCCGGCACCTCTTAAAATGTCCACAAGACAGCCGGTCATTTTTCCTTCGAACCACGGTCCTGCAAGCAGTCCTACATTATAGATCAGACCGGATATTGTCACCGCCAGAAGTACTTTCCATTCCGCTTTAAAGTAGGACAGAATCCTATCCGGCTGAAAGGATGCTGGCTGTTTCTGTTTTTCTTTCATTTTGTCCTCCTTTTCCCTATAAAGCAGAAAAGGCATCACACCAAAGTGTGATGCCTCTCGCATTCCTGCCTGTTTATTCATAAACATGTTTTTTCTTATCTTTTGCTTTTACCTGTTTTTTCTTTAACATATGTTTTGGATTTTTGTCTGCCATAATGTATCCTTCCTTTCCAATGCCTATAGGCTTTCCGGTCTGTAGGTTACTTTCTGTGCAAAATGATCATCCTTCAATTGCGATGAATTTACGTTCCGGCACTGCCGGTTTTGCTTCCTTTTTCGGAACAAACAGTTTTAAGATACCATGTTTGAACTCTCCCTTGATATCTTCCTCTGTCATATCATCACCAACATAGAAACTACGCTCGCAGGAACCTGCATAACGTTCTCTCCGGATGTACTTGCCGGTATCTTTCTCCTGCTCATCTTTGTCAAGACCTTTTGCAGCGGCGATGGACAAATATCCATTGTCTAACGATACCTTAATCTCATCTTTCTTGAATCCAGGTAAATCAATAATCAGCTCATAGCCGTTATCCATTTCCTTGATATCCGTTTTCATAAGGTTCTTTGCATGTCTGCCATACAATTTCTTCTCAACCTTACTGTCATCATAAAATGGTAAATCAAACAAATCATCAAATAAATCTTCTCCAAAAATACTAGGCATCAACATAAGTCATCTCTCCTTTTTCTACGGTATCCGCTTTCTCGTGGATATCTCATGCTTTATTACCTTGTTTCTTTGGAACTGGGATGTCCGGAGAACTCATAGAACTTTCATTCTTTGAAACCTTTTCGGATCTCTTTGTCCTTCTTTTGTTCTCTTCCTTTGTTCTGACTATGTTATACACCCGTTTGTTAGCACTGTCAATAGTAGAGTGCTAATTTTTTGTGAAGATTTTGTGAAAGTGGACTACATTCACATAAATATGTATCTCCCGAAGCTGATTTTTTGTTTTCTGCTGATATTGTGTCTGCTCACACAAGCTTCTTTGTTCTCCACTTCCCGGTTTTCCAGCGCCATACCATGCCGACAGCCCGCACACACTCATCGCTTGCAAGCCCAATATACGCTCCCACAGCCATAAGTCCCATGGAAATTCCAAACAGCCATGTGCCTCCCACCGCAAAAACAAACATGAAAACGGCTGCGATCACTGCCGGGAACACTGCATCTCCGCTTGTTTTTAAGGCTTGTCCAAACACAAGATTCGTCACGCGTCCAATCTCAAGTACAATATCGATCGCCAGCAGCTTGCGAACCAGCGCAGTCATTTCCGGGTTGTCTGTAAAGAGCGTGCGGAATTATCACTGCCAAAAATTCCAGAGAACTGCTTGGAAAGTTCTCCGTTTGTATAGGTAAGGTTTGCGCCGTTTAATCCTGCTTCATCATCAGCAGAAAGAGCCGGGTCACTCCAAGCGTAGTTATTTGTTAATGTTAGATTATATATGTTCCCTACAATACGATTTGTATTACTGCCTGTCACGCTTTCTGCCAGAGAAACGCAATTTTGGATTGTGCCTCCCCATACATTACCGACAATGCCGCCTGCAGACCCACTTGCGGATACCTCCCCACTGTAATAGCAGTTTTCTATGGTAACACTGAAAGCATCTCCAGCAATGCCGCCAACAAATTTTCCTCCGGCAGAAACATCCGCCAACGCATAGCAGTTTTTAATTGCACCTCTGCCTTCTCCTGCAATGCCGCCTACTTTATCATTTCCTCCATGTACCGTTCCGATTGCATAGCAGCTGCTGACTTCACATTGATTTTGCACTTGCCCCACAATACCGCCTACATACGCATTCCCCGTCACATTGCCTTGGAAGGAACAATTCAAAATATTATTCGTTTTTCCATCTACAGCACCCACAATGCCGCCTACAAAGTTATATCCACTGACTTCCCCTGCTACATTGCAATTCTGGATAGTTGCGTTTTTCACATAGCCGAATAAACCGACATACTCATTACGACCTGTTATTGTAAGATTGGCAATCTGATGCCTACCGCCATCAAATGTTCCTTGAAAATATCTACTTTCTGGCTGCCCAAATTCGCCCACATAAACTTTTGTTCCGATGGGTGCCCGGTTATAGACACCTTTTAATATCTTCAGGATTTTATCCTGTTTCATTACAAT
>OGZW01002608.1_pt1 | contig 13955 bp, 9 predicted proteins | sample 1577001 | NCBI WGS metagenome assembly OGZW01 (sample SAMEA3541519, study PRJEB24748) | human gut metagenome | biome: human gut; feature: human-associated habitat; material: faeces | place: China | collected 2012 | reverse complement strand
GGTCTGTATTTTTCAAAGCCGTATGGCTTCATCGGCATGGCCATCGTCATCATTCTGCGCATGGTCGCGATCCGCAGCGACGCGGAGCGACGGCAGCGGGTGTATGATCTGATGGAAAATATCGAGATCGAGGGCGGAGAAGTCCGTCCGGCGGTCACGAAATCGCCGCTGCCGACCGTTGTCGCGCTCGCGACGACCGGACAGATCATCTGGGCGAACGAGGCCTTCGCGGACATGACCGGCCATTTCGCACACGCGCCGCACATGCGTCTGACCGAGCTCGCGCCGACGTTCGAGACGCGCTGGCTCATCGAGGGCAAGACCGCCTTCCCGGGCGAGCTGCGCATGGGCCGCGGCATCTACCATGTATTCGGCAGCATGATCCAGTCGGGCGCAGGTCAGATGATGATGCTCCATTTCATCGACTGCACGGAATTTGTCCATCTGCGCGATGATTCCGAGACGCGCCGCCCGGCCATTGCGGTGATCGCCATCGACAACTATGAGGAGCTCGTCAAGAATACGACCGACTCGGAGAAGTCCAACATTCTCGCCGGCATCGACAGGCGTCTGTCCTCGTGGGTCAAGGATTCGAGCGCCGTCATGCGAAAATATGACCGCGACAAGTACATCTTTATCATCGAGAACGCCGAGCTGGACAAGCTGGCGGCGAAAAAGTTCTCGGTGCTTCAGGAAGTGCGTCATCGGTGCCAGCGGCTACGATATGGAGTCCATCAAGAGCCGCCCGCTGCCCCACGTCCCCTTTGATTATTATTTTTACGTCGAGCTGGTGGGAGACCCCGCCGCCGAAAAGACCGCCGCGCTGCTGCGCGAGCTGAATCATGTCTGCCGCACGGTACGGCTGTTAGGAGTGTATACGAAATGAGCGATTTCATCGGGACAAAGCTCACCATGAATCTGGGCGAGCGCAGTTATGATATCATCCTGAAAAACGGTGCACTGGAAAACCTGTACCAGTTTGCCCGGCTGGACCGCAAGGTGGCCGTTGTCACCGACAGCGGCGTGCCTGCCGAGTATGCCCAGCGCGTGGCCGACCAGTGCCGGGAATCCACCATCATCACGGTGCCGCAGGGCGAGGCCAGCAAGAGCTTCAAGATCCTGGAAACGGTGCTCCGGCAGATGCTGGAGTTCAACATGGGCCGCGGCGACCTGGTGGTGGCCGTGGGCGGCGGCGTGGTCGGGGATCTGGCCGGATTTGCCGCTGCCATCTACATGCGGGGCATCGATTTCATCAACTGCCCCACCACCACCCTTTCCATGATCGATTCCTCCATTGGCGGCAAGACCGCTGTGGATCTGGGCGATACCAAGAACATCGTGGGCGCGTTCTGGCAGCCCAAGCTGGTCATCGTGGACCCGGCCACCCTTTCCACCCTGCCCCGCCGCCACTACATCAACGGCCTGGCGGAGGCGGTCAAGGCAGGCCTGCTGGCCGACCCTGAGCTGTTCGCCATCTTTGAAAAGGGCGATATCGATACCCAGATCAGCGAGATCATCTACCGCAGCCTGCGGTTCAAGAAGAACGTTGTGGAGCAGGATGAGACCGAGCGCGGGATGCGCAAGGCCCTGAACTTCGGCCACACCATCGGCCACGGCATCGAGGCCGTCAAGGGCATCAAGGGCCGCCGCACCGTGGGCCTGTTCCACGGCGAGTGCGTGGCGCTGGGGATGCTGCCCATGATCGAATCCAAGGCGCTGCAGAAGCGGGTGCGGGCGGTCTACCGCCGCATCGGCCTGCCCACCCGCACCACCTATAACAAGGAAAAGGTGCTGGCCGAGATGCTGCACGATAAAAAGGCCCAGGGCGGCCAGATCACGGTGATCAAGGTGCCGGGTCTGGGCTGCTGGCGGGCCGAGACCATCCCCGTGGAGGGCCTGCGCCCCCTGCTGGGTGTGGAGGAGTAAGCCATGAAAAACACCTTTGGCAGTGACCTTTCGCTGACCATTTTTGGCGAGAGCCACGGCAGGGCCATCGGCGCGGTGCTGGACGGCATGGCGGCGGGCGTGCCCGTGGAGGAAGCCTTTCTTGCGGCCTGCATGGACAAGCGCCGTGCCCGGGGCGACGGCCTTTCCACCCCCCGTGTGGAGGGGGATGCGGTGCAGTTCTTGTCCGGCGTGGTCAACGGCCGCACCACCGGCACTGCCATTGCCCTGATGATCGAAAACCAGAACACCCGCAGCGGCGACTATGCCAAAACGGCTGACCTGCTGCGGCCCGGCCACGCGGATTACACTGCCTACGCCAAGTACCACGGCTATCAGGATGCCCGGGGCGGCGGCCACTTTTCAGGCCGCGTCACCGCCGCGCTGGTGGCGGGCGGCGCTCTGGTGCTGGAAGCCCTGAACCGGGCCGGGATCGAGATCGTGACGCACATTGGGCGGTGTGCCGGGATCGGCGATATCCCCTTTGCGCTGGATGATCCCGCCGCGCTGGCGGCGCAGGCCGAGGCACTGCTGAATCAGTCCGAGGGCTTTGCCCTGCTGGACGGCAGTGTGGAAGAACCTATGAAGGCCGCCATCCGTGCCGCCGGTGCCGAGGGCGACAGTGTGGGCGGCGTGCTGGAGACCGCCATTCTGGGCCTGCCTGCAGGCGTGGGCGAACCCTATTTCGACAGTGTGGAAAGCAAGCTCGCTCACCTGGCCTTCTCCATCCCGGCGGTCAAGGGCATCGAGTTCGGTTCCGGCTTCGGCTTTGCGGACCAGAAGGGCTCGGAGGCCAACGATGCCTTCCGGATGCAGGGAGAGCGCATCGTCACCGCCACCAACCACAATGCGGGCCTGAACGGCGGCATCTCCAACGGAATGCCCGTGGTGTTCCGCACGGCGGTCAAGCCCACCCCCAGCATCTACAAAACGCAGGACACGGTGGACTATATCGCAAAGAAGGACGCGGAGCTGTCCATTCAGGGCCGCCACGACCCCTGCATCGTGCCCCGGGCTGCCATTGTGCAGACCTGTGCCGCCGCGCTGGCCGTGGGCGACCTGCTCACCGCAAAATACGGCATGGCCTGGATGGAGGACCCCACCGGCTACCGCAAGGAGGTGCTGTAAATGGAATACGGACTCATCGGCGGGCGGCTGGGCCACTCCTACTCCAAGGTCATCCACGAGATGCTCTGCGGCTACCGGTACGACCTGTGCCCCCTGCCCACGAAAGAGGAAGTCCGGGCCTTTATGACCCGGCGGCAGTTCAGGGCCATCAATGTCACCATCCCCTATAAGCTGGTGGTCATGGAGTACTGCTCCTACATCGACCCCCACGCCAAGGCCATCAACGCCGTGAACACCATCGTCAACAGGAACGGCCTGCTCTACGGCTACAACACCGATTACCCCGGCTTCTCCTACCTGTGCGATGCACACGGGGTGGAGTTCAAGGACAGGACCGTGCTCATTCTGGGCACCGGCGGCACCCACAACACCACCTGGGCCGTGGCCCATGACCGGGGCGCGAAACAGATCTATACCGTCAGCCGCCATCCCGACCCCGAAAAGGGAGAGCTGACTTATGCTCAGGCCCTGACCACCGGGGCGCAGATCATCATCAACACCACGCCGGTGGGCATGTACCCCAATGTGGGCGTGAGCGCCCTGGATATCACCTCCATGCCCGGGCTGGAAGCCGTGATCGATGTCATCTATAATCCCGATAAGACCGAGCTCATCCTCCGGGCCGAGGAGCTGGGGGTGCCCGTTGCCGTCGGCGGCCTGGAAATGCTGGTGGCGCAGGCAGTGTACGCGGCAGAATTTTTCCTCGACCGTAAGTTTGAGGATGCCGGTGCCGAGATCGCCCGTGTGACCAGCGAGCTGCGGCGGGAACAGCTGAACATTGCCCTCATCGGGATGCCCTCCTCGGGCAAATCCACCCTGGGCCGCGCTCTGGCGGAACGGCTGGGCAAGCGGTTCGTGGATCTGGACGAGGAGATCGTCAAGGCCGACGGCCGGAGCATCCCGGACATCTTTGCCGCTGAGGGGGAGGCAGGCTTCCGGAAGCTGGAGGCCGCGCAGACCGCCCGCTTTGCCCGGGAGAACCGGCAGGTCATCTCCTGCGGCGGCGGCGTGGTCAAAGACCCGGCAAACCTCCGGGCGCTCCACGCCAACGGCATCGTGCTCTTTATCGACCGGCCGCTGGAAGATCTGCTGGTGGGCGGCGGAAGGCCTCTTTCCACCAGCCCTGAGGCCCTGAAAACCATGGAAGCCCAGCGCCGTCCGCTCTATCTGGCGGCAGCGGATGCTGTGATCCCCAACAAGACCACCCCTGCGGATGCCGTGACGGCGGCAATGGAGGCGCTGGATGAAATTTTTAGTCATTAACGGTCCCAACCTCAACCTGACCCAGTTCACGGAGCCGGGCATGGAGGGGCAGATCGATTTCAATACACTGCTGGATTATATCGAGGCAGGCTGTGCCCAGATGGATGTTCAGGTGGACTTTTTTCAGTCCAACCACGAGGGTGACCTCATCGATGAGATCCAGTCGGCGGCAGGCCGGGCCGATGGCATCATCCTCAACCCGGGCGGCTACGCCTATTACAGCGTGGCCATTCTGGAAGCGCTGCAGGTGTGCGGCGTGCCCGCCGTGGAAGTGATGCTGGCCGACCCCAGCGGCAAGGAGCCCTTCCGCAGCGTGGATGTGGTCTCCTTTGGCTGTCAGGGCCGCTTTGCAGGCGAGGGGGTCAGCGGGTATCTCCATGCCTGCGCCTACCTTGTGCAGCTGCTCCGGCTGGATGGCGGCGCGCAGACGCACCTGGTGCAGTAACAACCCTCTCAGTCTCGCATTCGCTCGCCAGCTCCCCCGAAGGGGGAGCCCTTGGCAAGTAGGGCAGGCTGTGCAGCAAAACTGAAAGCATAGAGACAAAACAGAAGGGAAAAGAAACAAGATGATCATTTCGACCAAAAAAGGCACCCCCAAGGAAGAGCTGGAAAAGATCGTAGACAAATTCGAGAAGCAGGGCCTGGATGTGACCCTGATCACCGGCAAGGATTACAATGTGTTCGGTCTGGTGGGCGATACCACCAAGATCGATGAGCGCGACGTGCTGGCCAATCCCTGGATCGACAACGTCACTCGCGTGTCCGCCCCCTATAAGCGGGCCAACCGCCTGTTCCACCCTGCTGATTCCGTCATCGACTGCGGCGGCGTGAAGATCGGCAGGGGCGAGAAGATCGCCGTGATGGCAGGCCCCTGCAGCATCGAGGGGGAAGAGCAGGCACTGCGCATTGCCAACGGCGTAAAGGCGGGCGGTGCAAGCCTGTTCCGCGGCGGCGCTTATAAGCCCCGCACCTCTCCCTACTCTTTCCAGGGTCTGGAGACTGAGGGCATCCTCGATATGGTCAAGGCACGGGAGGCCACCGGAATGCCCATCGTGTCCGAGCTGATGAGCGAGGACCGCATCCCCGAGTTTGAGGAATATGTGGACGTGGTGCAGATCGGTGCCCGCAACATGCAGAATTTCCAGCTGCTCAAGGCCGTGGGCAAGATGCACAAGCCTGTTCTGCTCAAGCGCGGCCTGTGCAACACCATCGAGGAGTGGATCATGTCCGCAGAGTATATCATGGCCGGCGGCAACGAGCAGGTCATTCTCTGCGAGCGGGGCATCCGCACCTTTGAGAAGTACACCCGCAACACCCTCGACCTCTCTGCTGTGCCCATCATCCACGAAAAGACCCATCTGCCCATCATCGTGGACCCCAGCCACGCCACCGGCAAGGCCAATCTGGTGGAGCCGATGATGATCGCCGCTGTGGCCGCCGGTGCCGACGGTCTGGAGGTGGAAGTCCACTATGATCCCCGCCACGCCTGGAGCGATGGCGCACAGTGCCTGACCCCGGATGCCTTTGCACAGGCCATGGCAAAGTGCCGTCAGGTTGCATGGGCCATTGGCCGGGATATGTAACACGATGAACGGCCTCACCCTCTCAGTCAAAGCCTGACGGCTTTGCCAGCTCTCCCAAAGGGAGAGCCTCTGGCGAAACCACAGACCTTGCGGTGGACTGCCAAGGCCTCGCCCTTTGGGAGAGGTGGCAGCGCAAAGCGCTGACGGAGAGGGCGAGCCAGGTAAAGTAACACGATGAACATTACGATAAAATCAAGCCGGACGGTGGGCGGCAACATCGCCGCGCCGCCCAGCAAAAGCATGGCTCACCGGGCGGTGCTCTGCGCGGCGCTGGCAAAGGGAACCTCCCATCTCCATCATCTTGCCTTCAGCAAGGATATCTCCGCCACGCTGGGCGCGGCGGGCCGACTGTGCGCCCGTGTCACCACCGGGGAAAACGACGCGGTGGTGGAGGGGCTGGGCCGCTTTCTGCCGGTTGATGCCCCCGTGGACTGCTGTGAGAGCGGCAGCACCCTGCGCTTCCTCATCCCGCTGGCCAGCCTGACCGGGCAGGAAGTGACTTTTACGGGCCGTGGGCGGCTGATGGAGCGGCCCCAGTCGGTCTACAAAATGCTGTATCAGCAGCAGGGCCTGCGTTTTGAGCAGGGTGCGGACCGCCTGACTGTGGAAGGTGCCCTGACCCCGGGCGAATACGAGCTGGCGGGCAACGTGTCCAGCCAGTTCATCAGCGGGCTGCTGTTTGCCCTGCCCCTGCTGGGCGGCACCAGCACCCTGCACCTCATCCCGCCTGTGGAGAGCCGGAGCTACATCGATATGACCCGCGCGGTGCAGCACGCCTTTGGCGTGGAGAGCCGCTGGCTGGATGAAAACACGCTGGAAATTCCCGGCGGGCAGAACTATCTTCCCGGTGATTACACCGTGGAGGGCGATTACAGCCAGGCGGCTTTTCCTGCCGTGCTGGGCGCTGTGACCGGCGGTGTGGCCATCACCGGCCTGTCTGAGGAGACTTTGCAGGGCGATGCCGCCATTCTGGAGATCCTCCGGCGGTGCGGTGCAAGATTCACCCGCACCGGGCAGGGCGTGGTGTTTGAAAAGGCCCCGCTCCACGGAACGGACATCGACCTTGCCGACTGCCCCGACCTGGGCCCTGTGCTGATGGTGCTGGGCCTGCTGTGTGAGGGCACCACAGTCATCCGCAACGCCGAACGTCTCCGCATCAAGGAGAGTGACCGCATCGAGGCCATGGAGACCGAGCTGCGGGCCTGCGGCGGGCAGCTGGAGAGCGAGGGCGGCACCATTACCATCCATGGCTGTGCCGGAGCGCTCCATGCCCCGGAGCAGCCGCTTTCCGGCCACAACGACCACCGCGTGGTGATGAGCCTTGCGGTGCTGGCGCTGGCCGCCGGGCTGGCCCTGCCCATCAGCGGGGCCGAGGCCATTGCCAAGAGCTGGCCGGATTTTCTGGAAGCCATCAAGCCTTTGGGTGCGGAGGTGGAACATGTTGGATAAATCAAAGCGTTATCTCATTGTGGGCCTGGGTCTGCTGGGCGGCAAGTACGCCCTGGAGCTGAGCAGGGCCGGGTTCCATGTGGACGGCATCAACCGCAGCGAGGGCCATCTGCAGTATGCCCTCGACCACGGCTATATCGCCAGCGGCAAGACCCACGATTTTGAGGATCTGGTGCGTCAGGCCGATCATATCATCTTCGGCTTGTATCCCACGGCCCTGATCGAGTGGTTCCGGACCTACGGCCACCTGCTGAAGGAGGGCTGCATCTTTACCGATGTGTCAGGCGTAAAGACCGGTCTGGTGGAGCCCATTCAGGCCATGTGCAGGCCGGGCGTGGAGTTCATTGCCAGCCACCCCATGGCGGGCCGTGAGACTTCCAGCGTGGAGCACGCCGCCGAGGTGAATTTTGCCCCGGCCAACTTCATTGTGACCCCCACAGAAAAGAACACCCCGGAGGCCATTCAGTGGGCCAGGGAGCTGGCCGAGGTGCTGGGCTTCAAGCATATCTGCACCCTGACCGTGCAGGAGCATGACAGGATGATCGGCTATGTCAGCCAGCTCTGCCATGCCATCGCTGTCAGCCTGATGTGCGCCAACGACAATACCTCGCTGTGCGAGTACACCGGAGATTCTTTCCGGGATCTGACCCGCATTGCACGCATCAACGATAAGATGTGGGCGGAGCTGTTCCTCTGGAACAAGGAAAACCTCATCTCCGAGATCGACCAGTTCAGCGGGGCGCTGAACGAGATGCGCAATGCCCTTGTGGCCGATGACCGGGAAAAGCTGGAGGAGATGTTCCGCCTGTCCACCCAGCGCCGCGCGGCGTTTGATAAGAAAGCGCCGTAACCTTTTCAGCACACAGCACTGCTGTTTTTTCCAGCTCCCCTGCTGGGGAGCTGGAAGCGAGACTGAGAGGTTTGGCACAACACGAAAAAATGAGGTGTACCGAATGCCCAAACAGGAAGGCCAGAAATCCAAGCTGCTGGCGCTATTGCGCATTTTTGAGCAGCAGACCGATGAAAACCACCTGCTGAACGTGCCGCAGCTGGTGGAGCTGCTGGAGGCGCAGGGCATCCGCTGTGAGCGCAAGAGCGTGTACAGCGATATTGAGGCACTGGGTGCGCTGGGCTATGATATCAAGCTGCGCCGGGGCCGGTGCGGCGGGTATTTCCTTGCCAGCCGCACCTTTGATCTGGCGGAGCTCAAGCTGCTGGTGGATGCCGTGCAGGCAAGCCGGGTGGTATCCGGCACCACGAGCAGGCGGCTGATCCACAAGCTGGAAAAGCTCTGCTCCAACTACGAGGGCAGCCAGCTGCAGCGTCAGGTCTATGTGGAGGGCCGCCCCAAGACCGACAGCAAGAGCCTGCTGTACAGCATCGATGCCCTGCACGAGGCCATCAACAACGGTAAAATGGTGGAGTTCCTCTACAGAAAAGCCGACAGCCGCGAGAAAGAGAAAAGGGCCGTCAGCCCGTGGCAGCTGGCCTGGGAGAACGGGTGCTACTACCTCATTGCCTTTGCCGATGAAAAGGGCATCCGCCATTACCGGGTGGACAAGATGAGCGGGGTCCGGGTGCTGGATGCGCCCCGGCGGGGTCAGGAGCAGTTTGCGGATCTTGACCTGCCTGCCTATCTGCGCAAGCACTTTGGAATGTACGGCGGGCCGGAGCATCGTGTTACCCTGCGGTGCACCGCGGATCTGCAAGGTGCCATGCGGGAGCGCTTTGGCACTACGCCCATGTTTCTGCCGGAAGAGGATGGGTCTTTCCACTTCGATGTTCCCATCTGCGTCAGCGACCAGTTCTACGGCTGGGTCTGCGGCTTTGGCGGCAAGATAGAGGTGGTCGCCCCGCCCGAAGTGCGGCAGGGAATGCGGCAGGTGGCCGCCCGGTTGGCAGAACAGCATCAATAACAAGAAAAGGGACTGCGAAAGCAGTCCCTTTTTGTATGTTTACGGTTCCTTCAGTTCCAGATCGCTGGGCAGGATCAGATCCAGCGCGGCGGCAGGCTCGGCCACGAGGCGGCGGCTCTGGTGGAAGATGGCCTTTTCCAGTGTGTTGCGGGCAAGGCGGCCATTGCCGGCGGTGCGGGCATCGGCAGCCTGCCAGCGGGCATAATAGCCCAGCAGGGGCTCGGTGCAGCTTTCGGCCAGACGGTACCCCTTGTTCCTTGCCTGAACGTGGGTGATCTGCAGCAGCTCCTCAGCGGTGTAGTCCGGGAACTCGATCTTGTTGGGAAAACGGCTGGCAAGGCCGCTGTTGGCGGTGAGGAAGGTCTCCATCTCCTTGGTGTAACCTGCCAGAATGACCACCAGCTCATCCCGGTGATCCTCCATTCCCTTTACAAGGGTGTCGATGGCTTCCAGCCCGAAGCTGTCCTGTTCACCCCGGTAGAGGCTGTATGCCTCGTCAATGAAGAGCACACCGCCCAGAGCGCTCTCGATGACGCTGTTGGTCAGGGGAGCGGTGTGGCCGGTGTAGCGGCCTACCAGGTCGGCACGGGTCACCTCCACCAGCTGCCCGCCCTTGAGGGCACCGATGGCTTTCAGGTATTTCGCCACCAGCCGGGCAATGGTGGTCTTGCCGGTGCCGGGGTTTCCAGTGAAGATCATGTGCATGGACAGGCTGGCCGTTTTCAGCCCGGCAGCGGCCCGGCGCTGCTGTACCTGCAGGTTGTCGGCCAGACCGAACACATACTCTTTCACGGGAGCAAGGCCCACCAGTTCGTTGATCTCGGCCCGGATGGCATCCAGTGCGCCGGTATAGGCCGCCGGCAGCAGGTCAAAGAGCGGTTCCTCCGGGCCATCGTTCAGCCGGAACAGCAGCCCTTCCGGACGGGCGGTCAGGGCCGCCGTGCCGGACAGGGTCTTGTCCGTGCGCAGGCAGTATTCGCTCAGGGCACGGAAGATGTGGTCACAGCATTCGGCCAGCCCGGCGGCACCCTTCTGCGCGGTGCACTGGGCTGCGACATAGTCCCGCACGTCGGCCCCGGCGGAAAGGGTCAGCCCCAGCCGGGTGCGGATCTTCTGGGCCAGCGCGTTGAGCTGCTGCGCGGCAAGGGCGGCCAGGTCCTCCCGGGTGTAGGAGGCCGTTTCGCAGACATCCCCCAGCGCCGACACCAGCGCCGCGCCGAATTTATCGGCCAGTGCCTCCCGGCCCTTGTGGGAGTAGAAGATGAGGTATTTGCCGCAGGGGTCGATGCGGCTGACGGCTCCCGGGGCAAGTGCCGTGCCTGCATCCACAAGGATGCCCTCCTTGTTTACGAGATACCGGCTGGACAGGGGGGCGCTGCCCTTGACGGCCAGATCGGACAGGGTCTTCAGAAAGCCGGGATAGCAGCTCTCATAGTGCTCAAAGGCAAGGATCTCCCCGGGCGCGTGCAGGGCGGCGTAGAGATCCTGTAGGAAGAGCTTTTCGGCTCCGGAATTGGGGTAAAGGGCCAGATCCAGCGTGGCGATCCTGTCGCTCTGCAAAAGGCCCCGGGCCGCCATGCAGCGGGCAGTCTCTTCCAGCGCGAAATGTCGACCTGTGCCTGCCCCGCCTGTGAGCAGGATGACGTTGCGGGCGGCGGGAGCCTCGGTGCCCAGCACAAAGGGGCGGCGCATGGCCCGCACCACGCTGTCCACAAAAGCATCCTGCCCCAGCACCGTCTGTTTGACCTCGGCGGCAAGGCCTTCAAAGCTGCCCAGGTGCTCCGGCTTCACGTCGGTGGTGCCCCTGGCCAGCAGGCCTTCGTCCTCCATGTCCCGCAGCATCTGGCGGCTGCTTTCCAGCGCGGCGGCGGTGGCATCGCTCTGGGTTTTGAGCTGGGCGTTCTGCTGCTTCAACAGCTCGTCCAGCCGTTTCTGCTGTTCCAGAAGCGCCGCGTTCAGGTCAGGCAGGGCGGCGCTGCCGCCTGTTTTGGGTGTAGAAGCGCCGGGGGCGGCCTTGAATCTGCCCCCCGGGCCGAACACGCCGTTCATCAGACTTTCCCAATCATCGGTGTATGCCATAAAACGTCCCTCCGTGCAGTGTTTTTCTTTCAGTATAGTGGAGTCTGGTACGTTTTGCAAGGAAAGGGTTGAAATAAAGGACAAAGTTCGTTACACTATTGTCAAACGAAAGGATGGATTGCCATGGAGCCAAGAACACCTGCTGAATGGAAGATGCTGTTTGAGAGCGAAGCCTTTGCCCGCCAGACGGAATACTACGGCCCGCTGGGGGTGGAGTATACCCCCGCCGGGACGCACCTGCGCCTGTGGGCTCCCACGGCAAAACAGGCAGCAGTGAACCTGTACCGCCGGGGTACCGGCGGGGCCTGTGTGGGCACCCTGCCCCTGCAGCAGCAGGACAAGGGTGTGTGGAGCGTCTATCTGCCCGGCGACCAGCACGGAAAATACTACGATTTCACCCTTACCACCCCGTTTGGCACCTGCAATGCAGCTGACCCTTACGCCCGCTCGGCCGGGGTGAACGGGGTGCGCAGCATGATCTTTGATCCGGCCCGGGTAGACCCGCAGGGCTGGGAGCGGGATGTGCGGCCGGTGATCCCACCGGCCCGCCGCAGCGTGTGGGAGGTCGGCGTCCGGGATTTCTCGCAGGACCCGGCCAGCGGTGTGCACACAGCCTGGCGGGGCAAATTTCTGGCCTTTACCCAGCAGGGCACGACCCTGAGCAGCGACGGCATCCACCCCACCTGCCTGAATTACCTCAAGCGGCTGGGGGTGAGCTATGTCCAGCTCATGCCCATCTTCGATTTTGGCAGCGTGGACGAGAGCCGCCCCCTGACCCGGCAGTATAACTGGGGCTACGACCCCACCAACTTCAATGTGCCCGAGGGCAGCTACTCCACCGACCCCACCCGGGGTGAGATGCGGGTGCGGGAGTGCAAGCAGATGATCGCGGCCCTCCATGCGGCGGGCATCGGCGTTGCAATGGACGTGGTGTATAACCACATGTACCGCTCCGATAATGTGCTGAACCGGGTGGTGCCCCTCTACTACTTCCGCCAGAACGACGACGGCTCCCTCTCCAACGGCAGCGGCTGCGGCAACGAGTTTGCCTCCGAGCGGCCCATGGCCCGGCGCTATCTCATTGATTCGGTGCTCTATTGGGCGCGGGAATATCACATCGACGGCTTCCGGTTTGACCTGATGGGCCTGTATGACGTGGAGACCATGAACCTCCTCCGGGCTGAACTGGACAAGCTGCCCGGTGGGCGGGATATCCTGATGTACGGTGAGCCGTGGCAGGGCGGCTGCAGCGCCCTGCACCGATACGAGGCCAACAAGAACAACCTGAATATGCTGAACGAGCGCATCGGCATCTTTTGCGACAACACCCGGGATGCCATCAAGGGCGGCTGCTTCGATGCCCGGGAGCCGGGCTATGTGGAGGGTAAGCCGGGAAGTTTCTGGGATATCGGTGCTTCGGTGGCGGCGTGGTGCCGCAGTGAAAAGCTGCCGCCCCACGCCCCGGGGCAGATCATCAGCTACGTTTCGGCCCACGACAACTTTACCCTGTGGGATAAGCTCCTGATGGTGCGCTACGCCCGCCCGGAGTTTGCCGCTGTGGACAAGACCGCCCTGGCCCAGAACCGGCTGGCGGCGGGCATCTATCTGACCAGCATGGGCCTGCCTTTCTGGCAGGCGGGCGAGGAGTTTGCCCGCACCAAGAAGGGGCAGGGCAACAGCTACCGCTCCAGCCCGGCCCTCAACCGGCTGGACTGGCACCGGGCCGAACAGTTCCACAGCCTTGTGGATTACTACCGCGGGCTCATTGGTCTGCGGGCGGCGTTCCCCCGGCTGGGGGCGCTGGACAAGGCCGGCCCTGCCGCCATCGAGTTCTTCCCGCTGGAACAGCCTCTTGTGGGCTGGCGGCTCCCCGCCCAGTGGGGCGACGGCGCAGCGTGGAGCGCCCTGTGCGTCTACTATAACCCCACCGAGACGGCGCAGGTCGTCACCCTGCCCGGCGGCAGCTGGAAGCTGCTGAGCGACGGCATCTCCTCCAGCCTGTGGCGGGGCGGCAGCCGCATCTGCACCGGCCAGACCGTTCTCCTGCCCCTGAGCGCCACCGTGTTCGGGCAGGTATAAAAATACGGTCTGCCGTTGCTTGACAACCTGCAATTGAAAATCCCCTGACCAGTTCACGCCGGTCAGGGGATTTTTGATTTATGGATCAGGAAAAAGATTTGGGAGGATCAGGAGTTTTTCTGTGCCTGCTGGGTCTGGGCGTTCTTTTCGCCCAGGGTCAGGCTGACGGTCTGCATCTGGCCTTCCCGGGCCACGGTGATGGAAAGGGTATCACCGGCGGCATGCTGCTGGATCAGGGTGCCAAGGTCGTCCTTCTGGGCGATCTCAGTGCCGTCGATGCTCACGATGCGGTCACCGGTCTTCAGGCCGGCCTTGTCGGCGGGGCCGCCCTGCACAACATCCACAACGTAAACGCCGTAGGCATTGACGTTGAGCTGTGCGGCGGTCTGGGCATCGGTCACAGCCAGATAAGTGATGCCCATGTAGGGGCGGCCGGAGACATAGCCGTTCTCCAGCAGATCCTGTGCCACCTTGATGGCATCGTTGATGGGGATGGCAAAGCCCAGACCCTCTG
>OGZW01002604.1_pt1 | contig 13962 bp, 15 predicted proteins | sample 1577001 | NCBI WGS metagenome assembly OGZW01 (sample SAMEA3541519, study PRJEB24748) | human gut metagenome | biome: human gut; feature: human-associated habitat; material: faeces | place: China | collected 2012 | reverse complement strand
TTTACCATAACATTATGCTGTTTGAAATCGTCCAAAGCTTCCATTATGTCTTCATGATAGCTACGCTTCTTGTTCAATTCTCCAAAGTTACACCAGTATAAAAGATAATTATATTCAAGAGCAATAATATATTCGTCAGGATTTTCTCCTCTTTCACTGAAACGTTTGTAAGCATTGTGCCTCTGTTCCATAAAAGATGAATACAGGATTTTTGCAGCATTGTTTGTGAGCTCGCTTAAAGGCTTTGATGACATTTTTCTGATACGCAGATTGTGGAACTTGTCCATGTAAAATGGATCAAATGCATACGTAATAATGCGTGTTGCTTTATCATATCTGAAACTTGATATTATATGCATTCCTTCAGTGACAGATTTTTTGTCGATTCCTTTTATACCAATCTCATACATTCTTGCAATGCGTGCAGCAACAGAATCATAATCCGAGGTTCCAAATTTCTTTCTTTTTGGCTTGATATATTTTAAAACATCAATTATTTTAATGCTGTATACGTTCATTGACGGTGATTTATTATCCCACCTGCTTAAAAGATATGACAGTATCATATTATCAGTCTGGTCAAGTATCTGGAATTCTCCAGCTTCATTAATTGCTTTGTCAGGAAGTGTTACAACCAGCTTTTTATTGTGGTCTTCTGACTTGTATATAATCAGTTCCTTTGGATTCCCTTCAAGATTAAGATTGCTGACAGAAATTCTTCCCGGTTGAGCTGCAAAAAGAGGCTGGTTTTTAAAGTCCTCCATGACAGCATAGGTTGCCCTGTTTAAATCAAAATCATAAAGCTGCTTGATTATGTAGCAGATATCTATTATAAGGTCGCTTTTGTAATTGCCGATTATTGTAGATGACGTCAGTTTTTCCTCACCAGGATAATCAATCATTAAAGTGTCAGGATTGTCTGCCCACGCCTTAATCTCGAGGAATTTCTCTTGTTCCTTGTCCTGAATGGATTTTCCTTCAAAAATTAAATCCCTTTTGTCTTCCGGTGTCATATTATACTGTATCAGGGTAGCCCTTAAAAAATACTTGTCGCTGTCACTTAAATACTCTTTTGTATCTATCATATCAGAACACTTCTTTAAATAACGTGTTTTCTTCTGGAACCTCAACTTCATTTTTTTTGCATACACAAGCTTAAGTTCTTCTTTTTCAGCAGAACCACTCAATTCGCTCTGAACAAGATTCTGGACAATTTCATGCAGACTCTGGGAAAAGAACTTGGACTGTCCTTCATGCTCAGAATAATACTGTATAAGCGCAGGATTTATATTCTTTAATAATTCTTCAATAAACACATGAGAAAAAGTAATCATAGCAGTCTCCTTTACTGCTTTCTATTGTAGCATATTTGAGGAAAGTTTAATAGTTAAATAATGAGTACGTTTTAGTCCAAAATCGACAAATTGAAGCAAAGTTTTACGTGTTTTGCGATTTATGAAGCAGATTTAGTCCAAAATCAACAGGATGAATACATTTTTTACGTGTTTCATATTAAATGAGTATAGTTTTTACGTGATTTGTTAACATGAGTATGTTTTTTACGTGATTTATCCTATATGAAGCTGTTTTTGGCAAAAATCGCAACAATGAGGATGATTTTTACGTGATTTCTGTTATTTGAATACAGTTTTGACGTGAATCGAAATTTATGAAGATAATTTTTACGTGTTTTACGGAAACAAGGATGATTTTTACGTGTTTTGTTGGCATGAGGATATTTTTTACGTGTTTTATATAAATGAAGACATTTTTTACGTGTTTTATGAAAACGAATACTATTTTTACGTGATTTGTCAGTATAAATATATTTTTTACGTGATTTATAGAAATGAGTATAGTTTTTACGTGATTTACTGAAAATGAGTATAATTTTTTCCAAAATCCGACAATGTGAAGCACATGCAGTCGAAAATAATACGGATGATGCAGTATTTTTCCAAAATCACTATTTTTGAAGCTGATTTTGTCCAAAATGTCATATTTTGAAGTAGAAAATGGAGGGAAACGACATATATGAAACTGATTTTGTCCTGTATTTTTCAGATGAAGCAGAAAATGGACAAAAAAGAATTTGTGCTACGCATTTAGTCGAAATTACCTGTTTTTGAAGTTTATTTTGTCCAAAATGGCACAACATGAAGCTGTTTTATTCCCAAAATGTCAAAATGAGTACATTTTAGGCTAATTTACAATTTCTGCCTCTTTGGTTATTATTATTTCTGTGAAAATATATGAAGAAAGGAGGAGAAAGCAAATGTCCATTAATCCGGAAGAAAGAATAAAAAGTCTTACCGTTGAATACCTTTATGCAAAAATGGCACAGATTAATATATCAGAGCTTATGACGGCTGTTAAAGTGGCTCCAAGCTATAAAGAAATGGTTGAAAGCCAGACAAGTCCTGACATTCTTGTACCTAATTACATAAACGAACGTGATTATTTCGGGAAAAGACCATATCTCAATAAAAATGCGATACTTTTGTACATTTATCTGCATTTTATCAATCCTGATGCTTCAGGCAGAGTTAAACTTGCCATAAAACCTGCTTCAGATTTTCTGTCACTGCCTGCAAAGACAATAAGGTTTAACTTAAGGAACCTGCTGAGACATGGATACATACAGTATATTAATGACGAAATCGGAGTATACACTATATACATTAACGGCTATTCTGAAAAGGGTCAGACTGCATCTGATGGATTTAAGGGATATTTTAATGTAACACTTGATACCTTTAAGGAATTAATCAAAGTATCATCCATTAATGAACTGCGCATCCAGCTCAGGGGACTCATGCAGTGCTGCCCGGGTATTAATAATGGAAGGCTTGAACATATCAGTTTTTCAGACATAAAACGGTTCTTTCCGTCTTACATACATATAAAAGACATTAAGCACCTGCTGGTAACAGATCTTACTCTTACCATGTTTAATGTTAAGTTCACAGCAGATGAGAAATTCTGCATGATTAAAGCCAAGGATAATTATGATCCGGTTAAGGTAAAGAATGGCATTGTGTCAGACTGTGAGCAGAAAGTTAAAAAACTGGTCAAAAAGATGCTGTCGCAGAAAAAACATGCTGCTACTGCTCTCCTCTTCTCTGATAAAAATATAAATGACATATCAAAAATCTCATTAAGACTGCCTATTGACGATATTCTCTGCGGCATTGAAAGTTTGTTTGAAAACTATTCAGGTGCAAGGGTATCAAACATTGGTGGTCTTGTCCGTGTGCTCTCACAGGAACATTATGATAACAGAATTATAGTTTCATCCCAATGATTTATTCTTAATTTAATATAAAACAAATGCACCTGCCAGTAAGACAGGTTTATTTTGGTGCCGTAAAATAGAGTTTTTATGTTTTATGATGCTTATATACGTTTATTTTCACCTTTTATATTATCAACATGTTATCCACACTGGTACACTTTTAGTTAATATAAACTTTTAATAATGCTTTATATTCTTGATTAGTTATTTACTGCCGGATTTATTCGTTTGCAGACAAACTTATGCACGGTTCATACAAAAGCATCACTGCCAAATATGTTGCAAAGCCAGTATTTTCAAAGGATTGAGGGATTACGATTTCTCTATTATGAAATTTGATTAATATGATATATATGAAAGTATATGATTTATGATATGTATTTATATATAAATATATTCATAAAAAAAGAGCAGTTAAACTGCTCTCTTCTTACTTATTAATTATTAACCGAAAGATCTTCGAGGATTGTATTCATAAAGTCATTTGCTGACTTATAACCAAGCGTTTTGTAAGCACGCTCAAGGTTTGCAGCTGCTTTATCTGAAAGAAGGAAATTCTTATGAATAGTTCTCTTTCCATTCTTTGCTACACCGGCAAAAATAGAAAAGACTGGGTCCTGCTTGGCACTAACAGGCTCCGGTTCAACAGCTGTAGTTTCAGGCTGAACCATATCATTCTTAATTTCTTTAACCTCTTCAACTGCATTATCATCTTCATCAGCTTTTGCGATAACAGCGTCAACTAGAGTTTCCTGTGCTGCTACTGCCTGCTTAGCTGCTTCTTTTGCTTTCTCATTCTCTGCACTCTTCGCTCTCAATGCATTTACTCTTGCCATACTACATATCCTCTCTTTCTAATACTTTTTGTGCGATGTCGTAAAAACTTCTTGATATTGGTGATGACTTACCAAGATTATATACTGATGTATGCAGTGTCTTAACTTCAGACATCTTGATCATTTCCTTAATGTATGCCACAAACGGTTTAACCGCATCTTCTCTGTTAGCTGCATGAGCTTCAAGTTTTTCCATTGCAATATCATACATTACTGATCTCTTGTAGCTGTTAAGGATGTAGCCGATTACCTGTGCGTGACTTTCATGATTACGTCCGTTTACAAGCTTTGCAATATCATCCTCAGTCTCTTCAATCATATCCATTGAACTGTCATCCGATAATGTTGGAATTATGATGTAATCAGCTGCAACATAAGTCATGTTAAGAAGAACTGATCTTGAAGGCGCATTATCAATGAAGATATAGTCATAATGATAATCATTAACCATAATGTCAACTAAATCTGCCATAAGGTAAATGTCATCTCTCTTACAGAAATCAATTGCAGCAAGTGATAATGATTTTGAACCTACTATGATGTCAAATAACTCATTATGCTGAACTGCTTCATCCGGTGTGCAGATTCCTTTAAGAACTTCATAAATAGTCTTGCCGGTAGTGAGGTCAGCGCCAACATTCTTTGATAACGAGCAATTCTCATCAAGATCCACTACAAGAACCTTTTTACCTGTAATATCTCTGATAGCAGATGCAAGTTCTACAGTACAGCTGCTTTTTCCAACTCCGCCCTTTGCGGAACTTAAACTAATTACTTTAGCCATAACAATATATCTCCTTTATCATTCATTTTGTCATGGTACCCGGTTACGGGCACATATTGTTTTTTACACATATATAATATTCACTTTTTTAAATCTGTCCAAAAATATACATATAAAAATAAGTATATTGTGATACATAAAGATGTGTAGGTTTATAGTTATCTTTATACATGTCATTATAACATAAATATAACCATAAAAACAAGTATATTTATAGGTATAAATATGTTTATAAATATATACATAAACATATTTATAAATATAAATATAAATATGTTTATAAATATAATATAAATATATGTATAAATGTAACTATAAATATAATTATATATATAAATATAAATATGATTATAATGATAATATAAACATATGTATAAATATAGCCATAAATATAATTATATTTACAATCATAAACACATACATAAATATAAGCATAAACATAATTATAAATATAAACATGTATATAAACATGTATATAATTATAACCATATTTATGTATGTAAATATAATATAAACATGTGTATAAATACAGACATAAATATAATTATAAGTATAAATATAAATATGTATATAAATATGTATATAAATATGGTGATAAATATATTTATAAATATGTGTATGCATATAACATAAAAGATACATATAAACATACATATAAACATATATATAAACATGTATATAAATATAATATAAATGTAATATAAAAGATACATATAAATATGTATATAATTATAAATATAAACATAAATGTGTATATAAAGATATACAGAATAATATATATAAATATAATCATGTTTATAAGTATAAACCTACATATATTTATAACCATATAATTATACATAAATATAGTTAGAAATATAATCATAAATATATATATAAATGTATGTATAATTATAACTATAAATATAGATAGAAATATAGTACATTTATATATATGTTTATAACCATAAATATATGTACAAATATATACATAATTATAATCATAAATATACACATAAAGATAATCATGTTTATAATTATATTTTTACATATAAACATAATCATATTTATACATATATTTATGTACATAAAGTTAATCCATACGAAATCCAAACAAAAGAACGGGTCGTAGAATGTCCATATTAGTGCCTGAAATACTTTTTACGAATATTTTATCGCAGAACCGCTTAAAACGTTATAACGGGCAGAATACAGCGTCATATGGCAGCATGAAATTATTTTCGTATTATTTTGGACAAATTGAAAATTTTAAATATTATAACGGTATAAACGCAAGGAGAAGATGATATGGAAAGAGAATTTCCGCTGATAATTTTTATTTCAGCAGTATGGATATCGACAATTATACTGGTTACAGGATTTGGATTGTATTACAGGAAATTAGAAAAAGCATCCGGTACCAGAAAATCGTACAAAGGATTAATAGCAGTAGTATTACTGTCATTTTTATACCCATGCATTATCGGAATACTGTTATTAATGTCAGTAGGATATATTGATTTAGGTGCATAAAGGGAATAATTTGCATCAAAGGAGTATCATAAGCGAATGAAAGTAACCAAAAGATCACTGCCTGCCGGTGTACAGTCAGGCGCCATAAAATATGTTGGCAAGAAAGTAAGGCTTGCAAAAGGATATACCATAAGAGAACTAGCAAGGGCAACATGTATTGCACCAAGTTCAATAACAAAATGGGAGAATGGACATAATCTGCCGGATCTTACATGTATTGGAATAATGGCTCAGGTTCTTGATGTGTCACCATGGGACCTGCTTGAATATAACATTATAAAGAAGTCAGCATAGGAGGCAAAGAAAATGAAAAAACGTAAATTATTTACTGCAGTAGTATTTCTGTCAGCAGGACTATTACTAACAGGCTGCATTTACAAACCAACCACAAAGGAATGTGTTACCGGCTATCTTGAAAACATATATCACAACGACGCAAAAGCATTAACAAAAGTGTCTGACATGGATAAAGATGAATGCATAAAGCTGCATGACAAATACATAAAAGAAGAGATTGCAGCTCTCCAGTCTGTATTAGGCGATGACAACAAAATGTCTGATAAAGCAAAGAAAGCATACAAGAGTGCAGTAGAAACAGCTTACAGCAAAGCTGATTTTGCCGTAACAGATGTAAGTCATACCACTGAAGATGTATACTCTGTAACAGTTACCTGTAAAAAAGCAAACATATTCAAGCCTGCAATGGATGAGTTTGACAAAGCAGTGTCGAAAATGACTGCAGCGGAAGCGAGCAGCATGGACTACAATGACAGGGTTATACTGATGAGTAGACAGATAAAGCAGGTATGCGAGTCTGATATTGAATATGACAAAGAAGAAACTATTAAGATGGCAGTCCAGAAAGATGGTAACAAATATAATTTTGCCAAGAAAGGCATGGCTAATCTGGAGAATGGACTGTTTGATATTGGTAGTGAGAACACAGAAGAAAAACATTAATTATAGGCTAAACAGAAAAAGAAGAAAAAGATATTTGGAGGAATATTATGGGAACAAACATATTAGTATATCCAGTTATTTTATCAAAAGATGGTGACAGATATTTTGTAACGGTACCTGATTTTACTGTCAATACTGAAGGAAAAGATATTGCAGATGCAATTGCTATGGCCAGAGATGCAATTGGGCTTAATGTTTTACAATTAGAAGACGAAGGAGAGGCGGTGCCAGAACCATATTCACGGAGTTATCAAATGCAGGATGATGATATATTAACACTCGTTGATATTGATATGACTGACTACAGAAACAAATATGAAAATCGTACAGTCAAAAAGAATTGCACTATACCATATCGTTTAAATGCAGACGCTGAAAAAGCAGGAATTAATTTTTCACAACTTTTGCAGGAAGCTCTAAAACGAAAACTTTATGGATGATTGCGAACGGGAGAGTAGACGGTGTGAGCTACTCGGATACAAGTAACCGAGAAAAGTGAAGAGGATAGTTGACCAGGAATAGACTGTTTAATATTGGTAGCAAGAGTACAGAAAAATAAGTATTGTAAAATAGAAAAAAAATATGATATATATAATATGTTTTAGATCAGTGGATTTATATTCCATAACAAAAAAGATAAGAATTAATTTTCTTATCTTTTTTTATACATTAATTCCATATTGCCTTGATAATATAATCTTAAGCGCATCAAAAATATATTGTACATCTTCTTTTCTGACATTTTGAGGCATAGTAAAAACAGCTTTTTCTTCATTTGCAGATGGGATGGAAATCTGAGTGGTTGAAATGTTTATACTATTTTCAGTTTTAAACATATGCTAATCCTCCAGTTCGTTATATCTTCATTATATTCAAAATTATGAAAAAAATCAATAAGTATTAATATTTATATATTATTCCTGTTATTCTTCGCGTTCCATATTTATCATATGAGCACAAAAACAAATCTAACGAAAGGATTGACATAAATATCATGGATGCAAAACGAAGATTAACAGCAATGGTACTGATATGTAGTCTTATGGTACTGATTTTCGGGGGGGGGCTAACTACAATATATGCTGATACAGTAGAACATACTCATATATGGGCTACAACTTACGATAAAACTTACCACTGGGAATACTGCACTGTATGTGCTAACTGATCTGCACGCCAGTAGACGGCAGCTTCCACTCCTTATTTTTCTGTGAAAGAAACCATATCAATGTGGTCTCTTTTTTATGTATAGATCTACATATAAACCTAACCATAAACATACACATAAATCTACACATAAACATATTATAAATTTCTTCAAGCATAGGTCTATACTCCTATCTCTAAACGTGCTATACTAATATCATATAAAAAGTTCCAATTCGCTTTGGACAAAATTAAATAGTGAAATACTATATATATGTAAGAACTAATAGTAAACACAACATATAGGATTACATGTATATTTTATCGAAAAGGAGTATAAATAATGAAGAAAAAAACAGCAGCTGCATTCATAGCAGCAATGACAATTACAACACTTACAGCCTGTGGTGGACCTAAGCAGCTTTCAAAGTCTGTAACAGTAGAGCTTGGCAATGAGGATGGCATCAAGGTAACTGATATACTGGATGTAAGTAAAGACAAGGCTAAGGATGTAAAAGTTGATACCAAGAAAGTAAACTTTTACAAAGAGGGTAAGTATGACGCAACACTTACTTACAACAAGAAAGAATACAAGGTAACTGTTAAGATTAAGGACACAGTAGCACCGGAAGCAACAGCCAAGGAGAGCATTACTGTACAGACAGGAACTGCAGTTCATGTAACAGACTGTCTTGCTAAAGTTACAGAGGCATCAGGCAATATAAAGGCGGAGTTTGAGACAAAGCCTGAGACTGCTCAGGGAACAGAAGCTACTGAGTCTACAGAAGCAGCTGACAAGAGTTCGGCATCTTCGAGCGAATCAACAGACAAGAGCTCGGTATCTTCGAGCGAATCAGTCGTCAATACGACTGAAGCAACAGACACACAGTCACAGGCAATTGCTGTAGGGGACGTAAATCTTTCAAGCAATGATGAGATTACATATGTTACAGCAGGAGACTATGACAACAATATTGTTGTTACAGACGATGCCGGAAACGAGACAAAAGTGCCTGTAAAGATTTCTGTTATCAATCCACCTACCATAAATGGAGTTACTGACAAGACTATTACTGTAGGCGATACCATTGACTACATGGCTGGTGTCACAGCAACTGATGGCAAAGGCGCTGATATAACAAGCTCAGTGCAGGTAGATAGTTCAGCAGTAAATACAGGTGCAGCAGGGACATATCAGGCAACATATAAGGTGATTGATGCTAATGGTTATATAGGCAGTGCAACAAGTAATGTAACTGTAAATGAAAAACCAAAGGAAGAGCCTAAACAGGAGACTGCTGACAATAGTGGCTCAAGCAATAAGTCTGATAGCAAGAAGAATAACAGTTCATCAAAGAAACATAATAGTTCATCAGGAAATGGTGGACAGAACGCGTCAAATGGTGGTGGAAGCTCATCAGGTGGCAGTGGTTCATCTGGCAGCTCTGACAATGGTGGCGGAAGTTCATCAGGTGGAAGCAGCAGTAGCAATATTACACCTGTAAACAGAGCTGATGTACCGGCTGGATGGAAACTGGTGGAAACTGGTGGCGAATATGTTGCAGTAAATCCTAATGCTGGCAAATATGATACTGCTTATGCTGGTAATGCAAGATGGGGATTATGGGCTAATGGTGAAAAGATGACTGTACAAGATAGAACAGAAGCGATGAATGGCGGCAATAGAGATGCTGCGCTTTATTATGTTGCTGCTGGTACAATGACTCAGGAAAGATTTAACAATAAATATCCACAATAAGAATAAGATTTGTTTTTAGAGAGAACTTGCAGAAAATGTAGGTTCTCTTTTTTTTTGCTATAATCACTGATAGACGCTTTTATCGTCAAAACACTTTAGTCCTTTCAAAGTGTTAACAGATGTTTTTCTGTAATTTATCGAAATCCATATATATTATAGAGTGTTTTGCTCACAATTCAGCGGATATATTCCGTAATTTTGCAAAATCCAAGTTTGTAAATAGCAGATAGAACTAATTTAGCAGCCTAATTGAATGGCTGACTCATTATAATATAAGGAGACAAGAGAAAATGAAAAAGTTTAGACTAAAACATTTAAAAGTTTTCGGATTACTACTTTCTATGTTTGTAATGTGTATTGCGGCATTCGTGCCAACAGAAATAGTACAGGCTAAGAATATTAAGAATAAGACATTTGTAATTAAGAGCGATTATCCGGTAACTTTAGGGATTCAATCATTAGCTGATAATGATAAAGGCGGAACTGATATCAGATATTATTGGCCGTCAGATTTAGGTTCAATAACATGGTCAGGTTATGACTGGAATACTCATTCTTATACAGTTACCATGAAAGATGTTGATGTTACAAAATGGACACCATACTTGGAAATCTCAGCCGATCCAACTCAGTCTCATTATCCTAAATCAATTACTCCTACAAAATGGGGCGGTAACGGTATGAATCATGGAACAACTGAAGTACATAACTTACAGGACATCTCAGGATATCCTAACTATCGTTTCATGTACATTGGTCTTGGCTACACTGCTGATGAAATTCAGGTTGCTTTTGGTGAATACCGTTGGTATGCAACCTATGACTTAAATGGTGGACAGGGTGACAGTTCAACACAATCTGCATTAAGAGGAAGCAATATTACTACACATGGAACTCCTACGCGACATGGATATACATTTACTCATTATCACTACAGTTATAACAACGGTCAGTATGATGTAAATGCAAACAGTGCGCTTGGTGCAGGTAACTGGGACACATCAAATATTACAGGACCAACAATTAATCTGGTAGCACAGTGGAGTCCAAACCCTTATACGATTTCATATAACAGCAATAAACCATCAAAGGCGAGCAACAGTGTTACTGGTTCTACAGGACAAACAGATCTTGTGTATGATCAGACCGGTAATCTTGCTTACAATGGATTTTCTATTACAGGATGGTCATTTGTCAATTGGAATACAAAAGCTGATGGAAGCGGAACAACATATCAGGCCGGTCAGCAGATTAAGAATATGAATGATGGTCAGAACACCACACTTTATGCACAGTGGAGACCAAATGTCTACACTCTGATTCTTGATGACCAGTATGCTGTAAAGTCTGGAACAACGCTTGCTTTTGAAAAATATGATTATGACTGGTACAAAGAGTCAAATGCAAAGACAAGTTTAAATAATAAAGTTTCCATTCCTTCAAAGACAGGACAGATATTTGGCGGATATTACACTGAAAAAGAGGGCAATGGTGAGCAGTGGATTGATGAAAATGGAAAAATAAAAATAAAAGCCAATAAAATATCATCAGAGAAGACTGTATACGCAAAATGGACACCTGCTGTTTATAAAATTACTCTTGACAATCAGGGGGCTAATAAAGGAGAAGAAGGAACAGGTGCTGTCTGGGAAAAATACAATATTGGATTTTATTCTGATGCCGCGACAACGAAACAGTATACAGATTCTAATAAGAAGATAATATGTCCGAAAAAAAGAATTATACATTTGGTGGATACTGGACAGTAAAGAATGACTACAATCAGTCAAATGGTCAGCAGCTTGTTGACAGAAATGGCGAAATCAACATTGCTGCAAATACACTGTTTGAAAAAGACTCAACAGTTTATGCAAAATGGCTTCCAAATACCTATAAGATTAATCTTGATAATCAGGGGGCGGACATAGATAAAGGAACATCTGCTTATTATGAGAAATATGGCATACTTAATTATACATCTCTCGCTGAATATGATGTAAACACAGGAATTGCTACATTAAAATATGATTATACAGGAAATACTCAGACATTTACAGCTCCTGCGGATGGTGATTATACACTTGAGGTTGCAGGTGCTCAAGGTGGCGATCATCCATCAACATCTAAAGAAAATGCTACAAGTGTTGGTGGTCAGGGTGGAACATCAAAAGGAACTATTCATTTAAAAGCTGGTGAAACACTTTATATTGAAGTTGGTAACAAACCTTATGGCTATAATGGTTCTTATAACGGAAGTGATTCTGGCTGGTCAGGAGTAGCCGCAAATGGTGTTTACGTTGAGGGCTCTTTGGTGGCCGGTGGTGGAGCTACTGACATCAGAAAAGGTGGCAATGGAATAGACAATCGTGTTATCGTTGCTGGAGGAGGCGGTGGCGCCACATACTATGCAGGCAAAGCTGTAGATGGTGCAGCTGGTGGCGGAACTGAAACTGGAACCGTAAAATATATCACTGGAATCTCTTATGATTGGGGAAATATATATACAACCGTTAACAAGGGCGCTAATCAAACAGGACATTTTAATTTTACACAATATGAACGACATAGTTCAAATCTAGGTGGAGGCTGTTTAAGTAATCCTTATTCAGGTACTTCTTATGGCTTTCTTTATTATTTAACAGCTGACGCTCAGAATAAAGGATTTTATGGTGGTGGCGGTGGCTACTGGGGTGGTGCTTTTATGCATGGTAACTGCGTAATGGCAGGTGGTCTCGGTGGTTCCGGCTACATTGGCGGAGTAGAAAACGGTTCGATGACAAATGGTGGAAACCATGGCAATGGCTGGGCAAAGATTTCCTACAATGCAAAAGAGATTATGTCACAGGGTATAGTTGAAAACTATTTCAGTTACACTGGTTCTATTCAGACATTCACAGCTCCTGTAGACGGTGAATATACTCTTGAAGTTGGTGGTGCTCAGGGTGGAGCTGCTGACTATGCAAAAGAGCTTGGTTTATCTGGTGGAAAAGGCGGAGTGTCTACTGGTAAAGTTACTCTGAAAAAAGGTGAAGTTTTAAATATATATGTTGGCCAGGAAGGAGCTCCGACTCGCGATGCTTTTAATGGCGGAAGATATGGACAGGCTACTTTTACCGCTGGAGAGAATGGAAAATTTGATAGAGATAAACGTACTGATGGCGGTGGCGGTGGTGCAACTGATATCAGAAAAGGTGGAACAGATTTAAGTAACAGGATAATTGTTGCCGGTGGTGGTGGCGGTGCTACTACATATGGACGTCATGGTGTAAATGGCGGTGACGGTGGTGGAACTACAGCAGGTGAGCTTAAATGGGTTGCATGGACAGGTGGTGCTTGGGATTCAGAAGGTGTACCACCTACTATAGTTGGAAATTCTAAACTTAGTCCTGCAGGTCAGACATTTAGCACTGATCCTGATGTTGCCAAGAAAGCTACATTACAGCCTCCAACGACAGATAAAACATCGGCAGATACTCCTTATGCAGGTTCACTTGGTCAGGGCGGCTACAGCTCAGGTGGAGGATATTATGGAGGAGCAAGATACAGAGGAGTTGCATCGGCAACATCTACTGATATTGGTAAATCTGAAAATCCATCTAAATATGGAGCTCTTTATGCGCAGTATTCTGGTGGCGGTGGTTCTGGTTACACTGGTGGAGTAACAGACGGT
>OGZW01002598.1_pt1 | contig 13977 bp, 10 predicted proteins | sample 1577001 | NCBI WGS metagenome assembly OGZW01 (sample SAMEA3541519, study PRJEB24748) | human gut metagenome | biome: human gut; feature: human-associated habitat; material: faeces | place: China | collected 2012 | reverse complement strand
TCCCCCTGATTCATCAAAGTCTTTCTATTACAGATTTTCATTGCGAAGCGCTTCCATCGTGTTGTCTTTTCGAATTTTGCTCATGGCATAGATCATCGTAGTAAACACAACAATAAATACGCTGACTACAGATATCGCCATTCCCTGCCATGGGAATATATATTTTACCTCAAGACCACCTGCAACCGATTTATACATAAGATAACTCAGTCCCCCGGCAACCGGCAGTCCGTAAAGAAGCCCCTTGAATCCATACAGCATACACTCATAATTCATCATCCGCCGGAAGCCCTTCTGTGTCATTCCTACGGACTTAAGCATGGCAAACTCCTGACGCCGCAGCAGAATATTGGTAGAGATCGTATTAAATACATTTGCTACGGAAATCAGTGAGATCAATATAATGAATCCATAGGAAAATACATCAATGATCAGGATCAATGCCTGATTGGAATCCCGGTTTGCCGCCAGATCCATAATAGAGCCGGAAGCGCTGCTGTCCTTCAACTGATTTTCAAAATAATCCGAAAGCTCGGTACATGCCTTTTCATGCTGCTCTGCCATCAATGCAAATGATGTATAAGGCATTGGATTTGCCATATTATCAAACACTTTATCATCTGCAGCACGGTACGGCAAAACGATCGTAACCGCTTCATTCCACTGGGAATTTGCCACTCCCTCCGGAGGAGCTGCTGTCATTCTCTTTCCCAGATGTATCGGATGCTTTTTGACTGCTTCTGCCGCAGAAATCCGTTTTTCCCCGTTATCCTCATCACTCAGATAAACATAGTCACTTCCCTCATGCATACTGTAATAATATCCTTTCATTGCCTTCGGGATCAAAAGCTGTGCATCCGTTTCTCCTGCCTTTAAAATATTCATAGTTTTTATCTTTTTTCCACAATATACGGAAAATCCGTCCCAGACTAATGCGTTCCACGACTTCGTGTCCATATATTTGGACACATCCATTTTCTTTTCCTGTAAATATGTTTGATACGCTTCCTCCTGAAGCAGCTCCAACTGCACTGCAATTACAACTGTTTTTTTTGATTCATTGATCCTCTCCGGATCAGTCTCCTCCAGATAATCCAAATACTCCTTACTAATCTGCTCCTCCGGCACCTCTACTTCGCCACCCCCTTCCTTGCGGTATGTGGCACTGTCCACAGATCCGATCTGCTCAATCTCTTTCTCAATCTCCGACACTGTTTTACTGCCATCCTTCGGCTCCGTCACTTCACAACTGATATCATAATCCTCCTCCCTTCCCAGCCCGGAAGTAGACACCTTCATATATGCACTAAAGCTGGTGGCACTTACAAACAATACAATACTGATAAAAAGTGAAAAAACAGTGGTGCGGTATTTCTTGCGGTTTCTTTTAAAGTTCTTACCTGCCAGCATGCCGGAAAATCCAAACAGCTTATAGGTCAGTCGTGACGTCCTCACCTTTTCCCCGCGAAGCTTGATCTCATCACTCTGGCGGATCGCCTGGATCGCCGGAATACGCACGGCTTTGGAAGCCGGGATCATTGCCGAGATCAGTACAGTAATAAAACTGACGATCACTGCGATAAGAACTGCCTGCCATGTCACCACCAGATACAACTTTGTTTTTTCTCCTGCTGACCAGAGCTTACCCATCAATCCGGAAATGGCATGAAGCGTAATGCCGATTCCCCCAAGCCCGGCTGCAAGTCCCAGCGGAATTCCCGCTGCACACAGAACACATGCCTCAAAGATCACACTGTGCCGTATCTGCTTTTTGGTAGCACCAATGGATTTTAAAAGTCCCATCTGCTTTGTCCTCTCACTGAGAGAAATGGAAAATGCGCTGTAGATCAGGGATATGGCACCGATCATAATAATTCCTATCAATATGGCTCCCATAGAATATAAAACCCGATTATAACGGTCATTTGTACTGTTTCCCATAAAGCGCAACAGATCCTGATGCGTTGTATATGCTCCCGTTTTGGTATATTTTTCCAAAATATCGTAACTTTTTTTGGGCTGGGTAAATGTCAGAAATGCATCATAGGATCTCGCTTTCTCTTCCCCCTTTTTGGTGAAAGCGGAATAACCCGCTGCCGAATAATCCTCAGAGACAGGACGATCACAGATTCCTACGACAGTGTACGTTTTTTCGGACTTCTCCTTTAATGTCTCCCCCGCCTGAAAAGGCTCCATTTCAACCGGCAGTTGTTTGTCTCCCTTTTTCTCTGCATAATATCTGGTGCCAACCTGAAGTTTTAATGTATCTCCCACATCAAACTTCACACCACCGTTGTATTCCAGATGCTTCGAAAGCACGATCTCTGAAGAATTCTTCGGCATCCGGCCTTCGATCAGATTGATCGGGCTGTAATCTGTAAAGGAATCGTCAATAGCCTTCACCATCAGATACGGCTTATCCTCATTCTGAATATCACCCAGCCTGGCAAACCCAAGATTTTCCATTACGGTCATACCTTTGACCTGTTTATCCTTTGAAATATCCTGAATACACTGTTCATTGGTTGCTATCATACGGCCTTCCCATGTACCATCCCGGACAATCTCCATATTCATCAGATACTGCTGAAAGCTTACGATAATTGAAGTAACCGAAGTAAACATTGCCACAGAAAGAGCAATTCCGATAATGGTCACCAACGTACGCATTTTATTTTTCTTTAATGTACGAAGTGTAAAACGACTGAAAATATTCATGACCGGATCACCTCATCTCTTGTGATCCTTCCATCCTCAATGGCAATGATACGGTCTGCCTGCAGGGCAATATTCTCGTCATGAGTGATCATGATCAGTGTCTGGTTGTACTGTTTATTGGACTCCTTCAAAAGCTCCATGATCTCGTGACTGTTGCGGCTGTCCAGATTACCGGTCGGCTCATCAGCCAGAACAACTGCCGGCGCATTCATAAGTGCTCTTCCAATGGAAACTCTCTGCTGCTGTCCACCGGAAAGCTGATTGGGCAGATGCTTTTCCCGCCCCTCCAAACGAAGGGTGTGGATCATCTCCTGCAAGCGTTTCTCATTGATCTTACGTCCGTCCATCAGAATCGGAAGTGTAATATTTTCCCGGACATTTAACACCGGAATCAGATTATAGAACTGGTAGATCAGTCCCACCTGACGACGGCGAAACACAGCCAGCTCCTCCTCGTTCTGCGCAAAAACATCCTGTCCGTCCATGTACACCTTGCCTGCCGTAGGTACATCCACCGCACCAAGAATATGCAGCAGAGTGGACTTTCCGGAGCCGGACGGTCCGATGATCGCAGTAAACTCCCCCTTCTCTACTGAAAACGACACATCATCCAGCGCATGTACTGCATTTTCCCCCTCGCCATATGTCTTTTTCAAATGTTCTACCCGTAAAATCTCCATGACTTTCCCATTCCTTTCTGAACTTTTTACCATATTGGTTACTTTTGTAACCCGTTCCCTACACTCCATAAGATAACGGAATGAGATGACAGAGCGGTGACTTTATTGTGACAGATCTGTCACTTTGGATTTTATTTGTATAGACTTCCCATTTATATTACACTCTTGTAGAAGCGTATCGTGAACACAGCACCCCGTTTTGTTCCATTTTTTACCTGTATCGTTCCATTCTGCTGTGTAATGATCTTCTGCGCTAAGGACAGACCAATCCCCACACTCTCCGTACTGTTATGCTTTCCACGATAAAACCGCTCAAACAAATGAGGCAGATCCTCCGGTGCAATGCCTTTGCCTTCATCCCGTATCATAAGCTCTGTATAAAGAGGATTCTCTGTCCCCTCTACCGTAATTGCTCCACCGGGTTCCGAATATTCCATGCAATTTTTTAAGATATTCCCCACCGCCTCTACACTCCAGGACAAATCTCCCTGAAAGCTGCAGCCGGGCTCCACATGACATTTCCAGCGGATATCCCGCAGATCCATGGAAACCGCCACCAGTTGATATGCCTGCTCTGTCAGCTCTGTTACGGATACTGTCTCCTCCTTCATTCCGGAGGTACCCGCATCCAGACGTGACATTTTCAGAAGTGCATATACCAGCCAGTCAATCCGCCCAAGCAGGGTAATAATATCCCTTGCAATCTCCCGGCGCCTCTCATGGCTCACCTCATCCTCCTGCAAAAAACTCGCCAAAAGCTGCAGAGAGGTCAGCGGAGTCTTGAGCTGATGAGAAATATCGGCCAATGCATCGGCCAGATAGACCTTGTCCTGGTTTAACACGTCTGCCTGTTCCCTCATACGTCGTACCAGCTTGTTGAGCTGTGTATGAAGAATCGCAAGCTCTCCCTCCTGACAATCCTGCAGCAGCGTCTCCCCATCATCATGCAATATACTGTCCATTTTTTCGGACATATCGGCAATCCTTTTATAACGTTTCCCGATCAATCCCAGATGCAGGATCAATGCCACAGTTCCGGCTAATACCACCATGCCGGCCGCCACACTGTCAAATTGCCAGAATGCCAATGCCGCTCCTGCCAGGTATATTACAATATAATATAGAATTTCTTTCCGGATCTCCGGATTTCGAAATAACTTCATAGAGCCCTCCTTTTGCTGAACAGATAAAATTATGCCCGGTATCCCATTCCCCGGACAGTGCGGATCAGCACAGGCTCCTGCGGATCGTCCTCAATCTTTTGCCGGAGTCTTTTGATGTAAACCGTCAGCGTATTGTCGTTGACATACTCTCCTGCAGCATCCCAGATCTCCTCCAACAGCTTATTTCTTGTGAGTACAATCCCTTTATTGTTGATAAATATCAGAAGTAAGCGGTACTCTAAAGCAGACAAAATGATCTCCTGTCCGTTTTTCGTCACAGTGCCTCCCAGCGTATCCACCCGGACATCCCCCAGCTCCAACACAGCCTGTGTCCTTCCACAGCGCCGCAAAACACCTTTCATACGGGATATCAGCTCCCTTGGTCGGAAGGGCTTGCTGATATAATCGTCCGCCCCCATATCCAGTCCCGTTACCGTACTGTACTCATCACCGGAGGCCGTCAGAAAGATCACCGGAATCTCTGTATTTGCCTTGACCGCCGCACATACAGCAAATCCGTTGCCATCCTGTAACGACACGTCTAACAGCACCAGATCGATCTCCTGTCCGTGCTCCTCGATCTGCTCCAATGCGTCCTTCTGTCCGGAGACAGCCCTTACCCGAAAGCCTTCCTCCTGTAAAAAAAGACTAAGATTTTTTACGATTCCCTTATCATCCTCTACCAGCAAAATGTTTGTCATGCGTCTTGTTAATTCTCCATTTCAATATAATTATCCCCATGTGGCGTTCCGTGATACAATGCAACTCCATACACTGCTGCACAGATCACCACAAGCAATAAAAGTACACTAGCTACAATCTTCTTCGAATTATCTTTTCTCTTCATAATACATCAACCTTTCGAATCCCATGAAATGTTATAACTGCCGTTATCCTGTAACAACACAAGAATAGCAGACAATTCTTTCGAAATCCGAAGCTTTTTCTTAAGAAAAGATTGTTTTTTTGTGACATTAACATTATAACGCAACTTCTACGGCATATGTACTCAAACTTACTAAAGCAATCAATGAAGAATCCGCACGAATTCTCAATATCTTTTATTTATGTAGATTCGTGTAATTTGTGATGGTGACGTATGTCTCTTTACTGCATGTTTAATATTACGATGCTCAATGAGGTAAATTCATGCTGATATTGCTGTTGCTTTTCTTTTTGAAGTCTTTATATCTTTTGCTACAATTTTGTTAGGCTTCTTGGAATTGGCTACAATGGTCAGAATACGCTAATATATTACGTGGTTTTGCTGTATCTCCAATCATCCATAAAAGGCAGGGAAAGGTATATCGCTGTTTGAGTAAGAGGGCTTATGTCTTGAAGAAAGAACCCCGAAGTGTCATTATAAAGGACTTCGGGGTATTTTTAAATTTTGTCGAATAGTAATAATATATCTTTATTAAAAGAAAATAGTAATAATATATTATTTATATGGATTCCTGTACACTTCTTTGGTCTCACTGATAACCCACATTAAATAGTGAAACATTTGTTGTAAGCATTGTTGCACGGCTTTTCTTATCCGTTATGAGGAGTTTGGCTATCAAATGTGTGGAATTTGATCAGCAGCGTACTTCAAACATTAAAATGTTCAGTATGTTTATCTCCATATATGATATTCTTTTCCGCCTACCCCAATGTCAATTAGAGCTTTTTTCAGTTTTCTGAGGCTTTTATTTTCCAAATCGGATATATTATATACGCCAAAAGTCTGGTAAAACTTGACTATGGGGTCGGAATTGGCCACTCCGCACCAAGGAAGCCATGCCTTGACAGATGAAAATGTGAAATCGCAGAAAGTACTGGCCTCCAGTAACAAAGCTCTGTATGCATAGCCTTTTGTTTTGTCGATATCCATCACTTGCTTGGTATTTCTTTCCAATAATTGAGCAGCCTTTTTGTAAAATGGGTCTTGGGTCAGTATATACATCTTGAACAGTTCATAATAAATGAAGGCGTTGTAGTTGTCGGAGTCGCTGGTTCCTACGGAGATAATGCTTTGCCCTATTACTCCTCCGTTCTTGAAAATATTCTCCTTTTCGTCACCCTGTATCTTGAAATCGTAACAATACGTGTGTGAGAAAGCGAAAATAGCTGCGTATTCTGCCGCTTCAAGCCATTTCTTATCTTTGGTCATCATGTACAGTGATGTGAATGCGTACATTGCGTATACGCCAGCTTCTTTGTCACAGATATTGGAATGGTCAGGTGTACCGCCGATAAACAATCCGAGATCTTGGAAGAAAGCCTTATATCCATATTCGCCTGCTGCCAATGCTCTTTTATAGTATCTGTTGTCACCGGTGAGTTCGTACATTTTTACAAGGAACCGTACGGGTATGAGCGTATTGGTTTTGGAATTGGCCTGTAGCTTGTTCTGTTCGTGGATGGATGGTCCCATAACCTTTACGTCGCGCACGAAGTCTCCAGTGATGTCGTAAGCTCTGTAGAACGAGCCATCGCCTTCGTTTCTGGCCTTTACTAGCAGAAACTCACCAAATTTGCAGAGTGTGTCCATCCACTCATTTTTTTGCGGTAGATTATACGCACATGCTAATCTCACACAATCCAACAAACCTTCCATTCCATCAGTGGCACATCTAATGAATGAGGGGTATGACCAAAAAGTTCCGGTGTATTTGTTTCCGTATCCATCTTCTTTTGTACCTTGTATCCACCAAGAGCGTGGCAACCCATACTGTATGAGTTGCTCGTCATTGAACCAAAAGCGAGCCATAGCAAGTCCTTTCTCAAAGATGTCTTTTTGATCCTGCTCTAGACCATAGCGCATCAGTTGGAATGCTATTGATGTCTGTTGCCCCACAAAACCATTTTGGAGTTCAAAGGCATGTGGTTTGCCCTCAGGAAGGCTTAGTGACCATGGTACGCCATATGCTGTACCACCATTGATAGGCCCTGCCAGTTGAGCAAACATGTCGAGTTGGGATTTGTATACGTCTTTCATGTCGACGTCGAAGAGCTTAATGTCGTAAAGATTGAAGTGCTTTTTGTAGGCTTCAGTAGCCGCAGACGTGTAACATTGGCCTTTTGACACGTAAATGCTTATTTCGTATTGATGTGCGAAGCCTTTTTGTACAGGATGACTCCGTTTGTATTTTTTGTCGGCAGAAGGATAAGTGTAGTCTATTTCTACTTTATTGCATTCGAGGTCTTCTATCAACGTCACTCCCACCGACCCATATTCTATTGTGGAGCTAATAACCCAGTGGTCAGCTCCTTCCTCTCTGATGCCGGTGGAAATTTGGGGAGATACATGCGCTAAAGAGAGGCTTAGCTTGTTGTCGGGATTGTGCACCAAGAACATGGGCAGTCCGAATCTGGTCTCTTTAAAGCAAAAGCTTCTTGAAGTCAAGTTGGGATTTGCCGGTCCATTGTTGTTGTATTTATTTGTTCTGTAAATGATGCCCGGGGCAAAGAAATCGTGTTTGTTAAGACTGGCGTACTCAGAAGCAATGCGAAATGCTATTCGCGAGGAGAATCCCTCATCATTGCTGCCGACATCTACAACTGTAACCTTTCTTTTAATGCTGAATATCCCATTGTTATGGGTTGCTATTTCATCTTGAAATTTGAAACGGCTACCGTTACTGGTATCAACAAAAGTCTGACAGAGAAAACCGCCATCGGTCTTGTCGACAATGTCATAACCCGTCAGTGTCGTCGTTTCTCCGGTTGGGTCGGAGACATTCTTCGATTTAACAGCCAGTATAACGGGGAAAGGCTGGCAAGCTATAAGTTTGTTTTCTTCTGACCATATCTCAATACCGTATTTCTCGTTATTGTTTTTGGTCATTTTAAGTTTGGCATTGCCCATACGTATTGAGTATTGGTCAAGAGGCTGATTACTGTTCACGCATACCTTTGCACTCATATTTACAGTTACTGAAAATAAACAAAGGAAAGTAATAATTCTCATTAAATTCATAAATGTTTTTTTGGATGATTTTTTATCTTAAAAAAGTTTTAGCGAATAGCAATAATAAGGATTATAATCAGTGCATGAAGGGAAAGGCTCTGATTTTCCCTTTATCTGTTTGGCGTTGTGTCCATTTAGGATGATATTGACAGGTACTCTTAGGATTTAGATTCACTATAGTGATATGAATCTTTCTGCTTTTATCTTTGGATGTCGATATTTTGACTTCCGGAATACTGCTATTGGCACATTGATAATTTTTGATGTTGTCGCTTGATTCTAGCAGATTGGCTTTCTGATGTACTTTATACGTTAGGTAGGAGTCAGCTATATTTTTTTTTTGTCTGTCAGAATCAATATTTGCAGTACGTTGATGGATGTGTACATGGTTGGAGTGGTTATTCACTAAAGTTTCCATGTATAATGCATTTCCCTTAATGAGGTGGTTGGAGGATTCGCTTTGCGTCCACAAAGAGGTAGAGGCTGTTAACGCAAGGGTTAATAGATATGTTTTCATGTGATTATTTGGTTGTTTTCTTGATTACTTCAATTTCTTTGGCTGAATACGGGGTATAATCTCCTTTGTAAATGTCATGTTGCCATACTCCAGTGTAAGGCAATTGTTCAGGACGGTGTCCCCAGCATAGATGGGTCTGCGTTTTTCCATTTACCAGTCCCCACATCATACTGCCTACATGTGCTTCTTTCAACATTGGAAGAATCTCCGGAATGGTGGAGTGGGCTACACGGTTCATCCACTCGGTACAGATGGTAGGACGACCTAATTTAAGATGCTCTTTCATTACTTTTTCAGTTTCTTCTTTCGAAGCATAGCAGTGGAAAGTGATGATGTCTGAGTTTGATGCAAGGAAGTCATTTAGCTCTTTGTTTCCGTTCCAGAGTCCTGATGTGATGGGTTGCTTCGGATTCACTTCACGCGCCCATGTGAAGACTTTACGGAGGAGTGGCCAGCTTCTTTCTGGCCTGGTGGTGTTGGTAGGTTCGTTGTATAAGTCCCATACAAAGATACGCGGGTCATTTTTGAAGTGGTTCATTACTTCTTTCACATACTTTTCCAGTTTACCGTGAGTCCGTTCATCTACTACCATTGAGTAGCCGGGAGATGGAGACCAGGCCCAGGCGTACCAGCCTTCCAGCGGTTCGGGTTGTTTTCCTACTGTCGGGTCTGTATTGACACCGAAGGCGCAATCATCAAAGAAAATAGGCATTACTTTTACACCGTACTTATCACAGATACTTAGAAAGCGGTCGAGTGTACGTATGAAGTATGCGGGATCTTCTTCATATACCGCATATTGCATCACTACGCGCGCGCAGTTCATACCTAAACTCTTCATTAACTTCATTTCTTTTTCTATCACTTCGGGTGAGAAGGACGTTTTATCCCACATGGCAGTGTAGTTGATGGCATTGGCAGGAATATAATTAACTCCACAATACCAAGGATTCTCTTTACCCCATTTCTGAGCTTGTTCTGTACTCCATACTTTGCTTTGAGCAGTAGCGGAGATAGCGGCAGTTAGTACCACACAGATGCAGATTAATAATCGTTGTATATTCATGATATTATATATTTAAGTTCGATGCAAATGTAGGCGAAACTTTCCTTTTGGAATGATGCTAATTTTTCAGAAAACAACAGCATTTGACCAATCTGTAAGAGCAAGCCGATTTTTACTTATGTGAGGTGAACGATAAGTATATCGTTGTTTCATTTCATGGAGATTCTATTTATCCCAAATGATAACTTTGTTAACCCCACACGGTAACTCCATTTACACACCGAGGTAAAGCTCGTTACATGCCGAGGTAAATGGTGTTACAATAAGGAGTAAAGGCCGTTACATACGGCAGTAAATGCGTTTACATTTTGCAGTAAGCCATTGGTAAATACTATTAGCTGATTATCAGAAAACTAACAAATGTCCATCAGCAATCTTTGATTTATTTCTATACGTACAATACGTGGATATGAACTCTAATTTTTCCTCTTTGAACAGAAATAGCATTTTTTTGGAAGAATAGAGCATTTTTGTTCTTTTCCCCTTTCTGGAGGCCGTTTGAGGCAATTTTGTAAATAGACAAATTAGAGCAATTTTTTGGTACGCAAGGGATATCCTCTTATATTATTTCACGTTAGATTTGCACCATCAAAACGAATGTTACATTGTAATCGAAGTACTATTATGAAAACGCTAAAACTTCTTTTCCTGTTAAGTTGCTTACTTTATACCTCTTTTGCTTTTTCACAAGAAGCAACTTTGTCATCCGGTGAAGTAACACTGAATATTACCCGTCAGAAAGATAACACGTATGGTGTTACATTCTCTGCTTATGGCAAAGAATTTAATGCGGGTACAGAGCATAATCCTGCTTTACTGATTGACGTCAAGATGAATACTTTCTACCCGACTTATACATCTTATACAAAGGATGGTGATAAAGTAGAGTTGATGGCACGCCTGACTACCACTCCTCGCACCACCGTCTTTGAAATAAATGACGTATATACAGCGAAGGGAAACGGTGAGTTTGAACTGAAACGCAACGTGAAAGTTGTTGAGTTGGGAGATAATCCTTATGATGAAGGCTTCTCTTCTTCTTTCGGCTTACAGTTTGCACCGGAAGATGTATTGGCAAATAGCGAATACTTTATTCCTGCTGTTTGGTATAAAGGTAACTTTGAGAAAGATGGAAATATTCCTGCAGGCATTCCGGTCGCTACTGATTTGAGTTTTCTTTATAGAGAAGACCGCATTCCCCTTCCGGTGGTGATGATGCGTCAAAAAGAAAGTGGATTGACTTTCACTTTAGTACATAAAGATTCAAAATGTGAAACTGTACTGAATGATTCACGTGGTGTAGTAGTCGACGAAAATTATCAGTTTGGTGGCGTGGGTGTTGTCAACTGGAAGAAGTCTGACTCTTTTGCTGCTGTAGTTACTTATCCAGGTTCTGACTTGCGTACCGGAGGAATGGGCAGACGTATGCATCCCATAACAAAAGGATTTGATAAACATACTTATAATGTCTATTTCAAAATAGATAAAACTTCCGACTATGCTAATGCTGTAAATGAAGCTTGGAAACTGGCTTTCAATCTGTATAATCCAAAGATTTATGATGTTAACTTGAATTCTGCTTATCGGGGATTGATTGAAACTGTTAATCATTATTATCTGGACAGTTCGGTTGATAAGGATATAAAAGGTCCCGGATTCCCATGGAGTGTGAAACTGACAGATTTCTCCTTAAATAAGAATACTTATGAGATCGGTTTTGTTGGCTCACAACCTACAGCTGGCTATGCATTGTTTCGTGCAGGTGTGGAGACTGGTAATGAGGAATATAAGGTAAGAGGAAGCAATGTACTGAATTTATGGGCTTCTCAAGGATTGACAGATTTAGGACTTCCCAAGACACGTTATGCTGCACTATGGGGTACATGGGACAACTGGGCAAAGACTTCTATGCGCCAAGCTTGTAACGGAATGGCCGGATTGCTGAATGCATGGTGTTATGCCAAACGTAATGGAATAGATATCCCTTCATGGCTGAATGCCTGTAAGAAGTTTGGTGAATTCCTGGTGACTAATCAGAATGCGGATGGTAGTTACTATCTGGAATATGACCCTTTCAGTGTTGTAGGTGGTAAACATCCGGCAGGTAATCAGAATAAGTTTCTGACTATTTGCGCTGTTCGTTATCTGGTAGAGCTTTATATCGCCACCAATGATGAACGTTATAAGACAGCTGCTTTGAAAGCTGCAGAGTTTTCTTATGCTAATATTCATGAAAGATATCTCTATGTGGCTTGTGTGGTAGACAATCCGCAGACTATCGACAGTGAATCCGGTCAGCAAGCTATCAATGGTTTTCTTGCTATCTATGACCTTACAAAAGATCCGAAATGGTTGGCTGCTGCAGAACAAGCTGCTACATACACCGAAAGTTGGAGCTATATGTTTGAAGTACCGGTAGAAAAGGATCAGACAGCTAGAACAGATTGGCCTAAAGACAGAAGTATTGTCGGACAGCATATTATAGCTATTGGCCATTCTGCTACGGATTTAGGTTTTGCATGGTCTTCATTTGTGTACTATCGCCTGTATCTGTTGACGGGTAAAGAACATTATCTCCACGTTGCACGTATCAGTGCTCACAATACGAAACAGTCTATGAATCTGGGACAGGAACTTTATCCCGGACAACCTGAAGGCTTGCAGCAAGAAGCTTTCCAAGTAAGGGTAAGCAATGGTGCGGGTCGAAGAATGAATTCTATTATGGAAGCATTGACGTGGAACTTTGCTGCTCACTTGGATCCGATGATTCGTTTTAAGGATGCTTTTGGTACTTATGATCTGGAGGAAGTAGAAGCTATGCCGAAATCCAAGGTAGAGGAATTGAATAATAGATATTCGAAATATCAGTCTTCCGATTATGGGCAGGATCCGGAGACCGGAATCGAAACGATTGATGGAAATTCACTTTCGGCATATATTTCAGGGGATCAGCTTTTTCTGGTAAATAAAGGTAAAGAAGATATTTCAAAGGTAGAGCTTACAGATTTGGCAGGAAGACGGTTATGGACCGAAGATATGAAGGTAACAGATGAGGAATACACATTCCCGATGCATGGAACGTTTTCAGGGTTTTATATTTTGAATGTGTGTTTAGTTTCAGGAGAACAAAAAGCATTTAAAGTTTATAAAAATAAATGAGTATTCACTTTTAAGGATCAAGAAAGGAGGGCGTTAAAAAAAACATTGAAACAAGCATGATATAAGATATTCATAGTTAAGGTAAAATAATAAGTTTTCAGATAAGTTTTCATTTTTCAGTTTTCAATAATATACAGATAAACTAATTTATGTTTAATTTTAAATAATAACTTATGAAGCACTTTTTAAATGAGTTAATCTCGGCTGGTAATAGAAGGAAGAATTTCTTCTTATTATTAGTTGTTTTAGTGTCTTCCGCAATGCTTCAGGCACAAAATATAGCTGTGTCAGGTATAGTGAAAGATGTTACAGGTGAACCTTTGCCTGGAGTAAACATTATGGAGAAAGGAACTACCAACGGAACGATTACTGATGTCGATGGTAAGTTTACACTTTCTGTTAAGGGAACTAATGCAGTTTTGGTAGTTTCATTTGTGGGTTATGCACCACAGGAGATCAGTGTAAAGGGAAAACGAAACTTGGTCGTTACACTGAAAGAAGATACTGAGTTGCTTGACGAAGTTGTGGTAGTGGGATATGCTACTCAGAAGAAGGCTACGGTAGCTGCTGCTGTAAGTTCGGTGAACAATAAAGATCTAATCCGAACTACATCAACATCGGCGGCCAATGCGTTGGTAGGTAAGGTATCTGGTATTACAGCACGTCAGAAGTCTGGTCAACCGGGAACTTCGACTAACCTTGAGATTCGTAACATGGGT
>OGZW01002596.1_pt1 | contig 13993 bp, 9 predicted proteins | sample 1577001 | NCBI WGS metagenome assembly OGZW01 (sample SAMEA3541519, study PRJEB24748) | human gut metagenome | biome: human gut; feature: human-associated habitat; material: faeces | place: China | collected 2012 | reverse complement strand
CGTTTCCGCTTTTGATACTGATATCATTCTCCTTGAGATATCCCTGCATCATTTCACGCATTGCTGCTTTTTGTGGTGAATCACTTTTTCTTCTTGCCATAATAAAAAACCTCCATACTGAGTAATATTATCTTACATCAGTTTGAAGGTTTATACAAACTTTGGGACACTCTCGAATTAATGAAAATGCCGAATGATTGTAGTACATTATGTACTCCAATCCTCATCCATAGCATCAGCCCAAGCCTGCAACTCACAATCAAGAGCAAGTGCAGCATACATAAGCGGATTATCAATTGCAAGGTTATCAATAAGTCTTTGAGAGTTAGGTGTAGTATGGAGATTCTTTTCAGCTTCAGAACAGGATAAGAATAGAAGTGTATTATCAGCAAAAGCAATATCAATTCCGTTCTTGTATTGGTTATAGTAAGCAAAATGTATTTTCATAGTTATAGCCCTTTCTATGCAAATGTAATGAGTAGTCCTGGAAATGTGTGGGGAGCCAATCGCATACAACACATATGCAACACTGTTATACACAAATCCTCTATTTATGGGCTTTTCAAGATATAAAACGTTAACAAAGAGATAATAAATTATTTCATAAGAATTTTCGAAAAGTCCTTAAAACCCAGAGTTTTAGGGGCTTTTCTTTATGCTCTGCTTTATGAGGATATTGTAAAAATATGAAAGAACAGATTAAAATCAGGGATTGACGCAAAGGGATATATGGTCTAATGTTGTGTTAAAGTTACTTTGGAGAAAGGAGCGTGTTGATGCATGATTCGGACATTTTCCACACATAAAATCAGAAAACAGACAGAATTGACAGGGAGCTTATGGGAGTTTGAGCCATGTTCCGGGAGATATGCCGGTCAAAAGTTTCTGCTTGTAGCACCGGGATGCTGGGAGTCTCATCCTCTTTTTGCCGATTACAGAGGAGAGGGGATTTTTAGAAAATCTTTTCAGGCAACGGGAGACATCCGGATAGAATGTAAGGGGGTCAGTCATACGGCAACGGTATATTTGGATGGACGGGAAATTGCACATCATTATAATGCCTATACACCGTTCTCTGCGGTTGTTGCTGATCTGCAACCGGGAGAGCATATGCTGGAGATTAAGGCTGATAATCGGTTTCATCAGGAGAGTGCGCTTCATGTGCCGAATGATTATATGTCTTATGGAGGTGTGTCAAGACCTGTTGTTGTAGAAGAGTTAAATGCGCTTTATTTTGAGTATGTTCATGTAAAGACATACATGAAGGATGAGAAGTGGCATGCTCGGATCAGCACTGCAATATCTCTACTGAAAACAGGACGGTGCAAAGAAAAAGAAATTACTGTAAAAGGGCGGATTGGAAATACAAATACAGTATTTGACTGGAAGATTTTGCTGACAGAACAGGAGCATTATGAGCTTCAAAAGGACTTGGAAATAGATGAAGTGAAGCCATGGAGTCCAGAGGATCCGGAGCTTTATTTGGTGGAATTGCAGATGATAAAGGGGCAGCAGATTCTTGACGATATCATTGGCCGCTTTGGATTTCGGGAAATTTGTGTTGAGGGACAGAAAATTCTGCTTAATGGAAAAAGTCTGAGAATTAAAGGGGTATGCCGTCATGAGGATCATCCGGATTATGGCTGCGCACTTCCTTATCAGGCGATTTACAATGATCTTGTTTTGATACAACAGATGGGGGCAAATTCCATACGGACGGCACATTATCCCAATGATGAGATTTTTCTGGATCTGTGTGACGAATTGGGAATTTTGGTCTGGGAGGAAAATCATGCCCGTGGTCTGGAAGAAGACCGCATGAGGCATCCGCTGTTTGAGGCGCAGGCGGAAGCGGTGATCCGGGAAATGATTTTGAATCATTATAATCATCCAAGTATCTTTATTTGGGGGATTTTAAATGAATGTGCCAGTGAAACAACATTTGGGAGGTCATGTTACGAAAAGCAATTTGATCTGATTCGGAAAATGGATGATACCCGGCCGTATACTTTTGCGAGCTGTAAGTTTTTTCAGGATATCTGCTTTGATCTTCCGAATGTGATTTCCTGCAACCTTTATCCGGGATGGTATGTGGACAAACCGGTCAAAGATTATCTGGAAGAGGTATATCATTGGATTGAGGAGGACGGAAAAGGCAAGGGAAAGCCGTTTATCGTTTCTGAAATTGGAGCGGGCGGCCTGTATGGCTGTCATAATGCATATCACGGAAAATGGACAGAGGAGTATCAGGCAGAGGCATTGACAGAGCAGGTATCGGAATGCCTGGATTTTTCGGAATGCATGGGTGTATATATATGGCAGTTTTGCGATGTGAGGGTCAGCAGAGAATGGTTTGCCGGACGTCCAAGAGAAATGAATAACAAGGGAATTGTTGATGAATACCGCAGACCTAAAGCGGCTTATACAAAAGTTGCCGAAATATTTAAAAGGTATTCTAATTATTATGACAATGACAAGGGGTGAAAATGAAAACGGGATAGCTTATTGACAGAAGGCAGAGGGTAAAATATCATACTATATAAAGACAACATGATAAGAACAGTATGAACATACTGCTGATGCTGGAAAACGAAAGGTGGTTCATTATGAAATCAACATTAATTAAAGACACAACAAAGGAGGAACGGATCGCCCTGATCCGGGAGTGGCTGCCGGACGATGATGGACTGGAAGCAGATGGAGGGATGGATCTTTGGGATCTGTACGCAGATTATATTAACGGGACAAAGGAAATTGCAGAATGTAATGCTGCCTTTTCGACCAATTATATGTCAGAACGGGATCTGGCAGAGGGAAAATTAAAGAACTAACAGGAAAGGCGAAACGTGAATATGAAGATACAATCAGTAGCGGTATTAGGTGCAGGAGCTGTGGGCTCTTATGTAATCTGGGGACTGTCCCACAAAAAGGACATACGTCTGGGTGTGATTGCAGAGGGAGAACGGGCTGACCGGTTGAAAAAGGGTGGCTGTCGGATCAATGATGAAGTTTATCGTCCGGAGGTTTGGAGTCCGCAGGAGGCGGAGGATGTGGATCTGTTGATCGTGTCCTTGAAGTATGGATCTCTTCCGGAAGCGCTGGAAAGCATTAAGACGATCGTTGGGGAGCATACAACAGTTATGAGCCTGATGAATGGCGTAGACAGCGAGGAACTGATTGCAGAGCAGGTCGGGGATGACAGGGTTCTTCGTTCTCTGATCAAGGTGGCATCCCACAAGGAGGAAAATGGATATTATTTCAATCCGGAAACTACTCTGGGGATTATTTTTGGAGAGCTTGCGGCACCTTTTGACAGTGAAAGGGTACAGGCAATCGAGTCCCTTTTTGCGGACACAGGGATTCACTTCCGCTCTACGGAGTTTATTAGGGAGGAGATCTGGGGAAAGTTTCGCCTGAATGTCTGCAATAATCTTCCTCAGGCGATTCTGGGAGCGGGGGTAGGCTGCTACAGTGACAGTACACATATGAAAGTCATCAGTGACGGGCTTCGCAGGGAACTGGAGCAGATTGCATTAGCGAAAGGAATTGATATGAGTAAGATGGCGGGCACATCCGGAAGGGGAAGTGCAGTTCCTGCTTCCGCAAGGTATTCAACCCTGCAGGATCTGGATGCGGGACGCCATACAGAGATCGACATGTTTTCCGGCACGCTGATGCGCATGGGAGAAGAGCTTGGAATCCCAACCCCTTATAATGAATACACCTATCATATGATCAAAGCGTTGGAGGAGAAAAACGACGGACTTTTTGATTATCAGGGAGAACGGGATAAAACAACATGGGCAAAATGATAAAGGAGCAGGAAATGTCATCAGGTAAAATTACACTGGAACAGAGAAAAGCTTCCCTGCATTATCATGTGCAGGAATACCGTAAAAGACGAGTGATCATTGATACGGATGCCGCCTGTGAGGCGGATGATCCTTTTGCGATCGCACAGGCATTGATGAGTAAAATGCTTGAGGTCAAGGGAATATGTGCGGAACATTTTGTAGCAGAGGGAAGCATGGAACAGAGCTATGAGATGATCTGTCGTGTAACAGAGGCAATGGGGGCAGATGTGCCGGTGCTTCGGGGACAGACCGGCAAAATGTCAGAGCATCAGGGGGAACCCATGACAGAGGCGGCGCAGTTTATCATCGAGGAGATCATGAAGGAGGACGACAAGCCGTTGTTTGTTTTATGTATTGGAGCAGTTACAAATGTGGCGGAAGCCATCCGGGCAAAGTCCGAAATTGTGGATAGAATGACAGTAGTATGCATTGGAGGCAATCCCATTGGTTGTGAGAAGCCGGGATGGGAATTTAACTTTGGAAATGATGTGGAGGCGGCCAATACAGTGCTTCACTGTGGAGGAGATATATGGCTGATTCCCAACAATGTTTACGGTACCATGCATATCGGTTTTGGAGAAATACAACGACGGATCGCTCCTTATGGCGAGATCGGCAGATTATTGTACGAAAATCTCATATCATTTTATGAAACAGAAAACGCTTCGTGGTCGGCGGGAGAGAGCTGGTCGCTTGGAGACTCCCCGGCGGTAGGAGTGACCCTGGAACCAAATTGCGGCAGCTTTATGTACTGCAAAGCACCGGAGGTACAGGAGGATACCTCTTATCACTATCCGGAGAACAGTCCGCAGATCAGAGTATACACATCGATCAATTCACGCTTTATTATTGAGGATTTTATCAGCAAGCTTCAAATATTGTACGGATAAATGATAGAAAATTTATACACAGGATTTTCTTGACAACACAGGTCTATTGTTGTAAACTAAACACAAGGTTTACAATTATAAACTTGCAACATAAAAAGGAAAGACCTTCATATGTTTCTATGCGGGATTACAAAGCGTTATGCGTGGCAGTTATTAAATGTCAGCAGCATAATCTGATATGGGATAAAACAAACAGATAGGGGGAGGCGTATGGTATTTCGGTTATTTATGGGGATCTTACAGATGGGGATTGATGCTTCGGTCGTGATCGTACTGGTTCTTCTGACGAGAATGTTATTGGGGAAAGCGCCGAAGAAATATGCGTATTTTCTGTGGATCATTGTGGGGATACAGCTGGTATGCCCTGTAAAAATTGCATCGCCATTCAGTGTATATAATCTGCTTCCGCAGAGCTCAGACCGGATGGAGCAGTCTCTGGAGAAGTATACGGGAGTCTCATGGCAAAATGTCAGGATGACCGGCAAAAAATCATCTCAGAAAAAGAGTACTTTGGATGATCAAAACAAAGCTCAGACAGATACTGTACCAAATGACGGACAGACTGATCAGATGGGTTCTACTGATTCATCAGCAAAATTACAGACCGCTTCCCAGAATGAATCCGTTAAAAATACAGATAAAGAATCGGAAAATATCTACGATAATATGTCCGGTGATATGGCAGAGGAAACATCTCCAAACCAAACGGAAGCATTCTCTCCGGTGCTGCTTCGGAGGATATTATACGGAGCGGCATATCTCTGGCTGGTAGTTTTGTGTGTAATCCTGTTTGTAAATATTATCCTGTATCTCAGGATGAAGGGGAGGGTTGCGACTGCAGTCCGTATGCAGGACAATGTATATGAATGCGATGCGATACCGTCTCCGTTTGTGATGGGACTGCTTTCACCGAGGATTTATATTCCCTTCCGTCTGGGGGAACAGGAGAAGGATTATATCATCAACCATGAAAAGTATCACATCCGCCGACGGGACAATCTGGTGAAGGTGGCGGCATTTCTGCTCTGCAGTGTATACTGGTTCCAGCCTCTGGTGTGGTTGTCTTATTTTCTGATGATCCGGGATATGGAAATGAGCTGCGATGAGTATGTTTTGCAGAATAGTCCGGAGGATATCCGGGCAGTCTACAGTGAGTCGTTATTGCAATTTGCGATGAACCGGAGAAATCCGGGGCTGGGGATGCTGACCTTTGGGGAGACGGATACCCGGAGGAGAGTAAAGCATGTCATGAAATTTCATAAGCATGCAAAATGGATCGGAGCAGTGGCAGTAGTTGTGATACTGGCAGTAGGAATCTTTGGCCTGACCAATGCTGTAAATTCGGGAAAGGACACCAGGAAAACAAGCCCGGAGACAACCGGGGCAGCAGAAGAACAAAAGGAAAATGATCAGAAGGAGTCTGACGGGCTGCCGGTGATCCGGGTGCTTGATATGCTCGGAGAGGTTCCGGCTCCCGGTGAGATGCAGGGGGGATGGTATGGAGATATCCTGCGGGAGCGGTTTGGTGTGAAGTTGTATATTATGGCATATGATTATGCAAAGAACATAGATGAGCAGTTAAAATCAGCAGATATTGTTATTTGGGAAAATTCCACAAATCCGGACTATCTTTTGGCGCAGCATCAGGGCTTGATCGGGGATATCCATCTTTCGGATCAGACTTACCGGCGCAGTGTTATGGCGATCAGTAAGACCACAAAGCAAAAACAGCTGTGTCAAAAGCTTTTAATATATTTTGATTCTCCGAAAGCGGTCATGGAGGCAAATTATGGACCGGAGAAACTATGCTGGTATTATAAGGGACATAAAGCATATCTGACGGATGTGGGAGTAAAATGTCAGAAAAAGAAGACGTACAAGCTGGATACGGGGATTTCAGCTCCGGAAACATATGAGAGCGGTCACAGGATGATCTCTTATATTCCATATGATATAGATGCGATTGATCCGAATACGGGGGAAGCATACGAGGTTTTGTATGATACATACCGGACGGAACAGTCGAAACAGAAGGATATGTATCCTTCCTTTATTGAAACATCAGAAAAGCAAAGTGCCGGAAGTGGGAAGATTCTGAATTTTACCAAAGGGGTGGCTTCTATCCGGGCCACTTATCATATGGATGGATTTGAGGCGTTTGGAACCAGAACACTGGATGAATGGCAGCTTAAGCAGGTGAGTGAGTGGCTGGACGAAACATATTACCAGAGACGGAAGAAGCCGGATCCGGATAATTCGGAGGATGAGTTATGGTCCCAAAAGGCGTTCCGGACGTATTATGTGACGTATGAGCTGACATATATTTGGGGAAACCGTGCTCAGATGCGTTATTATCCGGGGATGCGAATTTTTCGCTGGAATGAGGACACGTGGTATGACGGACTGGGGAATGCCGTGGGACGGACCAGCTTTCCGGCGGACCAGTTTCAAAGGGGGTCAGGAAAAGATAAAACCAAATTTTATATTTATGACAAAACATATGATATGCGGAAACAGGATGCGGGGGTAGAATCTATCATATCGTGCAAAATGATGAATGCTTGTGTGGCGGTATACTGCAGAATGAAAGAAGGGGAGGAAACATGTTTTATCTATGATTGCATAGAGCGCAGATTTGTCCGGAAAATGCAGGGGATCATCTGGGAGGACTCCATGTATATTTCGGAGAATGGGGTGATCCGGAATTATGCAGGAGAGAAGACAGGCCATGTATCGTTGCGTCAGGGCGAGAAAATTTCAGCTTTTTATGAGGATCAGGATCATAAAAAACAGTGGATGGTACAGCTTACGGATACGGAGACAGGAGATATACGGGATGTAAAGGCGGATATTAAGATGGACTGACAGCTTCAGGGGGATAAATATGAGTCCTAAAGACTCATATTAAGAATTTCTTCGAAACTTCGTCATGTGCAGATATATGATAAAAGCGGAGACTTTGTGAAGAAGTCTTCGTTTTTTTGTTGATCGTGGTTGAGAAAAATGGCGTTTCTTAGTATAATAATAAGTATACTATAATGATTTTATCATAATGTAAAGGAGGAGTGATGTACATAATGAAAAAAGATCATAAACAAAGAAGGAGTTTTCGGCTGGGACTGCGGGCGAAGATATTGGGGGTATCACTCCCGGTTACGATCATTATGGTGATTGTAATGATCGCGATTGCTTATAATGTGTCGGAGGCTGATATTATGGCCTCATCCCAGAGCCTTTTGAGCACATCGGCAAAGGATCAGAGCAGCCAGATCGAAGCATGGCTGAACCGTAAGCTGGACGAGGTCAAGACGGTGAAGTATGATCTGGAAAGCTCAGGGGCTATTAAGGATCAGAAGCAGCTTCAGCGGAAGCTGGATGATTATTATGGACTGGACAGTGCCTTTGTGGGCGGCTTTTATATTGCTGACACGAAGGGGAATGTGATGCAGGCATCGGAGAATCAGACGAAATACGACGGGGCAACAGAGCAGATCTGGTACAAGGAGGGTCTTACCCGGATGAACCCCGGTTATACCCAGGCGTATGAGGACAGCGAGGGCAATATGATGATCAGTGTCTGTGGCATGCTGGATGATCCCGATGATGTCCGGGTGCTGGCGACAAGTCTTTCTCTGGATTCGGTTAATATCATAGTAAACTCCAGCGTATCCATGCAGGGGGCGGAGTCATTGCTTGTGGATCAGGGGAATGGCGATATTCTTGCATCCCGTGACAGTGAGCTGGTTTCTACATCGGTCAATGAGGCGTCGGACAGCTTTTTGAAAAAGGTTGCGGCCAAGCTCCAAAAGGATGATGATTCTGTTTCTACGATTGGAGATAAAGTTGTAGTAACCCGTGAAATCTCCGGGACAGACTGGGTTCTGGTATCCTATGTTCCAAAGTCACTGATTACTTCTGAAGTGGACAATCTGCGGAATACTCTGATCGTGGTAGCAATAATCTGTCTGCTGGTCTTTGTATTGTTAAATACCCTGAATGTATCTTTCACGGTGAAGCCGCTGAAGGTACTCAGCCGGAAGATCAAAGCAATGTCTGACGGTGATTTTACGATTCAGATTGAGGCGAAGGGATCGGATGAAATTGCAGAGATCCAGCACAGTGTGAAAGTATTTACAGAGAATATGCGGGAAATGATCTGCGATATCAATAATGTGACAAACGATATTCAGAATCAGGCAGACAACAGCAGCGTCGTTTCCGTAAGTATGCAGGATGCATCGAATTCCCAGGCAACGTCAATGGCGTCTCTTAGTGAGACGGTAGATCAGATTTCAGATTCCATCAATGAGATTGCGGAAAGTGCTACGAATCTCAGCGGAGTTGTGGCGGATACCACCAGTGACAGCGAGAAGGTCAAGGAGCAGATCAATGCGACAGTGGATATATCACGCAAAGGACGCAGTGATATGGAACGGGTACAGAATGCCATGGAGGAGATCCGAAATTCTATCGCACAGCTTGTAGAAGCAATCAGCAAAGTGGGAGAGGCTTCCAAAGAGATTACGGGTATTACCGGATTGATCGCTAATATTTCCGAGGAGACTTCTCTTTTATCCCTTAATGCGTCCATTGAAGCAGCGAGGGCCGGGGAAGCAGGCAGAGGCTTCTCTGTGGTTGCGACAGAGATCAGTAAGCTGGCACAAAACACGGCATCCTCTGTTGATGATATTGCCAAGCTGATCAATGAGGTAGATAATCTGGTGGACGCAGCAGTGAAACAGGCAGATGTCAGCGTGGAGAACATCAACGAGAGCGGTGGCCGGATCAAGGTGGCACAGGAGACCTTTGAAGAGATTTACACCTGTGTACAGGATGTGGACAATGGAATCAACAGTATGATCACCCAGATCCAGACTGTAAATAATGTAGCAATGGATGTTTCTGCGATTTCTGAGGAGCAGGCGGCCTCTACGGCGGTGATCAGTGAGACTTCCGAGGTGATGGTTGAGCAGGCGAACAAGCTGGCCGGCCAGAGTGAACAGGTGGCAGGAAGTGCCAAGGTGTTGACGCAGACATCGGAGAAGCTGGCAGAGCAGATGAGTCGTTTTCAGATATAGGGGGTGACAGTTGTGAAAAAGAAAGCATCATTAATCATATGTTTGTTGACATTGTGCTGTCTGCTGGCAGCAGGATGTTCCAAATCTTCCGGCAAAGGGAAATCCTCTGGTGGAAAGATAAATATTATGCTGACGGTTTCAGACGGATCGGATACTTTCCGTGCAAATCTGGCAGACGCAGCCAGGAAAGCAGCAGAGGAGAAAGGCATATCGCTGGAGGTAAAGGATGCCAAGGGCTCCTCTGAGACCCAGATGAACCAGATCAAAGAGGCAAAGGATGCCGATGTCATCATCTGTGCCTTGTGCGATGCAGGAACAGCCCAGCAGATGGAGGCTCTTGCAGGGGACAAGCCGATTGTGTTTATCAACAGTGCTCCGGAGGAGGAATATCTTCAGAAGGACCAGTATGTTTATGTGGGGTCGGATGAGGCAGTTGCAGGAGAGCTGCAGGCCAAATATGTGTTGGATCAGTATGCCTCTAAGGATACCCTGAATATCGCTATTTTCAAGGGAGAAAGCACCCATTCGGCAACGAAGGGGCGTACCAGGGCGAATAAGGCTGCCCTGGAGGCTTCCGGTAAAACCATCAATTATGTTTATGAGGACTATGCAGACTGGTCCACGGATACGGCAGCCAAAATGTTCCGTCAGTTTTTGCGGACAGGACAGGATGTGGACGCCGTCATTTGTAACAACGATTCCATGGCGGTTGGTGTGGTACAGGCGGCAGAACAGGAGAAGCTGGATCTGTCCAAGCTCCCGGTGCTGGGCGTTGATGCAACGGCAGACGGTCTTGACCTCATCAAAAAGGGGAAAATGGCATGTACCATCTTCCAGCCGGCAAAGGGGCAGGGAGAGGAAGCTGTTCTGGCAGCGCAGAAGCTGGCAGCAGGAGAAAGTATTACCTCTCTGTCTGGTGCGGAGAAGAACGGACTTTATGTATGGGTTCCGTTTGAGCAGGTGACATCAGATAATGTTACGCAATATTAGTAAAGTTGAATAATCGTATTTGAAAATATAATAATTGTATTAGAAATAGAGGAGTTTAGTAATTATTTTTGTAACATGTTGAATTTTTACTACAAATCTCCTCTATTTTTAATGGTGAGAATTACCAACAAAGTGTTTGAAAAATATAAAAAATTTGTGTATAATTGAATGTGCATATTCCTATGCAAACGATTCTTTGAGAGAGAGGATCAAATAATTAACCTAAAAGGAGGAAAAACATTGAAGAGAAAAAATCTAAAAGGAATTCTTGCAGCATGCATGAGTTTTTCAATGGTAGTCAGCAGCTTTAGTGCTGGTTCGTTTGACGTTACAAGCGTAAAAGCAGCTGATGGCAAGACGGTTTTAACGGATGTGTTGACACCGGACAACATTACACTGAGAGAAACCTGGAATGACAAGTCTAATATTGGTAAGGACCGTACGGTGACGATCAAAGGCACCGGCACAGTGATGACAGTAAAGGATAACGGCTCTATGCGTACGGAGCTGTCTTCACAGGATCTGGCCAACAAGGAGATGGGTGTCGGTATCAACCTTGGTAATACGATGGAGGCTGTTATGCCGTTAGAGAAGACAGAAACGGGAAATAAGACCAAGTATGACAAGGACGTGACATCGAAGGATTGTGAGACTACATGGAAACAGCCGATCACGACACAGGCTTATATTGATAAGGTACATTCTTATGGTATCAATACACTGCGTATTCCGGTTGCATGGTCCAATGCAGATATTGATGATGGTACTTATACGATTAAAGATGAGTACCTTGGACGTGTGGAAGAGATTGTCAACTATGCTTTGAACAATGGTATGTATGTCGTTATCAACGATCACTGGGACAATCAGTGGTGGGGACAGTTTGGTGCCTGCAAGTATCGGGAAATCGTAGATGAGGACGGTGATCTGGTTAAGGAATATGTGACAGAAAAGAATGCAGATGGCGAGGATGTTCCTGTCCCGGATGAAGAGCTGCGTGCAAAAGCATGGGCAAGATATGAGGCATACTGGACACAGATTGCAGAGCGTTTTAAAGGATACTCTGACCACCTGATCTTTGAGGGTGCAAACGAGGAGCTCGGTGATCGTCTGATTGATGCAATCGGTAAGAGTGGCTATGCGGTTGGAAATGATTCTACAGAGCAGGCTCTTGCCGGTTATATGACAGAGGATGAGCTGTATGAGACGGCTAATAAGATCAACCAGAAGTTTGTTGATATTATCCGTAACAGTGGTGGCAACAACAAAAACAGACATCTTCTGATCCCTGGTTACAATACCGATATTACCAAAACGGTGGATAAAGTGCAGAAGATCAAAGATGAAAACGGTGTTACCAAAGAGGTTGGTAATCGTTATGTAATGCCGACAGATATTGAGGAGAACGGCACATCTAAGCTGTTCCTTTCTGTTCATTACTATACTCCATGGGATTTCTGTGGTGATGGCGGTACAGGTACATATACGGTGGCAGATCAGGAGAATACTGCAAAATATTTCCAGACTCTTAAGAAGTTTACAGATCAGGGATATGGTATCATTATCGGTGAATGTGGTATCTGTAATCCGGCAGGTGTTGAGTCAAGTGTAACCCAGTGGCTGCATGATACATTTACAGAAGCGCAGAAGATCAGTGCTGTTCCGGTTCTGTGGGATACAGGTGCATATTTCGAGCGTGGCTCAGAAGCAGACGGAGTGGCACCGGCAATGTATTATAAAGATATTGCCGATTTCTACAATACCATCAATGGAACTAAAGGTGATGCCAGCATGACAAGCATTTCAGGAGGAAAGCCGGATCCAAACGAGTCTAAGGACAATCATAAGATTGGTGCATATATCGATCAGGATCTGTGGAATACCACCGGAATCCATGCATATCTGTACTATCAGACATCAAACTGGGATTATCGTAACAACTACCTGCCATTCTCAAAAGCAGGAAAGAATAAAAGCTATGAATATATTGTGGCATCCGGCAAGGAGGCTGCAGACTCAACGAAGGTAACAGATGTTCTTCTGACGAAGGATGGAGAGTATACTGTTTCTCTGGAAGGAGCTGCTTTAAGCGGTGTGAAGTATCAGATGCTCGGATTGGCAATGGATCTGCTGGTGGAGAAATATCCGGGAGTAAAAATTACCAATACAACGATCACAGTAGATGGAGAAAATGTAATGAAGTCTCCAAACAATCCAAATCCGGATCCGATCGATCTGTATCATAAGAAAGATGATAAATATTATACTTTCGTGGCAATCAATACATGGGATGGTGATAAGGATGATGAAACAAAATATCCTATGGCTGCCAGAAACAATAGAGGTAAACTGAAGCTGCCAAAAAAGAGCATCAGCATGACCTTTACAGTAACCGGTCTGGATCAGGCATTAAAGGATATTGCAGACAAGACCTATGTTAATCCTCAGACAGACAAGACAATCCAGCAGGAAGAGGCAGAGGAAGCAGCGCGTAAGGCAGAGGAAGCGCGTAAAGCCGCAGAAGAAGCAGCACGCAAGGCAGCCGAGGAGGCAGCTCGTAAAGCAGCAGAAGCTGCTGCAAAGGTTCCTTCTTCCTCAAGCATTACAACACCGGCCGCTGTTAAGAAGGTTGGTCTGAAGGTAAATAAGACATTTACGGCAGGTAATTATAAGTATAAAGTAACAAAGAGAGCAACAACTGCAAGCCAGGGGGCTGTATCAGTTGTAGGTCTTACGAAGAAGGGCGTAAAGGCAAAGAAGCTTTCCGTTGCATCTTCTGTTAAGAATAAGAAGATCAAGTATCGGGTTACAGGAATCGGAGCGAAAGCATTTAAGGGAGCGAAAGCAACTTCTGTAACGTTGAATAAAAATATCAACAAAATTCCTTCTGCAGCATTTGCAAATTGTAAGAAACTGAAGACCCTGACCGTTCCGGCAAAACTTAAGAAGGTGTCCAAGGGCGCTTTCAAGGGATGCAAGAAGAAGATCAAGGTAAAGGGTGCATCTGCGAAGGTTCGTAAGGCAAATGTAAAACTCTTGAAGAAGAGCGGATACAAAAAATTTAAATAATAACACGGTTAACGTGTAAAGCAAGAGTCACCACCGGTTTGGGTGGTGGCTTTTGCTTTTTAGTGTATAGGAAAATGCTCGTAGCGTAGAGGGAAGCCAACGAGAATTGCGA
>OGZW01002593.1_pt1 | contig 14009 bp, 10 predicted proteins | sample 1577001 | NCBI WGS metagenome assembly OGZW01 (sample SAMEA3541519, study PRJEB24748) | human gut metagenome | biome: human gut; feature: human-associated habitat; material: faeces | place: China | collected 2012 | reverse complement strand
ATCCCCATACCAGGCATCCTTAAACTCCTTCATCATATTGGCAAAACGGATCTGTGTATGGCTGCCTCCCTGCCCGCTCTGATATTTAATACTTACAAATAATGCCGAGAATTCTCCGCAAGATCGAATTTATGGAGTATGCACAGGCATTTCTGGCGGGGCGTAATTATGCGGCAGAGGTGAATGCTGTTTATACATTGTCAGGCGCATTTTCCGCATTTCGTAAATCAGCGGTATTAAAATCGCAGCTATATAATACGGATACGATCTGTGAGGATACACAGATTACTTTTCAGATGAAATATCTGCAGAATACGAAAGTAGGAATCTGCGAGGATGCGATCTTTTTCGTAGATCCCATTGAGGATATGAACCGGCTGTATACCCAGAGACAACGATGGCAGAGAGGCAGTCTGGAGGTTTCGCATCTGTTTTTAAAGGATAAACTGAAGGCAGGAAAAATGTTTACTAATGTGGGCGTGAGGACATTGCTGTACGACCATACCTTTGCATTTCCGAGAATGATCTGGTATCTGGCACTGATCTGTCTGCTGTGTATGAATTATTCTTTTGCGCAGATTGGGTATTCCACTTTGTTTTTATATGGTCTTTATGTGCTGATCGGTGTGTTTTATTACATTTCTACAGTGGGATTTTTGAAAGGATTTAAGGAGATCAGACGTTATTATGCGAAGCAATGGTATGTGATCCCGTTGTTGCCGTTTTTTAATTTGATGGTATTTTTTATGCGTTTTGCGGGTGTGATCAACAGCATTAATACGGACAGCGCCTGGAAAACAAAAAATTTTACCCAGGAGAGAGAAAGTTTTGTAAAAACAGTGCAGGACGACTTTGGGATCCTGACCGGATTTTTTGGAAAAATCAGAGATTTTGTAAATAATAAGGAGTAAGCAGTGAAAGAAAAAAGATTTTGGAAGATGCTGACCAACGTAAAGGTGATATCGGTATTGATCATTCTGGCAGCAGCGGTTATGGCAGTGATCGGATGGCATGAGGCGAAAGAATATGAAAAAAGTGTGCTGGCAATTTATGCACAACAGCAGGATGCTTATGTGCAGCTGGTACTGGATCAGATCAATGTGCTGGATGAACGGAGTGATGAGGAGATTGTTCAGAAGATTCTGGGTTCTCTGGATACCTCCGGCAGGAAATACTGGACATTGACAAAGGATCAGGCACTTTTGTTTGTGAAGGATGTCACGGAAACCAACCGCTATAAGGGTCTCACCACGGAGACATTTTTTACTTCGGACAGTGCGGCAAGGTTTTTGCAGGATCTGGAGATCAACCGGGTGATCCATGAGACGATTCAGATGGATGGGGTAAGATATGTGGCATCCGGTGTGATATTTGAGTATAACAGTGCAGAATATAAGATCTGTCTGCTGACCAATGATACGGTGATTCTGGATAATAATATTTTCCTCTCTTCCAAGATTGGCCTGTATGTGTTTGGTGTCCTGTTATTGGGATTGCTTTTGGTGGTATCCATGATCTTTGCCAATGTTCTGGATCTGCGGGAGAAACGGATGAAGGCAATGCAGGAGCATATTACCGGATTAAATAAGATGTTGACAGAGCAGACGGAAATGATACGGGAAATGAACTGGTATCATACCAGATGGAGTGTTTTTAAACCGTCTGCAATGGAAATGTTTGTACAAAAAATCGTACAGAGACAGATTGTACCTGTTGTTTTTGTGAGCGTGGCATTTGATTCCGAAAAGCAGAGAAATGATTTTCTCCAGAAAGCGCAGATTCTTTTGGATGAAAAAGTGGTACGCTTTGAGAGGGAATCCGGAGATGGTCTTATCCTTCTGTTTTTACAGTATCAGGTACAGGAAATGGAAAAGGCGCTGGAACAGATGACATTACAAAAGGTATCCTTTCGGATAGAGAGGCGGATGGAATGCCGGGAAGCATCTGAATTACAGGAAACCTATGGGAGCTTTATGGCACAGATATCGCAGGAAGGGGAGAAAGAGCATGGCGCGGACCACGTTTCGGGAATATAAATTTAAGTTTTATCTTAATGCCAATCATTTTATTGTCATTAACGGAAAAGAGGGTGAAATTCATCCGCATACATGGGAGTTTATGGTGGATGTCCTTATGAGTGACCAGAAATTCGTACAGTTTGATGCATATGAGAAAGCGATTGATGAGTATTTTAATAAATATCAGAATCGGATATTAAACGAGGTAGAGCCTTTTGATCATATGGTACCGACACTGGAAAATATGTCGGATTATTTTGCGGATGAGATCCGGGGTATTGTCAAAGAGCTGGGTGGTCATCTGGTCAAGATGGAGAGTAGTGAGACTCCTACCAGAAGCTATGTGATCAGCTTTGAGAGAGAACAGGAATATCTGGAAAGTATCCGGAAGAGTTCTAAGCAGCAAATGAGTGATGTGATTGATGGCATTTTAGATCGTATTATTGATTAAAGGAGTGCACAGTGAAGAAAAAAGCAGGAATGATAGCAGTGATACTGATTTATGCGGCAGTCGCTGTGATTATAGCATATCTGATCATACTCAGTGGGAATTGTCCTACAGGGACGGATACTCTGGGATACCTTTATAAAGGGAATATGCTTTATGATGCTATGGGAAAAGGGGACTGGTATCCTCTTTATGACAGTCTGTGGTTTAACGGAGTACAGACCATGCGTTATCAGGCGCCTCTGCCGGTTTATTTTCTGGCATTTTGCCAGTGGATTGCCGGAGGAAATGACCTCGATGGATATCTGGTGTTTGTGGCTCTTGTTTTTTATCTGGGAGCGTTGGTCTGGCTTTATATAGGGTGTCGCAGCAATCGTCCGGGTCTGGGAGCATTTCTGGGAATGCTGTGGTTTTTTATTCCCAATAATCTTTATATTCTTTTTGGAGAGGGAAATCTGCCACGGGTACTTGCTCTGGTATGGATGCCCTTATGGCTTCATTGGATCAGTGAATATCTGTTGGAGGATGATGGAAAAGCTCTGACAAAGGCGGTTCCTGTATTTACGATGATGGTTCTTTGTGAGACAGGATTTGCTGTGATGATATCGGCGGCGATGCTTCTCTTTCTGCTGATATACCGGCTGCTGTATCACAGAAAGGGAAAATGTCTTCCTGTGATAGGGGCTATGCTTGTTGCTTTTTTGATCACGGGAATATGGCTCTATGCTTCTATGAAGGGAAGAGGAAACACGGGAAGTTCCGGTGTGATGCGGGGGATGTTTCAGGATGCATGGATCTCCTTGAACCCTATTCGCCGTCTGACACGCGGAAATGTTGATTTTTATTTTGGTTTATCTTCTTTTATGGTTGCTGTTTTTGGTGCTTTGTGCAGTAAAAGAAAATCTATGGCAGGATTTTGGACGGCATTATTTCTTTTTGCCGGGACGACGACCTCTGTGTATGCTGTACTGGATAAGCTTTCGGCCGGTCATCCTTTATGGATGTTATCTTTTATTTCCGTTGCTGCGGGAATGATCCTTTACAGTTTTATGAAATGGAATTCTTTAAAACGTGGGTTTGTGGTGATATGCTGCGTCCTTCTGGTGGCAGACTGCATTCCATCGTTCTCTTTGATTTATCAGGGGAAGGGAACGGTGTCGGCAGACGAACGTCTGCACCGGACGGCGGATGCCTGCCTGATCACAAAGGTAAGAGAGGTGACAAGCCAGAGGGCGGCGATTCTGGATGGAGGAAGCCTGGGAGCGGTTGCACCGTATCTGTTGACTGGTTATGACAAAAAACAAGTGAAAGGAACATTTGGTACGGGAAATATTTCGGCTGCTACGGCGGTAAATATCGCAGAGCTGGAGGAGGCGGCAGAAAAAGGATATTATCTGTATCTTTTTGACCGGGCGCTGGAGCTTGGCAATGATACGGTTCTGATACAGATTCAGGAATTGAAGCAGGGAACCGGTGATATACGGAAAGTCAGTGATGCGGCAGCAAAGCTGGGGTATCGCCTGACGGATCAAAATGACAGTTATCTGTTATATCATATGGATACCTATGCGTCTTTTGGGACAGTATGCAAATATGACGGAATAGCCATTGGCGATACAGCAGCTTCCCTCACTTATGGCAATCCGGATATTACAAAGGGAGATTCTGTTTCGTTAGATGATTATACATTTCGGGAGCTGTCGGAATATCAAGTGATTTATCTGTCCGGCTTTGCGTACACCAACAGAGAGAGGGCAGAAAAGCTGGTGAAAAAGCTCAGTAATAACGGTGTGAAAATAGTGATCAGCGGGGATGGGATTCCGGAGGACTCCGGAACGAAAGAACGCTCCTTTTTGGGGGTCAGTTGTCAGAATATTTATTTTCAAAATGGTTATCCTGTTTTATACACATCGGAGGGAGAGCTGGATACCGCACTGTTTGACAGAAGCGTCTCACAGTGGAAAACAGTATATCTCAATGGACTGGAAAAAATAGATGGATATCTTTTTGATTCCGGCAGACGTCTGGACTTTTCCGGCTCTGTTTATAATGACAATATTGTTTTTGTGGGGTTGAATTTATCCTATCATTGTTTTCTGACGCAGGATGAAAATGTGGGTGCATATTTACAACAGCTGATAGGAGAGAATCTGAAGGAGCTGCCGGAACGGACCATTGTACCTTTAAAGATCCACTATGGAAGAAATCAGATCCGGATTACGTCGGGAAAAGAGAATGTAAATACTTCGTTGGCATATCATGATATATTTGGCAGCCGGCAGAAGAGTTTTAAAGAACATAATCTGCTGGTGGTGCATCAGGGTGTCACGGTGATCCGTATGAAATATCCTTATCTTTGGCGGGGTATTATAATGACATTGGCAGGGCTTGTGGGATATATTTTGCTGATATGGTGGTTAAAGCGTGCCGGAGATCGTCATAAAATTAAGAAATAATTTAACAAATAAAAGAAATTCTTAAGATTATCTTGAGAGTTTCTTTTATTTTATTTGTTATATTTATCTGTGGATGGGAACATTAATGATATGGAAGGTGCTCAATATGCAGAAAATAACAAATCTATTTTACCGGTTTAGTCAGGGGATGACGCTGGGCATCGGAGGATGCCTGCTGTTAATGTCATGTCTGGCAATGATTGTATATGGGATTATGTATGGGAATGACCATTATGGAATAATGACATTTGCCCTGCTTTTGATGGCGGCTGTGGCCACGGGAGGAGTTCTGATTCTGGGACGCAAGCTGGAAAAGGAAAGTCGTTACAGAAGTATTCTTTTGTTTGGTGTGCTTGTTTGTTTTCAGATTTTCTTTTTGGTATTTATTTCTCATCCTATGGCGATCAGTGATCCTGCCAGAGTTCAGAATGAGGCATTACTGATGGTGCAGAAGCAGCATGGACAGATGAATATGCAGGATCTGTATTTTCAGCGATATCCTAATAACCATTTTATTGTGGTTTTATTCTACTATTTTTATAAAATATTGTATTTTATGGGAATACAAAAGGTATGGATTCCAACGATTATATTAAATTTGATTTCGATCGATATAGGAATTCTTTTTTCATGGCTGATTGCGCGTCGGTGGAAGGGAGCTGCAATGGCAGATCTGCTGTTGTGTCTGTTTATTTTTTGTCCAACTACCTATGTCTGGCTGACTACGGTTTATACCAATACCATCTCCTTTCCTTTTGTGATGCTGATCCTTTATTTGTGCCTGCGGCTTCAGGAGGAGTCAGAGAAACAAAACGGTCATCAAAGCTTATGGGCACTGCTGGGTGTCGTAATGGCCGTGGGATATTGGATACGTCCCACAACGATCATTCCCATCATAGCGGTTGCATTGTATTTTATCGTGCGTGGAACACAGAAAATGAAAAAGGAAACTGTGGTAAGGTGTCTGATTGGAACAGTGCTTACGGCTGGTGTATTTACAGGCTGTTTCATGGGATGCCGCGGACTGGTAGACCGTCATATGGACCGAAGCAGGCTGACCGGACAGTTTCCGGTGACTCATTGGATCATGATGGGACTAAATACGGATACCTTTGGTGAGTTTTCCAGGGAGGATGAGAGCTACACCATGAGTTTTGATACCAAAGACCGGAAGCACCGGGCCGATGTAGAACGGATACGGGAACGTGTCAAAGAGCTTGGAGGAACCGGTCTGGTTTATCAGGCGATGGCGAAAATGTTTGGTGTGTGGGCACTTTCGGATGACGATTGTTTTAATAAGGCGGCATATGCCAGTGATTTCCCGGGCTGGTACCGGTATTTTATGGGAAAAGATAATACATGGTATCTGTTGTTTATGCAGGCATTCCGGGTGGTAACATTTTTGTTTTTATGTGGGAGTGTTCTGGGACAGATCAGACAGAAAAAATGCGATTCTTCCTATGTGCTTTCTTTGACTTTTTTGGGAGCTGTCCTGTTTTTTGTGCTTTGGGAGGCAAATCGGAAATATAATGTATGCTTTATGGGAGTCTGTCTGCTTCTGATGGCAGATGGGATTGGGCGTTGTCTGCAGTGGATGAGACAGAAGCAGTCCGTGATATTGCGGCGGAAAAATTCCCGGATTGTCATGGCGGCTATGACAATGGTTTGTATCGTACTGGTATCTTATATACAGATAACAATAGCGTCACAGACGGCTTCGGCACAGGAGAATGTTATATATCATTGCCGGAATAATCCGGATTCTGTGGCGGTGAGTGACGTAAGCAGAAAAGAAAAAAAGCATTTTCAAAGGCCGGTTTTACTGGAACAGATTATACGTCAGGGGCAGTTAACGAAAGAAGGAGACAAAGAGAAAATTATACTTAATTTTGATAAAAGAGAGGAGAAAAATTTTTCTAAAAATAAATTGAAAAAATTACAGCCCAAAAAAGAATATAAAATAGAAGTGTTATCTTTGGAAACCGGACAGAAATTATATAGCAGGAAAGTACGGAATGATCAGTTTAGCAGAAACGGAAAACTGGTGATCCGTCTTCCTGAAATTTCGAAGGATACATCGAAGGGGTATGTGATCCGCTTACATCATTACGGAAAAAATTATACTATGATTCCGAAGGTCAGCCGCTTTCCTGAGCTGGATCCATATCCTTATGGAAGCTTGTATATTAACGGTAAAAAAACATTCTATGATCTTTCAATGAGTATTCTTCGAAAGAAGTCGGAAAGCTGATTTTTTTAATAGGAATTATTTAGTTTTTTGCAGGATTTCTATTATTATAATATTTCAAAATATTACTTGCATGGATAATAGAATAAATGGTATGATAGACAGGCTAAGGTTTGCTGACGCAGGCCTTAGCTAAATCATTTTTTGGAGTTAATTATGAAAGAAAAAAGAGTAACCGAATGGAAGAAAACGGAAGACGGAGCATATTTGTTTCCCGGTTGTGTGGTGACAGGAGATGTTACCATGGGAAAGGAGTCCTCCGTGTGGTATAATGCCGTGGTCCGCGGAGATATGGCATCGATCAAAGTGGGGGAGCGAAGCAATATTCAGGATAATGCAGTGGTACATGTGGATAATGGATTCCCGACCGTGATTGGAAATGGAGTTACAGTGGGACATGGGGCAATTGTTCATGGCTGTACGATTGAAGATGACTGTATCATTGGCATGGGGGCAGTGATATTAAATGGGGCAAGGATCGGCAGAAACTGTATTATAGGAGCGGGAACGCTGGTTCCGGAGGGAAAGGAAGTACCGGAGGGGTCAGTGGCTTTTGGCAATCCGGTCAGAGTATATCGTCCGGTAACACCGGAGGATGTGTCCCATATTAAGGATAATGCAGCGGAGTATGTTGTTTATGCAAAGGAAAAATAAAGGAGAAGACATTGCAAAGAGAAAATTTTAAATCCAGATTAGGTTTTATCCTGATCTCGGCGGGGTGTGCGATCGGTATTGGTAATGTATGGAAGTTTCCATATGTAGCAGGACAAAATGGCGGTGGAGTTTTTGTGCTCTTTTATCTGTTGTTTCTGGTGATGGTAGGAGCGCCGGCACTGACTATGGAGTTTGCAGTAGGACGGGCCAGCCGGAAAAGCGTGTTGGGCTGTTATCAGGAGTTAGAGCCCATGGGCAGTAAATGGCATCTTCATGGTTATGTGGCATTGCTGGGTAATTATGTGATCATGATGTTTTATACCACGGTGGCAGGCTGGATGGTCAGTTATTTTTACCGTTTTCTGGTAAATGATTTTAAGGGGCTGGATACCAAGGGGGTATCGGACAAGTTCGATCATATGCTTTCGAACCCGTGGAGCATGGGCTTTTGGATGGTGTTGATCGTGGTTGTGGGGATTCTGATCTGCTCTATGGGTTTGCAGAATGGAGTGGAAAAGATCAGCAAGCCCATGATGATGGGTCTTTTGGGATTGATCGCAATTCTGGCAGTCAATAGTGTGATGCTGGAAGGCGGCATAGAGGGTGTAAAGTTTTATCTGGTACCCAACTGGAAGATGGTTCACGAGGTGGGCCTGCTGAATGTGATCATTGCGGCGATGAATCAGGCATTCTTTACCCTGAGTGTGGGTATGGGAGGCATGGAAATTTTTGGAAGCTATATGGACAGAGAGCGCAGTCTGTTTGGTGAGTCACTGCAGATAGCATGGCTGGACACTTTTGTTGCGTTGATGTCCGGTCTGATCATTTTTCCGGCGTGCTTTGCCTATGGAATTAATCCGGGAGCAGGACCGGAGCTGATCTTTATTACGCTGCCGAATGTCTTTGTTCAGATGCCGGGAGGCAGATTCTGGGGAGCATTATTTTTCCTGTTTATGACCTTTGCGGCATTTTCTACGATCATTGGTGTTTTTGAAAATATCATTGCAAGCTGTATGGATAAATGGGAGATCAGCCGGAAAAAGTCGTCCCTGATCAATGGAATTATTATTTTGATCGGTTCTGTGCCGGCGGTACTCGGTTATAATGTGTGGAAAGGATTTCAGCCGAGAGGTGCGGGAAGTACGATACTGGATCTGGAGGATTTTCTGGTAAGTAATCTGATCCTGCCGGGAGGAGCCATTGTATTTTTGTTGTTCTGTATGACGAAATGGGGATGGGGCTTCGAAAATTATCTGGCAGAAACCAATACAGGAATGGGATTGAAAATGCCCCGGATTCTTCGGGGCTACCTGACCTATGTAATGCCATGTATCATTTTTGCGATCATTATTTTGGGTTTGATATAGAAATATAACTAAGATAAAAGGAGTTTTTAGAAACATGAAAAGAGAAAGTTTCAAATCCAGATTAGGTTTTATTCTGATTTCAGCGGGATGCGCCATTGGGATTGGAAATGTCTGGAAGTTTCCATATGTGGCAGGACAAAATGGCGGTGGTATTTTTGTTTTGTTTTACCTGTTCTTTTTGATCGCAGTCGGCGTGCCGGTGCTGACCATGGAGTTTGCAGTCGGCCGTGCCAGCGGAAAGAGTGTAGTGAAAGGCTATGAGGTACTGGAGCCGGAGGGAAGCAGATGGCATTTGCATGGCTATGCGGCGTTATTTGGTAATTATATGCTGATGATGTTTTATACGACAGTGGCAGGCTGGATGATCAGTTACTTTTATCGTTTCCTGATCAATGACTTTAAGGGGCTGGATACGAAAGGTGTCACGGATAAGTTTTCTCATATGCTTGCAGATCCTAAGAGCATGACCTTCTGGATGATCGTAATCGTTGTTGTGGGATTTCTGATCTGTTCCTTTGGTCTGCAGGCCGGAGTAGAAAAGATCAGTAAGCCGATGATGCTGGGACTTCTGGCATTGATCGTGGTGCTGGCGGTCAACAGTATCCTTTTGAAGGGCGGCGTGGATGGACTGAAGTTTTATCTGATCCCCGACTGGAAAAAGGTTGAGGAGGTTGGTCTTTTTAATGTAATTATTGCGTCGATGAATCAGGCATTTTTTACTCTGAGCCTTGGTATTGGTGCTATGGAGATTTTTGGAAGCTATATGAGTAAAGAGCATACTCTTTTAGGAGAATCCCTGCGGATCGCCGCGCTGGATACCTTTGTGGCGATTATGTCCGGTCTGATCATTTTTCCGGCCTGCTTCGCTTACGGAATCAATCCGGGAGCAGGACCGGAGCTGATCTTTATTACGCTGCCAAATGTCTTTATCCAGATGCCGGGAGGCAGGATCTGGGGGACATTTTTCTTCCTGTTTATGACTTTTGCGGCATTTTCCACGATCATAGCGGTTTTTGAAAATATCATTGCCTGCTGTATGGATAAATGGAATATCAGCCGCAAAAAGTCTGCTCTTATCAATGGCGTGATCATTTTGATCGCTTCTTTACCGGCGGTATTTGGTTATAATATCTGGAGCAGCTTCCAGCCAAGAGGCGCCGGAAGTACAGTGCTGGATCTGGAGGACTTTATTGTAAGCAATCTGCTGCTTCCGGGCGGTTCTTTGATCTTTTTGTTATTCTGTGTGACAAAATGGGGCTGGGGCTTTGATAAATATCTCGAAGAGACGAATACCGGTATTGGGGCGAAGTTTCCAAAGGCTCTGCGGGGATATGTGACCTTTGTGCTCCCGTGTATTATTCTTGTGATTCTTGTGCTTGGATTGCGGTAAAATGTGAATTTATCCGCGTCCCAGAATGGTATCCATATCCTGTTCCGGTGCGGTGATCGGCTGCAGGTTGTAGGTGTCTACGAGAAACTTCACAACGGTTTCTGACATAAAAGCCGGAAGAGTTGGTCCCAGATACATGTTGCGGATACCGAGGGAAAGCAGTGTCAGCAGGATACAGACTGCTTTCTGTTCATACCAGGACAGCACCAGTGTCAGAGGCAGATCGTTGACCGTACAGTCAAATGCATCGGCGAGTGCCAGAGCTACCCGGATCGCACTGTAGGCATCATTGCACTGTCCCATATCAAGGATACGTGGGATGCCATCAATCTCCCCGAGATCCAGATCATTAAAACGGTATTTTCCGCAGGCGAGAGTCAGAACAAGGGAATCCATCGGAGTCTGTTTTACAAAATCGGTATAGTAATTACGGCCGGGATGGGCACCGTCACATCCGCCCACCAGGAAAATATGCTTAATATGTCCCTGCTTGATCGAGGAAATGATCTCTTCTGCATGGGAAAGAACGGCGGAGTGGCCAAAACCTGTGGTCAGTGTGTGGCCGCCGTTGATCCCGCTCATGCTGTGGTCGTGTTCATAGCCTCCGAGCCGTAAGGCATGTTCAATGATCGGAGAGAAGTCTTTATTTCCGTCCTTGTCTCCGCTGATATGGCGAAGACCTTTATATCCCACTACAGATGTCGTATAAATCCGGTCCTGATAGCTTGGTCTCTGAGGCATCAGACAGTTGGTGGTGAAAAGTACCGGGGCAGGAATATTGTCAAATTCCTTCTGCTGGCTCTGCCATGCGGTTCCAAAGTTACCTGCAAGATGTTCGTATTTATTCAGCTCCGGATATCCATGAGCCGGCAGCATTTCACTGTGGGTATAGACATTGATCCCTTTGCCCTTTGTCTGCTCCAAAAGCTGGGACAGATCCTTCAGGTCGTGACCGGATATTACGATAAAAGGACCTTTTTTGATATCGGTCTGTACCTTTACCGGTGATGGCGAACCGAAGGTTTCTGTATTGGCACGGTCCAGAAGCTCCATACATTTAAAGTTGACTTTGCCAAATTCCATGATCAGCTCGATCCATTCCTCGGCAGAATGTTTTTTATTTATTTCACAAAGTCCCTTGTAAAACCATTTTGTAACGCTTTCATCTTCATATCCGAGATTCATGGCGTGATGGGCGTAGGCCGCCATACCTTTCAGACCGAAAAGCAAAGTGGAACGAAGGGATACTTCGTCGTTACTTCCATCCCAGAGTGCTACGACGGGGATCTTTTCGTCGCTGAGTTTTTTGCGTTCTTTTATGACACGGTCTGTAAATTCACGGATCGCTTCATCGTCGAAATTGACATTGGTTAATGTGGTAAAAAGTCCGTCTATCAGCAGACGATCCGTCAGGCGGGAATGTTTTCCTGCATCGTGGGCGGCTGTGGCCAGGCGGATCAGCTCGCCGATCAATTCATCCTGCAGTCTGGCGGTTTCCGGCTGCTTGCCGCAGACGCCTGTGTTGACACAGCCTTTGTTGCCTGCGGTCTGTTGACACTGAAAACAAAACATATTAGACATGGTTACTCCTCCAATCAATGCGATATGCTATTTAGATACTTTAAAACCAGTTTTTCCAATTTTTGTGCGGAGTATACATACATGGAAACAGGTGAAATAATTAATTGAAAAAGTAAATTGAAAATAATAATGTGTAGTAGTATACTGTTGAAAAAAGAGATGTACTAAATTATGAAAGGCTGTGTTAAATGACAGAGAAGACACTACAGAATACATTATATGTTTATATTGACGAATCAGGAAGCATTACAAAAACTAATATCAGCAATAATAGATATTTTGTTATAGCGATGGTCTTTACAGATGATCCAGTTACAATTCGCAGATTATTTAAAAAGAAAATTTCCAAAATGATGAAAAAGAATGATAAATACAAAGATATGATTCGAATGAAAAAAGAGATAAAGGGGTCGGATATATCAGAAACTACCAAAAAAGAAGTATATAAGCATATTTTAGAGCATGGTGCAGAAAAGCTGGAACTGGGTCTTATTGTATTAGATAATGAATATACTACAGATAAATTTATTGAAAATCATGCCAGATCATTTAATTATATGATTCAAACATATTTAGATAGCTATTTTCGTAATCATAGTAAGTTTATGAAAGGATATGGTAAGATAGAATTGATCATTGATGAGCAAAATATTGCAACAGGAGCGGAATATGAGTTGTGTGGATATCTTAATCAACAGTTGACCTTAAAAAATCCCATATGTGATCTGTTTGAAGTGACTTATACACACTCTAAAAACGAGAAATTGGTTCAGCTGTCGGATTTTGTAGCAAATTCATTTTATCGTAATATTGAAAAGAGAAATCAAGAAAGTAAGGAAACAATTGGAATGTGGTTGAATACTCTATGTAATAGGGATATTTTTGACTTCTCAGAAAGCCGGGATATTGCTTTGAATTTATAATGAATTGTTGCGTTGAATTTGACAAATAATAGATTGGGTGTTATTATAATCTCAGCAAAGTAAATCGTTGATAACCGCATGAGGATGTAAGGCAGATGTAAGCTGTCCGGCTCAACGTTTTTGTTAGAGAGACATTCCAGATATGGGATGTTCTTTTGCTTTAGGGGGATTATTTGCACGAGGGGCTGTCGTACTGTTTGGTATGATAGCCTTTTTTTGATTATAATAAATTTCTTGACATTATCATATGACCATGTTAACATAACGGTGTTACGTGATGAGGTGACATAGAAATGAGGCATATATGAAGGATGAAAAGGAGACCAGGAAAAGGCTTCAGAAATGTGCCCTGGAGGAGTTCCTGGAGAAGGGGTTTATGAAGGCATCTCTCCGGAGCATCTGTAAAAAGGCAGGGGTCACTACGGGAGCCTTATATTTTTTCTTTGAGGATAAGGATGATCTGTTTGTTTCTCTGGTGAAGGAGCCTCTGGCGGGAGTACGCGAGGCAATGGAAATGCATTTCCTGGGGGAGAAGCAGGCAATGGAATCGGGAGAACTGCTTAGTGGAGAAGTACAGGAGGGCGAAGCGGATGATTACCGTACGACTCTGAATATTGTTCATGAGCTTTACCGGTATCGCGACCGGTTCCGGCTTCTGTTGGAGAAGTCCCAGGGCAGTTCCGTGGAGGGAGCTGTGGATGAGGTCGTTCGCATTTGCGAGGGACATTACCGGATGCTGGCTGATATGATGCAGCAGCATATCGGGGGAGAGAGGATCGAACATGACGTGATTCACTGGATCGCACATATGCAGATCGATGTATTTGTTTATGCGGTGACACATATTGACACAGAGGAGGAAGCGGTCAGATATATGGATCGTGCAGTGAAATATATGGTCTGTGGCTGGTATGGAATGTTTGG
>OGZW01002586.1_pt1 | contig 14018 bp, 9 predicted proteins | sample 1577001 | NCBI WGS metagenome assembly OGZW01 (sample SAMEA3541519, study PRJEB24748) | human gut metagenome | biome: human gut; feature: human-associated habitat; material: faeces | place: China | collected 2012 | reverse complement strand
TAAATCAAACTGTAAGTGTTTTGAAGGTAAATGTTGAAGTATATGAAGATGACATGGTAGTTACTGCAATTCTTAAAACCCAATACGGTCAGCTGATTACAGGCAATGTAACTTTGGAAATTAACACTAAATTTTATAAAATCGTTGTAGTTGACGGAATTGGTGTAAGAAGCATTGAAAAACCTTCAGTTGGTAAATACATATATTCTGCAACTTATAAAGGAACTGATAAAATTTCTCGAGCTGTAGATACTGGTGTTTTTGAAGTCCTGCCTGTTGATTACAATGTTATTTTAAATGCTCCTGATGTTAAAATGATTTATCATGACGGCACCAGATTTGTAGCAACCCTAACAGACAAACAGGGAAATCCTATTGGTGGTGCGGCAATTGAAATAACTATCAATGGAAGAAGTTATGATAAGATAACTGATGAGAAAGGTAGTGTGAGTTTGGGATTGAATCTGGACAGCGGAATATACTCTGTTGTTGTTAAATTTAAAGGATTATTAAACTATACTCCAATAACCAAACATGCAAATGTCACTATTGAACCAACAGTTAAAGGATTGGATGTTGTTAAAATGTTTAGAAACAACACACAATACTATGCAATATTTACTGATTCTCAGGGCAATTTCCTTAAAAACAAAAATATTCAATTCAATATTAACGGTGTATTTTACACAAGAACCACCAATGATAAAGGAATAGCCATGATGAACATTAACCTAAATCCTGGCAAATATGTTATAACATCAAAAAATCTGGTTACCGGTGAGCAGTCAGGAAATAATATTACTGTAAAATCATTGATTGTTCAAAAGGATTTAACCAAGTACTATTTAAATGCTTCAAGATTTGAAGCAACCATTTATAACAAGGATGGGAGCTTGGCTGTAAATAAGGAAGTGACCTTTAACATCAATGGTGTATTTTATCACAGGACAACTGACAGTAATGGTGTTGCAAGTCTGGGAATATCTCTAAGGCCTGGAGAATACATCATTACAACTATGTTTGACGGATTGGCTATTGGAAACAAAGTCACTGTATTACCTACATTGGTTACTAAAAACTTGAACATGAAATACCTGGACGGAAGCAGCTTTACTGCACAGACATTAGACGGTCAGGGAAAACCACTGGCTAACCAAAATGTATCATTTAATGTAAACGGAGTATTTTACTATAAAGTCACAGACAATAACGGTATAGCCAAATTAAACATTAGATTGATGCCTGGAGAATACATCATAACTTCCTACTGGAACAATTTCCAAACAGGAAACACAATACGAATATTTTAAAAAAGAGATTATTCAATTAATCTCTTTTGATTTTATTTTAAGGATAAATATATAAACTATTTTTTACATATACTTAATTGTCTTTTAGTTTGAACTTTAAATAAGTTTTTTTTAATCTTATAAAATGACTTATTTTAGTTTTAAAAGATTTTATTAAAACTAAAAAGAGGTGAAAAAGATTAAATTAAGTCGAAAAATAATAATTACATCTTTGTTAATGTTATTTTTCGTGATTATGGGATGCGTTTCTGCAAATGATTTATCAACATTAGGTGAAAATACTACTGTGCCTAATATTATAATTGTTGATGATGCACCAGAAGTTCCAGATGTGCCTGACATTCCAGATATTCCGGATTTTCCAGTTGATCCTGATAATCCGGACATTGATGATCAAAATGATTCTGATACAGTTAATTTGACCATATTTAACATTGATGAATATTTTGTTGACGGTACTTTGGGGGTTGAGCATTCTAATACCAAATTTGTATTAACTCAAAACTTTGATAATTTAGGTCTTTTAAAAATTGAAGCAAATAATGTAACTATTTTAGGTAATAATTTTACTTTGCAAAATGTTGCATTTTTGATTAATGGTAAAGATGTTACATTAGCTAATTTCACATTAGTTAATGATTTTGATTTCAAAGATGCTGATGGTGCGGCAATTCTTACATTGGCCAATAATACGCATATACGTGATTGTGTTATAAATTATACTGTTCCTCGTGATAGTGAAGGTTACGGCATTTCTGCAGTTGGAAGAAGAATTGCTCCAATTAGTGGTTTGGAAGTTATTAACTGTATAATCAACTTTGAAGGTCATAATTATAAGGCAAATACCTATAATTATGCTTTAAAAGTAAGTAACTGTCCTAATGCATTAATTGCAAATAACAGTATTTATACTCAGCTTCCGTTGAGGGATGTTAATTTCGGAGCAGTTGGAGCTGATTTAAATTCTAATTATGTGGCAAGTGTAGGTATTGAGTACAGTAATAATTTAACATTTATCGGAAATATTGTTGCAAGTATTGTTAATAAAAGGCCAGGAAGTCCTTTCCCTACATTGGACGGTATAATTATTGCCGATTCAAATGATTGTCTTGTTAAAAACAATACTTTGTATATGGAAGATTTCTTAACTTTCCCAGGTCTTAATAATTATCTTTATGGTATTGATGTATGGCGTGTAAATAGTTTGACATTAGATTCTAATAATATAGCTATTTTAACTACTGGTGGAATGTTATCTGCCGGTACTGCATACCCTATACAAATTACCGGACCTTCTAAGAAGATAAATATAACTAATAATGATTTGTATTCAATATCTAACGGGCCAAACATAGGAATCTATTCACAAAATTATTATGGTGATACACAATTGTATATTGCTCATAATAAGATTAACGTGACAGGATTGGCAGGTAATGATAGCTGGGCACTTGTTGCAGGTATAGAAGTTCAGGATTCTAACGATACTATTATTAATAATACAATTGAAGTTCATAGTGTTGCGGAAGTTAAGGACAATGACAATATTTACGGTATAAGTTATTCTCAATCAACTAAAGGTAACCATACATTTGTAATTAAAAATAATACAGTTACTAGTGATGCAAAATATGCGATTTCTCTAATAAGTGCTGAGAATTCGGTTATTGTTGATAATTTATTAATATCTACTAGGAAAGATGCGAAAGCCAGTTATGATGCATTCAATACGAAAGGAAAATTTTATAATACTTCATATTATAATAATCGTGTAGTCAATGCATTTGATTATTATGCGGAAATTTACAATCATGTTGACGGAGGTTCTGAATTTAATTATACGGCTCCTACCAATGTGAACAATTTGACAAATAAGGTTGATGGTTCAAAAATAAAACCATGGTTCCCTGATTTCCCTAATAGAAATCCTTTACTTCCTAAACCTGGTGACGGAAGTAGTGTTATTGTAACTCCTGACGATGGTGATGATAAAAATCCAAATGTTCCAGATAGGCCTGACGGTGATACAGGTTATGTGGATGTCCCTGATTTATCTGGTGATGATGGAGGATCAAAAAATCCGTCTAACGGCACTAGTAGTACAGATAAAAATTCTAACAAATTAGGTGTAAGTTTACTTGATGCTTTGATTAATTTCTTGAATTCAAATACAGACACTGGAGACTCAAGATCTAATTCATATGGTGGAACTGTTCGTACAAATAGCAGTACTTCATCTAGTGACAGTCCAAGCCTTGACGGAAATCCATCTCCAGCAAGTAGCACAAAATCCTCTTCAGGATCAAATGCAAAAAGTGCTGGAAGTTCTGCAGGGGATGATGGCAAATCTGTAAAAGCATATGAAATTGATAAAAATATGATGAAAAGTAATCCGAATACAATTATTGCTTCTATTATATTAATTATAATCGTTGCTTTGTTAATATTTGTTGGATATAAACGCAGAAAATTAAACGAAGAATAATTTAAAATTATGATTAGTCTTTATGACTATTCTTTTTCTTTTTTTATAAAAAATAGTAAAAATGTAGGTTTATAATCTACCTACTTTAATTAAAGATTCGATAGGGACTTCTTCAATTTCAGAAAGTCCTGATTTGTCGATTAATACAGTAACAGCTATAGGTTCTCCACCATGGTCTTTTACTGCATGAATAACTTCTTTTACAGTTTTACCGCTGGTTATAACATCATCAACAATTACAACTTTTTTACCTTCAACAGATCCGAAATTGGTACTTATAGCTCCTTCGCCGTCGTCTTTTTCTTTTCTGTGTTTGTGAGGGTGGTATACTGCAAGGGAAGTTTCAACTCCACTCATGTCTTCTAGAAAGTCAGCCATCATAGTTGCAAATGGTATTCCGCTGACAGCTATTCCAAGAATTACTTCAGCTTCTCCATGTGATAATGCCATATCACTTAAAGCTCCGGAAACATATCTTAAACGGGTTGAATTTCCACCTAAACTTTTCCAATTTATAAAAAAGTCAACAGGAGCTTCTGGTTTTTCTTCAGCAGGTTTTTGGAGAGTTAACCATCTGGCAGTATCCATACTTACATTAAGTTCATCAGCTATTTCACCAGTTGTAAAACCATGTTGTCTAAGCTCTTGAGCTTTTTTAATTAATTTTTGTTTCATTAAAATCACCTATTCAATTTCATCAAAGCTAATAGGTTTATGTTCTCTGGAGGATTTTGTAGCAGCTATTACCATTTTAAGTGCTTTAAGACCGTCTTCACCGGTAATTTCAGGTTCAGTTCCATTAACAACTGCATTTAAAAAGGACCTTAATTCTTCTTTTAATGGTTCTTCATGTTTAATATCAATATCCTGAGCGAATTTACCGTATACGTCAATGCTTTGTTCGATATAGTCTACTGAAATGATTCCGTCAGTTCCTGTAATTTCAATTTGTCTCCTTTTGTATGGAGTTAACCAGTTTACTTCCAGAATTCCTGTAGATTCATTTTTGAAGTTAATCATGATTTCAGCATGGTCTTCAAATTCACATTTTTCCAGGATACTGTTCATGGTTCCGTAAACCTGAATAACATCCTCATCAAATAAGTAGTTCATTACATCCAAATCATGAATAGCTAAATCAATAGTTACTCCAACATCTTTTATTCTTGGAGGGAATAGGCTATACCAAAGAAGAAAACTATGAAAAAGCTGATGTAATAATAATAAATACCTGTGCAATTAGAGAAAATGCCCAAAATAAAGTTGTAGGAATACTAGGCAGGATAAAGAAATTAAAAGAAACAAACCCTAATATCATTACCATAATTGGAGGTTGTATGCCTCAAGAAGAATCAGTATCTAATATGATAAAAGATAAATATAAATGGGTAGATATAGTACTAGGAACACATAATATATATGATATACCAATATTACTAGAAAATATAACAAAAGAGAGAAAACAAAATATTGAAGTTTACTCAGTAGAAGGAAGTATAATAGAAAACTTACCAGTAAAAAGAGATTCCAAAATAAAAGCTTGGGTAAATATTCAGTATGGTTGTGATAAATTCTGCTCATACTGTATAGTACCATATACCAGAGGTAAACAAAGAAGTAGATTACCTAAAGATATCCTAAAAGAAGTAGAAGAATTAAAAAACAAAGGTTATAAAGAAGTAACCCTTCTAGGACAAAATGTTAATGCTTATGGTAAAGACCTAGAAGAATCATATACTATGGCTAATTTACTAGAAGATGTTGCCAAAACAGGAATAGATAGAATAAGATTTGTAACATCACATCCATGGGATTTCTCTAGTGATATGATAGATATAATAGCCAAATACCCAAATATAATGCCTTATATCCATTTACCAATCCAATCAGGATCAGATAATATCCTAAAGAAAATGAATCGTAGATATACAATAGCAGAATATAAAAAATTATTCCATGAATTAAAAGATAAAATACCAAAAGTAAGTATAACTACTGATATAATCGTAGGTTTTCCAGGAGAAACAGAAGAAGACTTTGAAGAAACATTAAAAATATATAACGAATTAAAATATGATTTAGCCTATACCTTTATCTATTCACCAAGAGAAGGAACACCTGCTGCTAAAATAAAAGATGATGTTCCACTAGAAGAGAAAGAAGAAAGATTACAAAGATTAAATAAAGTAGTAAATAAATATGCTAGAGAGAATAATGAAAAATATAAAGATAAAATAGTACCAGTTTTAATTGAAGGATACTCAGATAAAGGTGGTAAACTAATGGGTTATACCGATACAATGAAATTAGTTAATGTACTAGGAGATCCTTCTAATATAGGAAGTATTAAACAAGTACATATAACAGAAGTAAAAACATGGTCTATGGAAGGGGAAATAGTTAGTGGAAAGTAGTATAGAAGAATTATTTAATGCTATAAATAATTCTAATGAATATAAAGAATATAAACAAATAGTAGATATAATTGAAGAAGATAATGATATTAAAAACTTAATTGAAGAAATAAAAAAGCTTCAAAAAGAAGCTACATATTTAGAATATCATGAAGATAATAAGTATAAGGAAATAGATAGTATTATTGAAGAGAAAACTAAAGAATTAAATAATAATTCTAAGTATCAAGAATATTTATCTAAACTAAAAGTATTTAATAATACTTTACTTGCTTCTTCTTCATTACTAGAAGATTATATAGATAGTAAAGTTAGCATTTAATTTACTATCTTTTTCTTTTTCCCTTTCAGCCTCATAGTCTTTCAGGGTATTTTTGAGTCTAGGTCTCAAAAATAAAAAAATTTGTATTGTATACAAAACACCTATAACCACTTATAAATAAAGATTTTATAAACTAAATAAAAAAATAGTCAAAAAAATATTGACTATTATATCTAACTAATATATAATGTCTATGCGGTAATATCTAGTGGTGTTCTCTCCTTTTTTAACTAAGTTAAGGAAGGGGTGATTCTATGTTTCAAAGTTTTCTGTTAAAGGGGGTTTTGAGATGGATCTAGTCCTAGCATTTGCTTGGATTACTCTAGTTACACTATATTTTATATATAGTAGTAACCTTAGAAAATAAGTAAAATAGAGCACCAAGGCAGTGCTCTATATCCAAAAAATATGGAGAGAACACCTTTTGCATTAGGTGTTACCCATTTTTATTATGAGTAATTTCTCTTTCCATATACATTATACTATAAATATTTATAAATAGCAAATATAAAAAATAAAAACTTATACTATTGATAAATATTTACCTTTATAGTATAATATTATTATATTAGATAAGAAGGAGATAGAGTATGGATAAGATAAAAGATTGGATTAAAAAAAATAAAGGGTTATCGGTTATATTGTTATTAGCAGTAGTATTCTTAATAGTAATAATAGTTATATTTGTAGAGTTACTAGTAGGAGGATCACATAATAAATATGGTAATAGATTGGATGGTATAGATAAAGTAAAAATAAGTGAAAAAACATATGATGGAGTAAAGAAAGAAGTTGAAGAAACAAACTTAACTGAAGAAGTAGAAACAAGACTTCAAGGTAGAATAGTTTATACTACTATTACATTAAAAAGTGATACATCAGTAGATAAAGCAAAAGAAATAGCATCAAATACATTAGATAATTATACAAATAGTGAATTAGAATATTATGATTTTTCATTCTTTTTAAAATGGAAAGGTGAAGAAAAAGATACTGTAATTACCGGTAATAAACATCATAGTTTAGATGCCATTACATGGACTAATAGTTAGGAGAACACTATGAAGAAGAGAAATAATAAAATAATAGTACTAATCGTAGTAGCGGTCTTATTTGCTGTAAGTCTATTAATATTTATATTAAATTATAGTAAAGATAATTCAAGTTTTTCTATTCTAGAAAAGAAATGGATTAATGATAATACAAGTAATGTATTAGATATAAGTGTATATAATGATGTACCAGTATATGGCAAAAGTGGTAAAGGAGTAATCTTTGATTTACTAGATGACTTTACAACTACTTATGGAATAAACTTTAATAAAATATCATATTCCGTTGATAGTAGTTCCAACCTAAATAAAAATGCCTTTAGAGTATTAAATAATAATGAGAGTCTAACAAATAAAGATATCTTACTATACGAAGATAATTATGTATTAGTTAGTACTGAAGAAGAAGTAATAAATAACATTAATGATATAGATAATCATACAGTAGCAGTCTTAAAAAAAGATTTAAATACTGTAAGTAATGATTTATCTGAAGTAAAGAAAATATCATATTTACAAAAAGAAAATGTTAATGAACTAGAAGGAGCATTAAAAAATAAAGAAACAAATTATGTTATTGTACCATATAACATGTATATGGATTTTATCTTAAAAAATGATTTACATATTCTTTATCATTTAAGTGATATCTCTAAAAAATATGTATTAACCATAGAAAATAAAACATTCTTAGATATAATGAAAAAATATTATCTAGGTTATCAAAAAAATAAACAACAAACCTCATACAAAACAAACTTCTTAAGTGAATTCTTCTATGACAAAGAAATAACTGAAGCTGATCGTATGAGTTATAATAGTTCTTCTTATAATGTTGGATATATAACTTATATGCCATTTACTGGTAAAGAAGAAAAAGATTTAGTAGGTACTTTATCTAATTACTTAAGTGGTTTTGAAGACTTATTTGATGTAGATTTAAAAGTAAAATATTATAATAATATTGAAGAATTAAAAAAAGACTTATCAAGTGGTGAATTAGATTTAGCCTTTGCTAACTTTAATAAGAATGGTTTAAATATCGATACCATTTTAACTACTAATTTATTCGAAGAAAAATATGTTGTCTTATCCACTGAACCATTTGCTATAAATAGTATCAAAGGATTAAAAGATAAAGAAGTAATAACAGTAAAGAATACTTATATAAATGATTACTTAAATACAAATAGTATTAAGAATACTGGATATAATAATACAGATGACTTACTTAGAAATATCAAAAATAAAAGTATTGTCGTAATAGATAAAGCAACATATGATTATTATAAAACAAGAAAATTTAGTGATTTTAAAGTAATATATGAAGGAGTATTACCATATAACTATAGTTTTATGATTAGAGATGTAAATAAAAATAAAATCTTTAGTGAGATGTTTACATATTATACATCTTCAGTAAATTATGATACTATAAAATATAAAGATAATACAAATTCAAAAATATATGAATTTAGTCTTTTAACAACTTTCTTATTAGCAATCTTAGTAATTCTAATAATTATCTTCTTAATATTCTTTATTAAGAAAAAGAAAGAAAATAGTACAATTGTAACTAATAATGATAAATTAAAATATATTGATACAATGACATCATTAAAGAATAGAGCATATTTAAATTTAAAAATAAAAGAATGGGATGATAATGTTATATATCCTCAAGCATTTGTAATAATAGATTTAAATAATATTAAAGATATTAATGATAGTCATGGTCATGAAGAAGGAGATACCATTATTAAGAAAGCTGCGAGTACATTAATTGTTAATCAAGAACCTAACACAGATATCATTAGAACTGATGGTAATGAATTCCTAGTATATATGGTAGGCTATAGTGAAAAAGATGTTATAAGTTATACCAGAAAAATATATAAAGAATTAAAAGAACTACCATATGGTTATGGAGCCGCTATCGGGTATAGCATGATTATGGATGATATCAAAACTGTAGATGATGCCATTAATGAAGCTACTATTGATATGCGAAATAAAAAGGAAAATAATAATGGATAAAATAGTAGGTAAGGTAAAAAAACAAATAGAAAAAGCTAAAATAAAAAGATACTTCAAAAAACTAATAGAGATTCTAAGTTTAAAAGAACTTAGAATCTTGCCTGCTTACTTAGCCTATAGTTTCGTATTAGCAGTAGTACCAATCTTAACTATAATAGTCATAGTAGCGGGTTTCTTTTCCATATCTATCGATTCCGTAATATCTCTTCTTACTGATTTACTTCCTAGTTATGCCAGTAGAGTAGTCGTAGATGCTATCTCAGGACAAAGTTTTGACTTTAGTGTTGGATTATTAAATATAGTTACTTTCTGTATTGCCGCTAATGGTATGTATGCTATTATAAGTGCTTCTAATAGTCTATACAAAATAGAAGAAACAAATATAATTAAAGATAGACTAAGATCGGTAATAATACTATTAGTCATCATAATACTTTTACTATTCTTAATCTTAGTACCTATGCTAGGAGAACAAATATTAGAATTACTTAGAAATAGTAAACCATTTACTGGTATAATAGATGAAATGATAATGATATATAATATAATAAAATGGCCTATAACATTTATAATAATATTCTTAAATATAAAATTAATATATCAAATAGCTCCATCTAAAGAAATAAAAAGTGAAGAAACCACTATTGGAGCCTTTATAACAACCTTAGGCTGGGTAGTATTTACTGCTTTCTTTGGTTATTATATTAAATACTTTGGTAGATATGACTTAGTATATGGTGGATTATCTAGTATTATAATATTATTAATATGGGTATATACATTATGTTTTATCCTAATACTAGGAATAGTAATAAATACAATGAAGTATAATAAATCATAATATAATCATAATAATATTGATAGTATTACTTAAATAAAGACAGACTACAATCATAGTAATACTATTATCTCCTTATATATGAAGTCTAAATGACTTAAGTGAGTTTAAAGCTCACTTTTTTTCTTTTTTTATGCCTAAGGTCATAAAAATAAAATAACATTTAAATAATTTATTGTATTTTTAATAATATTATGATAGAATTATTTTAGAAATAAGATAGATAAAAGTAAGTATTTAGGAGATAAGTAATGAAAAAAATAAATATTAAAACAATCTATTTAGTAGCGGTAATATCTATTGGTTTAATTTGCTTGGCTATAGGGTCTACTTATGCCATGTTTACTACTAGTGCTGAAATAAATAATCCAATTACTATTAGTTCTAATTTGACTAGTAATGATGATACAATGGAAACCTTTGAAGTAGAAGTAAGTCCATCTGCTACTGTTACTAAAACAATTAATATAAGTAGTGGTACTGTATCAAATGTTAATTATAGTGTATGGTATATAAATGATATTAGTAATATTGATATTGGTGTATCATCTACAAGTTATACTACAGCAGGAACAATAAGTAATGCTAATACTACAGTTACTACTAAAATATCTATAAGAAACAATAGTAGTACTACTAAAACAGTTACTTTAGGAGTTGCTCTTAGTAAAAATAGTATAGTACTAGCAAGTAATATGAGTTTAGTACCTCAAAAAACGCTATCCAATCCCCTTGCTACACATATTACTAATTTATATAATAATAGTACTAAAACTAATGTTACTAATAATGGTATTAAATATCAATATGATATTACTAATGGCTTAATGAAAGATGCTGATGGCAATATTAGATATAGCGGTCTTGGTGATAGAAATTATGTATTATTTAATTGTAATACATATCCAAATACTAGCTGTGAAACATGGAGAATAATAGGAGTGTTTGATGGTAAAGTAAAATTAATCAGAAATGAATCAATAGGAACATATCCTTGGGATAACAAAGATACTACAACAGGAGCAGAAGTAGATTATGGTTCTAATGATTGGACAACAGCAAGATTAATGAAACTATTAAATCCAGGTTATACAAAAGAAAGTGTTAACAACAGTTTATATTATAATTCAAAAGGTGGTCAATGTTATGCTGGAGCAAATAATGCAGAAACACCTTGTGATTTCACTTATACTGGTATAAAAAATGATACTACTAGAAACATGATAGCGGATGCTAAATGGTCTTTATTAGGTTGGCTGGATGAAGGCGTGAATGTATATGCTGATCAATCTTATAAATTAGAAAATACTAGTGGAACAGTATATACCGGTAATAAAACATCTTGGACTGGTAAGATTGCTTTGCCATATCCATCAGATTATGCTTATTCTGCTTATCTAGGTAAATGTACTTCAACGTTAGGAGAATATAGTAATTGTTCTTCTTGGATGAAAACAATGTTTAACTCTAAAACAATAGCTTTATTAACTCCTATCGTATCTTCTAGCTTTGTATTCCATGTAGCGGGCGGTTGCTTAGACCTGGGAGAGCCATATGCTGCTCTTGATAGTGAAATTTTTCCAACACTTTATTTAAATGCTAATGTAAGCATTAAAACAGGCTCTGGAACATTAAATAGTCCATATCAGTTATCTGTAGGTTAAAATATAATTGAGATGACATAAGTTATCTCTTTTAATGTTTTTCTACTAAAATGTAAAGTAATAAAAAAAGAAACTATATATGTAGAAAAAAGTAGAAAAAGATGATATAATATATAAGAGGTAGAATATATGAAGAGAGTATTATTTTTATTAACAATATTTTTATCTTTTATAGGTATAGTATCCGCTAGTAGTACAGGAACAGTATACTGTCCAGATAATGATGAACCGGTAAACCTAAGACCAAGTGTTACAAGTCCTGCTAATAACTCATTAGTTTGTAATAGTACAGTTGAAGTATTAGATACCAATGCCGGTACAAATCCAAGTTCCGGTTGTACAACATCGTTCTATAAAGTAAGACAAGGAGTATTAACAGGCTATGCCTGTGGGGACTTTATAAAATTAAATACACCAAGTACTACTGAAAAAGGAAAAGTATTATGTATCGAAGATACTTCTCCATTAGGAGTCTATTCTGATTTAAGTAGAAAAAACAAAATAACTGGTTTAAGCTGTGATACTGAAGTAGAAGTATTAGATAAAAATGCTGGTAAAGATGGTAAAGGAACTTGTCCTACAAGTTTATATAAAATAAAATATGGTAGTACTACAGGTTATGTATGTGGTAAATACATAGGTTCTTCTGACAGTAATATTGATTTAGATACAACAGATTTAAAAGAATATCGAGCTAACCTAAAAAAGAGTGGTTTTCCAGAAAGCTATTTAGATGACTTAGTAAAACTACATGCCCTATATCCTAAATGGAAATTTATTCCCTTTAATACTAATCTAGATTTTAATTATATCGTTAATCTAGAACATAAATCATCAGGACGAAGTCTAATCGAAGATTATTATGGTAATCTAGATGGCTTAAAATCAACAGCTAGTTGGTCATATAACTATTTCACTAATGTCTTTAGTACCAACTTTACTGGAGGAGGTTCTAGATGGTATGCCGCAAGTACTAGTACTATAGCATATTATATAGATCCAAGAAACTTCTTTAATGAAAGAAATATCTTTATGTTTGAAGACTTATCATATAACCCATCATTCCATACTAGAGAAGGAATAGAAAATATGTTAAAAGGAACTTTCATGAGTGGTAAGACTGCTAGTAGTGATGGTAAGACTTATGTAGATGCCTTCATAGAAGCTGCTAATACTTATCATATAAGTCCATATGTATTAATATCAAGAGTAATTCAAGAAGTAGGAGCATCAGGAAGTACTATCGTAAGTGGTACAGTAGCAGGTTATGAAGGCTATTATAACTTCTATAACATTGGAGCCACTGCCGCAGGTGGAGATAAAAATCAAACTATTATCAATGGTCTAATATATGCCAAAAACCAAGGCTGGAATAGCCCATATAAAGCCGTAGTAGGAGGAGCATCCTTCCTAAGCAATAACTATGTAAATGTTGGACAAAAAACAGAATACTTACAAAAATGGGATTTAATAGGACCATCATATGCTGATCATCAGTATATGCAAAATATCCAAGCCCCATATTCTCAAAGCTATAAAACATATAATGGCTATAATAGTACTAACCTGCTAAATAGTAGCTTTGCCTTCTATATACCAATATTTAATAATATGCCCGATAAAGTTGCTTTCCCAAATACAGGAAATCCTAATAACTATTTATCTAGCCTAACAGTAAACAAAACAAGACTATTTAGTAGTCCTACTAATGACACTAACTTCAGTATTGAAGTAGAAAGTGATGTCTCATCAGTAACAGTAGATGCAACCAAAGTCTATAATGGTGCTACTATAAGTGGTTTAGGAACAGTAGCCCTAAATAGTGAGAAAACCAATATAAACTTAACAGTAACCGCCGCTAACGGTGATACTAGAAAATATACCATTAATGTAACA
>OGZW01002581.1_pt1 | contig 14041 bp, 10 predicted proteins | sample 1577001 | NCBI WGS metagenome assembly OGZW01 (sample SAMEA3541519, study PRJEB24748) | human gut metagenome | biome: human gut; feature: human-associated habitat; material: faeces | place: China | collected 2012 | reverse complement strand
GGCGAAATGCGTGATGCTCAGTCAGACCAATATTGTCAGCAATATTGTGGACACGATTTCCATTTGTGACTATACAGCGGATCAGAGCTTTCTGAGTGTTCTGCCGGTGGCGCACGCCTTTGGCATGACCCAGTGCACACTCGCCCCGTTTTTTAATGGCGGAGATATGCTGATTGCGACGTCGCATTTGGACTTGCTCAAAAATATGCAGCGCTATCAGCCGACCTTTACGGTATTGATTCCGATGATGCTGGAATTTTTGTATCAGCGGCTGCGCGGGATGCAAAAGCGGTTCCCGCAGCTGTCCAAACGAGAGGCGGCGGAAAAGCTGTTCGGGCACAACCTGCGGTATATTGGCGTCGGCGGTGCGGCGTCCAACGCGGACACGGTGCGCGCTATGCTGGACTATGGCATTACGGTACGGCCGGGTTACGGCATGACGGAAAATGCACCGATGGCTACGGTGAATTTGCTGCAGAATCCGGCGCAGGCCGCGTCGATCGGCGAGCCGATGCAGCATACACAGATCAAACTGGTGGACGGTGAGATATGGATTCACTCTCCCTCCGTCATGCTTGGCTATTACAAAGATGCGGATGCGACGGCAGAAATGCTTTCTGATCGCTGGCTAAAAACCGGAGATCTGGGGCGGTTCGATGAAAAAGGCGCGCTGTATTTGACCGGACGAAAAAAGAATTTGATTGTGCTAAGCAGCGGAGAAAATATTTCTCCGGAGTACATCGAGCAGCTGCTCAGAGAAAGCAAGAGTGTCCGCGAGGTGTGCGTGTCGGAAAAAAACGACCATATTCTCGCGGAGATTTATCCGACGGATGCCGTGCTGGAAAAAGATGCGGCAGGGCGCGAGGCGGCCGTGCTGGAGGCGGTCAATCAGACCAACCAAAGGCTGCCGTTTTATTCCCGTGTCATGGACATCACGGTGCGGACGAAGGAGTTTCCCAAAAATATCTATGGTAAAATTGTAAGAGCCTGCGGGCTGTTTTAGGAGGTATTGACGGCAAAAAGCACGCCCGCAATGTCTACGCACACACCCGCGAGGAGTGCGAGGAAAAACTCAAGGTGATGATTGAGGAGACGAAAGCCGAGCTGGCAGAACTGAAACGGCAGAAAGCGGGGGGACGGCACCGAGGGAACACTACCGCCGCAGGAGCCGGAGAAGGGTAAGAAGAAAGACGGGGAGAAAGCGAAAAGGGACAAGTAAAAAAGTATCTTCAGGTGTGCAGATAATTCTGCACACCTGAAGATGCCGTAATTAGAGTTTTCTTTCTATTGGAGAAAGTCCAAATCAAATCCCGTCTAACGCCTTTTCAAAATACTTAAACGCATAATTTAGTAATGCTTCGTCCTCTTCATCCAGCGCTTTTGCATGGGCATCGGCTCTATGAGAGTTAATAATGTCAAAAAACTGCTCGAACTTGACTTTATCAGAAAACAGCGCTTGATAACTACCCCAGTCCTTGAGCATCAGCACCTTCAACTGCGAAAAGTATAGTTCTTGCATTGCACCCTTAAAATCTTTGCTTCGAAGCTTGGCTTCTTGCGTTGTGTCAGTCGTCGCTTTTTTTGCGATTTCAATCATGTGTTCCTTCGCTTTTTTGCCAAATTTAAGCGTAAGATTTGCCTGAATTAATCCACGAAGTTTTTCCTCGATTTTTCCACGGCGTATAGTAATACGAGCTCTTTTTTCTGATGTATCATCCAGTGTTTTCTCATATTTGTGCTTTTCATTCAAATATGCGGCAACTGTTTTTATTCTTACATAATAATCATTGTGATCTCTTGTAATTAGACAGTATCCAAGCAAATGAGCGATAGAACTATCACCGAAAGGTAAATTCTTCTTAAATGCGTCACTGCCATCCAAAGCAAGTATTTTCAATAGATTATACTCTGTCGGATAGTAATCTTCAAGAACTCCTAATATCTGCTCAATTACTGCTTCCAGCTTAACCCGGTAGTCGAGGGCCTGCCTTTCGTAGCTATATTTGGACACGCTAAAAGGACGATTTTCCTTATTTCCCAGCACATCTGCATTGATTTTACTGCAGACCTGGCGAGTCAAAAAAGGATGTCCACCATAATCATCGACAAGTTTCGTAAATATTTCTTCTTCGAAAGATAAACCAAGATGGCGACCAATTGTGGAAACCATAGTCTTTACATCATCATAGTCAAAAAGCGTGATATATTGGGGAGTCAATGCGTTGAAAATAGGATTTGGCTGTCCGTTGATTTTGCTATCTTCGACGCACTTGGGATTAACACCAGCAATAAGAAACGAGAAAATGGTATTGTCAGTTTGAGAAATCGATCGCAGTGCATCCCAAAAGAACAAAGCATCACTTTCCGTACACCAGTGCTGCGAAGGAGATGTGCCGAAACTGATTCGCTCAATTTCATCAAAGATAAGCAGAATCCTACGATTGTTCAGCCCCTGACAAAGCGATTTCAAATCCGCCTCAAAACTTAACGGCGCTTTAGCTTCCGTATAACGCGCTCCAGCACTATCCAACGAAAAGTCTTCAGGAAGGAAACCAGCAGGAGTTTCAGCACTGCCAACTGAATATTTGGCTTGGATTTCGTTAACGATTTGGTGTAAAAACGAGTTCCACTTTAAATGATAATACTTAGTACAATCAAAATAGATTGCAGCACCACCGTTTTGTTCGACACGATTTCGAAGGAGGTTTAGGATAGATGTTTTTCCAATCCTTCTTAAGCCAAACAGACCGCCGTGCTCTCCTTGAAGGTATTTTCCATACAGTTCCGAAATTATATTAAATCGTTCTTTGCCGAAAAACAAATTGTCGTCTCTCAACGGAGAAGCAACTCCAAACAAGTCGCGTTCATACAGAAATGTGCGCATTCTATTTTGAAACGCTTCAGCAGTAACTCCATTCTCCAGTTCCTTGTACGAAAACGGTACAATCAACCGAGAATCAGGATTTTCGCTACGATCATGTTTAATTACTTCCTCAATATCATCGCAGTCGTCAACAAGAAAACAAGTTACCTTATCAAGTCGATTTCTATATTCCGACTGGGAACCAAGCAGGTAATCAATCAAATCCTTTGTGCGGCTTTTGAAATTGGTCAGGCTATCATTGCAACATAGAATCAAGACCTCTTCGCCTAAATTATACAATTGCTTCAGTTTAGCAACTGGTTTAATGAAATGAATCGAATATGCAGAGCTTTTGAAGTATTGATCTCGTGAAAAACTAATTAAACCAAAGCTTGAAAGAGATTGTATAGCTTGCCGGGCTTTGGGACCGCCTTTTATGTTGACAGGCCTACCATTGTCTGAGCCAGAGATACCAATTCTATCTCCTTTTGTCACTAATGTTGATGCTTGTATAGATTTCATTGGGGCACCTCGCTTCTGCGAATATTCTTTAGTTTATAATAGCAAATTTCGAGGTTTTCTGCAACCACATATTCATATAATCGAACACATCATCCATTACATGAATAAGGCTTAATTTTCCTCAGATCCTGCGCCGCAATAAACAAGGAAAAAGCCCCCAGAAGCGATGCTCCTGGGGGCTTTGGTCCGAGTAGTGCGGCTCGAACGCACGGTCTCCTGGTCCCAAAGGGATGCTGAACACTTTTTTCGCTTGTTTATAGCGGTTTTCGGCGCTTTTTAATTTGTTTCACTTACTCTTTGACGCTCTTATCTCCGCTGTTTCCGGGTGTTCCAGCGCCGTCTGTGGTAATCTATGTGGTCAAAAACGCTTCCCGCCCGATTTCCGGTGAATGTTCACCGATGCCGGACGGGAAGCGTTTCTCGTTTTAGGTCGTCTGCATTGTAACTCTGAGCAGGCAGTTATACAAGTTGTTTCTGTAAGGGTGGCGGCTCAGCAGTTGCGGCGCTATAGACAAAGAATAGGCAGAGATACTTTTCTTGCTCCCTGAGTATAAATCCCTTAATACAGGCATAATAGTAAGGGATTTATGGCACAGCCCATTGACTATTCCCTTATTTTATATTATTATTTAAGGGAAAACAAATGGAGGTGAGGGAATGAGAACCTTCAATTACTCCGCAATCAAGGAGCAGAAGTGGGACTCGGATGTTCTTGGACTGATTGCGGCCATATACAAGGAAGCCGGCAAGCAGGAGCTGTATTTGAAGCAGCGCCCGGAGGAGCTCGAAAAGCTCGTGGAGATTGCCAAGATACAGAGTACCGAGGCATCGAATGCCATTGAGGGCATCGTCACCACGAGTACCCGAATCCGGCAGCTCGTCGAGGAGAAAACCACGCCGAGAAACCGTGACGAGCAGGAAATTGCCGGATATCGCGATGTGCTGAGTGTCATTCACGAGAGCTTTGATGCGATTCCAATCACGCAGAACTATATCCTGCAGCTTCATAAAATCCTGTACAGCCACATGAATAACCCGCTTGCGGGCCGCACAAAAAGTGTGCAGAATTATATCACCGCCACCTATCCGGACGGTCATGTGGAAACGCTGTTCACGCCGCTTGCCCCTTATGAAACGCCGGAAGCGCTGGACAGAATCTGCGAGGAATACAATCGTGTGATTGGAAATATGGAACTGGAGCCGCTGATTGCAATCCCGGTTTTCATCCATGACTTTTTGTGCATCCACCCCTTCAATGACGGCAACGGAAGAATGAGTAGATTGCTCACGACGCTGCTTCTATATCGGAACGGATTTTATGTCGGCAAGTATATCTCCCTTGAAGCCAAAATCGCCAAAAACAAGGATCTGTACTACGATGCACTTGCACAGGCGCAAACCGGCTGGTACGAAGGCATAGAAGATGTAGTGCCTTTCATCAAGTACCTGCTCGGGACGATTCTTGCCGCCTATAAAGACTTCGAAGATCGCGTGGCGCTGGTAGAAACCAAGCTGTCCGCATTGGAAATGGTGCGCAGAGCAAGCAAGAATAGAATCGGGCGGTTCAATAAACAGGACATCCGGGAGCTTTGCCCGACGCTCAGTGACAGTTCCATTGAGGGGGCCATGCGCAAGCTGGTTGCAGCCGGTGAACTGAAGAAAGAAGGAAAAGGTAAAAACACCTGCTATTTCAGACTGAATTAGATTCCCTTCAATACGAGCGACTTTTAGATGGCCGCACCTGTTCATACGAGCAGGTGCGGCCCTTTTGGCCGCTTTACGGAAGTTGGCGTATAGTTCAATAGTTGAGCCGCTATAGACAGGGAATACAATCAAAGTCTCCTACCGAAACGTACACTCGCCTTAGCCAAAGAAATACTGCTTCATGTCTGAGACACTGCCATCTTTATCACAGAACCATTCGTAATCAGCGAGACAGTTCCGGCAGTGGGCAATTACATCAAAACCGCCGGGTGAATGCTGGTTATCGGTAATGCTCATGACCTCCAAGGGATTCCCGCAGGCTGGGCACAGTCTGATTTTTCCTGCCTTACGAGTGGCACGCTCCTCCTGCTCTGTCTCAAGTGCGCCTAAAAGACTCTGCCAAAGATTCGGATTAAGTTCATGCTCTGCATAGTCTTCAAGATGTCGCCTGATATCATCGGCAGCCAGTACGAGAAACTTATCGTCCAGGAGCCGAAGGTGGCGCTTAATATAACCGGAAACCACCACGGGCATACATGTGTTATTGCCCATCGCATATCGCATTGCCGACAGCAGGATCAAGCGAAAATCAGAATCGCAAATCGGAGCGAGCAGATCCTGAGGGAACAGCAGAAACTCCTTGCTGTTATTCATGCATACGCGCAGCGGTCGCCGTTCTTCCGTTACCAGATTCAGTAGACTGTTAGCTTGATCTTTCAGCTCATCAACGGTAATCGATTCGTAGTCCTGAAACGGGTTTACTTCATAATTCATCATTTGACCTCCAATCAGTTTGTCCTCGTGATGAGGTGTTGTCATTGTAGCTCTGACTGTCCGGAGGTTCAACCGTTTCTTTCGCACTTGAAAAGAAATTGAATAGAGTCGGAATTCGTGCGGATTTATCATTTTCTTGCTTTTCCTGCCCAAATGTGCTATCATTATAAACAACGCTGTCAAGTGTTGAAATAGGCCTTGGCAGTATGGCTGCAATAGACCGAATGCTCTGCCAAGCGGCAGAGCATTTTTTGTATATCGGTACGGAGGAGATATTTTATGTCTGTGAGTTATAAAAAACTCTGGAAGCTGCTCATCGATAAGGACATGAAGAAAAAGGACCTGTGTGAAAAGGCGGGTATCAGCCCAGCATCAGTTACCAAGATGGGACGAAATGGACATGTTACTACGGAGATACTCGTGAAGATTTGCACAGCACTGGATTGTGGAATTGAGGATATTATAGAAATTGTGCCGGATGAAAAGCAACCATCAAATAAAGCGGAGCCGGGGGTGATGAGATGACTATCGTAGAATCTATTAAGTGTGTTTTACAACAAAATAATGATGGTTTGACCTCAAAACAAATATATGATGAGATTATTCGTCAGGGATTGTATTCTTTTGGAGCAGAGAATCCTGTTGGTGTTGTCAATGCTCAACTTCGCCGTCGGTGTATCGGTCTGGATTTTCCGACTGCTTACCCGATAAAATTCTTTGAAATTGCGGGTTATGAAGGAAAAAAGATCAAATTCCGTTTGATTTCGACAGAAAATACAGCCACTATTATTACTGCGCCCAAAACTACAGATATTTCTGAACTGTTACCGGAAGAAAAAATCAAAGCTGCGCTGCAGGAGCATTTACAAAATATACGACAACAAGTATTTGATTCTGTCCTAAACAATTCCCCAGAGTTCTTTGAACATCTTGTGGTTGACTTGCTTTTAAAGATGGGGTATGGATATGATAAAAATTCGGGTATTGTTACAGGAAAACCACATGATGGCGGAATTGATGGAATAATTAGTGAAGATAAGCTCGGCTTGGATTTGATATATATCCAGGCTAAACGTTTTGCTAATGGCAATAAGGTTACCCGGCATGATTTACAGGCCTTTATTGGCGCCATGGAACATATTAACAAAGGTGTTTTTATTACAACATCGTCTTTTACGAGATCTGCAATACAATTCATCGAGAAGCAACAGCAAAAAAATATCAAATTAATAGATGGCAATTTACTTGCAGATCTTCTTGTTAAGTATGAGGTTGGCGTGGCAGCGGCACAAACTTTCAAATTATATAAACTCGATACCGAATATTTTAACTTTTAAATCATTCGCCTAATCCGGATATAGAGATAGGAGCTTTATTATGGCGGAAATTGTTGAAACAATTACTAATCTGAGTGATTTTTTGTCGAAAACACAAGTGTGCTTATCCGTAAAGCCTAATGATCCTCAACAGCAAATCATTTGCCTCGAGGCAGATAGGAAGTATTCTATCCCTGCTTTTCAGAGAGAGGTTAGATGGGATGACAACAATCTTAAAATGCTTTTGTACGATTTGTCTCGCAGCAGCAAGTTTTTGGGAAATATAATATTAACGATTAAATCTGACCACACTTGTGAAATTATTGATGGTCAACAACGTACAACTGTACTTATGTTGATTGTTTCCTGTATAAAGAAAAAGTTTGGGACCAAGATATCGACGCCAGATCTGTGCCCTCTTCGCAATGAGGGGTTTACAGGCTTCCAGACACTCTTAGAAAAGGCCTTTGATCAGGAAGCAATTACATCCGATGCTTGGAACGCTATTCTTAAAAGCGATGATTATCTTCAACTCCCTCGTATTCAAAAACTATGGAACACGATATCTTCTTCCGAGTTGTTAGCTGACCGGCATAAAGCCCAGGGGCTTCTTGATAACTTGTGCAAATCTGAGTTCAATATAATTGCCAGCTATTCTAACGATGTAAATACCAGCATCCAGTATTTTCTGGATGTAAATCTTAAAGGCATTCGTTTGGATACTGAAGATATTTTCAAAGGTTATCTTTTTAGTCAGGATAGCCGCGAACTCACACGTTCTCTTTGGCAAAAGAATAAGCGTGATGTATTACGCTTAAATGGCGTCACGCAGAGCTCGGAAGAGAAAAGATATCCTCTGATGAAGTTGTATGAACACTTTTTCTATTGTGACTTATATCTTCCTCGCGAGGGAGATTGCGAGTATAGTACACTCAAGTTTGGTGAAAACTTTTGTCTCACATCCGGATTTGAAAGTGGAAGTACGAAATATTACGAAGGTAGCCATTTAATTGAAGCCATACGAGATCGGGACTATTTGCAAAATGTACTCTCCAGACTCAATAAATGCGTTGAAATAATGACGGATATTATTGAAAGCGAGGGACCTTCTACTCCGTTTAAAGACAAATTTATTTGCGCTAAAAAGGTAGATTCTATAGATATTCAAAACTGCCATTCGATGCTAAAGAAGATACTTATGGAAAAAGAGGTGATTCCTAAAATTTTAGCGTTAAAGTATATCCTTACATACTTTGACGGAAAGCCTCACGCAAAAGAAGAGTACAAGTCAGTCTATAGCGTCTTTTGTGCAGCGGTCTTGTTTACCGTTTTCGCAAACAAAAAAGAGAGTGATACTTTCTACAACTTTGTAAGACTGGAAGAATGGAAAAGCAAGATAAACAAATGGCTTTATGACTATATTTCTTCTCATGCACTGACCAGAGGTAAAGTTCTCGCTGCATATAAATATAGTGAAAGTGACGATGACCCAATTCAACAAATCCGTTGTAAGTCTTTGGCGGCGATTAGTAATTTCTTCAAAGTAACGAAGAACGGTGATAATTATAACATGGGTATTTCCAACGCAGCTGAACTTTGTAAGTTTTTCGGAGATAAAACAGTTTATAGTTTAGAACACTTTATTGTAGGAGAATGCGGAACTCTTCATGTCAAAACCGCAAAATACGATTTCCCATATAAATATCCACCAACGATTCAGAAGTACAGAAATTCTCTATTTAATTTTATTTTTATTCCTCAACCGCTTAATAGTTCTCTTTCTAATGAAGGATTGTTTATTAAAGTAGCAGAAATCCATACACATGAAAACGAGATTAAATGCAGCTATAGCAAAGGATACTATGGACTGTTAAACAAATCTCCTCGTATGTACTTTCAACGCTACCCTACCGAAAAGGAGATAGATTCCTTCAGTACTGAAGAGGATGCCAGAGCATACCTAAATGAATATTTTACTAAAACATTTCCGGAAGAGTTTTTACAGTTTTCAACGGCGCTTGTAAAAAAAATCAACTGGGGTTCTTAACACGAAGGCGTTCTCGGATATTTCCGAGAGCGCTTTCTCATTAAATGCGCAGCATGGTAACGACATATCTTGCGGAAACTATTATTGTCCATTTTATTGTACTTGCTTTATAATATCATGATCTTTAAAGAAAGTCACTTTCTCCATAAAACCTGGTGTGTGCAGCATTTTATTACCGGTACTGTGTTGACTGTTGGTGAATTTTAATATATACTTAAGTATATACTTACGTATAAATAGAGGTGCTATATGCTGAAATATCAATTTCCCGCTGTAAAGGGCTGTCAGGCCGGAAAAGATTACTATATATGCATGGTTCCCCTTGGGTTAATGAGTAAGATTTTTGCGACCGATAGCAGCGATGTCCCTGCCGAGTATCGCGCCCAAAGAAAGCTCAACGAAGCTCGTATTCCTGAAATCTGTGGATACATCTTGTCTAATCGAGATTCGTATGTCTTTTCAGCTCTGGCTGCATCTGTGGACGGTGACATGAAGTTTGTCCCTGCTGACAGCAATGAGAATGCAGGCCTTCTGGAAATCGATATGACCGCTTCCTTCCTGATCAACGATGGCCAGCATCGAAAGGCGGCCATTGAGGCAGCGATTGCCGAAGACGAGAGCCTGAAAGAAGAAACGATTTCGATTGTCCTTTATAAAGACCAGGGACTTCAACGGAGCCAGCAGATGTTTACTGACCTCAACAAGCATGCTGTTACCACATCAAAATCCTTAAATACACTATACGAGTCGAAAGATCCTGTGGCACTAATCACGAAGAATGTCGTCAACTCAATCAGCTTCCTACGTAAGTATACTGACAAGGAGAAAGACAACCTTAGCAAATATTCCTCTAACATCTTTACACTTAACACCTTCTATACAGCTAACAAGCGCATCTGTAAGGTGATCCATGATCAGGACAATGCTGAAAAAATCGTTTATACATTTTGGAATCACGTGGTTGTTAATATGCGTGAGTGGAACGAGATGGACAGTGGTGAATTAAGTAAAAAAAGTTTGCGAGAGGATTATATCACAACGCAAGGTCTGATTATCTTGGCACTGGGACGCTTGGGAGAATTCTATTGCGTGAATCCTCAGATTAACATGGCAAAATCGTTGAAGGGATTAAAGAAAATCGACTGGCTTCGAAATAATGAAGCGTGTTGGATGAACCGTGCAATTAAACCTAATGGAAAGATCAACAGAAATGAACAAGGTATCTTTTTGACATACATTCAAATTAAGCGACTTCTTTCTCTGCCAATCAGTGATGAGGAGGCAAAAAAAGAAAGAATCATGATGGGATAATCCTGGAGAACTCAAATGGAACAGAATACATTTAATTCAAATAACATCGATGCCGGAAGCAAAATTGCCAGTTTTCGAGTAAAACAAAGTATGCCATATGAATTCAAAGTGAATTATGCGCGCATAAGAGCATGGGAATTCTACAATGAATGTGGAAAAAGGGACTTGGATTGCTATGTTTCAGTAGGGGGACTTGACAGTATCACACTGTTCTTCTTCTTGAAATCAATAGGAATAGATGTGCCAGCGGTATCAGTCTCTTCGCTCGAAGATGTTAGTATCCAAAAAATCCACAAACAGATTGGAGTTATCTCACTACCACCAGCAGTTAGAGCTGATGGTACGCGATGGAATAAGCAAAAACTAATCCAAGAATTTGGTTTCCCTGTACTCTCCAAGGAAATCGCCCGTAAAATTGAATTGCTTCAAAACCCAACTCCCAATAATAAAACCATAAGGCATGCAATTGTTACAGGCGAAACTGGTGAATATGGTGGATTTCAAAAGCATTCAAAAATGAAACTTGCGCAGAAGTGGCTCGAAAAATTCGGTGGATTAGAAAATGAAGAAGAAGGCGTGAATTATCAAATTGCACCGTTTAAAGTCTCCTCGAAGTGTTGCTATTACCTCAAAGAAAAACCGTGCTCTGATTGGGCTAAAGAGCACAATTGTGTACCTTATTTAGGGTTGATGGCATCCGAAGGCGGAAGACGTGAGAAGTCTTTAATGCTGAATGGCTGTAACTACTTTGGAAAAGGTACCATTCGTTCGGCTCCATTTGCAATTTTTAATAGACAGGATTTATTACAGTTGGCACTTGATTTAAAGGTCCCTGTCCCTGAGATTTATGGAAGCATACTGAAGGATGAAGATGGTCGTTTGTATACTTCTGGAGAGCAGCGAACTGGATGCTCGATGTGTGGATTTGGAATTCAGCTCGAAAAACGGCCTCACCGATTCGATCGGCTACGGGAGCGGAACTACAAAGAGTGGGATTTTTGGATGAATAGGTGTTGCCTTGATGAAAACGGAACACCGTATGGCTGGGGAAAAGTTTTAGATTATCTCGGAATTGGCTGGCGAGATATTCCGGATCCTCATAACAGAAAAAAGTAAGGATGGGAATTCACAATGCCATATACAGGTAAGTTTCAAGTATTTGAAGATATTATCAAAGAAATTATGATCGTCTACAAGCACGACAGCCGTCCGTGGCTTATTGGCTACAGCGGTGGCAAAGATTCTACTTTGCTGGTCAGTCTTGTATATGAAGCCATGAAGCGGTTAAAGGATGCTGGCGCTAAGCTTGACAAAACCGTTCATGTCATTACATCCGACACGATGGTTGAAAATCCCATCGTAAAGAATTACATGCACTCATCCTCGGATATCATCAACCGAGCAGCGGGAAAAGATCGTCTCAACATCAAAGCCAGTGTGATCTACCCGGAGCCGGAACAGACATTCTGGAGCCGGGTCATTGGCCTGGGCTATCCCACCCCAGAGCCTCCCGGATTCAGATGGTGTACAGACAGGCTGAAAATCATGCCGATGAATAAGTTTGTCAACGAGCGAATCAAGGAGAGCGGCGAAATCATCATTCTTCTCGGCGTCCGCAAGGGCGAAAGTCTAACTCGAATGAAGACCATTACCGCACGGGAAATCGAAGGCAAACTGCTGAATATGCATAATGACATTCCCAATGCTTATGTCTACAATCCTATCACTGAAATCCCTAACGATTTGGTCTGGGAATTCCTCTTAAAAGGCGATTGCAGAAGTCCTTGGGGAAGTGACATGAAGTATTTGTTCAGCCTTTACCAGGGCGAAAACCTTGGTGAAGAAAAGAGTGTTTTGGGTGAGGTCGACCGCGAGAAAATTCCGGTAACCGGCAACTCCAGATTTGGGTGCTGGTGCTGCACCATGGTGAAAGAGGATAAGTCGTTACAGAACTTCATCAACAAAGGTGCTACGGAACTAATTCCGCTTAGAGAATTCAGAAACGAATTGCTCAGAATGCGGGAGAATAGTCAATATCGAGATTCTAAGCGCCGCAACGGTTCTGTCTATAAGAAGTCAGACGGAAGCTTTGGAATGGGACCGTTTACGCTTGAAGCGCGATGCCTCATTCTCGAAAAACTCCTCGACCTCGAAAACAGGACAGGCATGGAGCTGATTACAGAAGCTGAACTGAAAGCAATTGACAAGATGTGGGACGAGGAGGGCGACCTTACATGTCGTGCACTCGTTGAAACCTACCATAAGGTCAAAGGCAAAAAGCTTCCATGGGATGATTATAAAACTCCGCGATTTGATGATGAGGCGATCCAAGCGATCAGGGATGTTGCAGATAAGTATGATATCCCGGTTGAGTTGATTACGAAGTTGATTGTTTCTGTAGATACCAATAAGCACATTACGAAGAACAACAAAATGCAAAAGGCATTTGACAGCATTATTGGACAAGGCTGGTTGCACTATAATTCTGTCGAGGGAGCATTGAACCATGAAGATTAAGCGCATACAAGTAAAAAACATAGGTCCATATGTCAACGAAAATGCCTTCGATTTTGATGTATCAGACATTACTAAAAGAATGGTACTGATCGGCGGCAAAAATGGTGCAGGTAAAACGACACTGTTTAACGCTATCAAAATATGTCTCTACGGCTGCGTTGCATATGGCTTTGAATCCAATAACGCAAAGTACTTTGCCGAGATAGAGAAAATTATCAATGCCAATGAAAAACTGCAAAAAATTGGTGAGGCAGAAGTTGTCATTGACTTGCTGATGGATGACGGAAAGTACGATCACACATACACGTTTGTCAGATCATGGAGGGTAGCAGGCAAGAAAATAGCAGAAACCTTTACTGTGTACAAAGACGGCGAGACACTTTCTGAGACAGAAAAGAGTGATTTTGAGAGCTATCTTTTACAGACACTGCCCCCCAATCTCTTCCGCTTCTACTTCTTTGACGGCGAAAAAATCAGTGATTTCGTGTTCAACAGCAGCAAAAACTCCGACTTCAAGGATGCGTTCTTAAAGCTCTGTAGCCTTGATACGATGGAGATTATTCGGGAAAACTTCCGTAGAATTTCTCGTAGCAAGGCAAAGGGGGCCATGACGCTTTCAGCGGAATACGATAGATGCCTTGAAGCAGACAATCTGATTGCACAGAGAGTAGAATGCGCTGAGGATGAATATCGAGAGATTTCCAATGAGATTTTGATTATTGATCAGAGGCTTGCGTCTCTTGAAAAGGCATACGCCAAGGGTGGCGGTATTTCTAAAAAAGAATGGCGCTCTATGCAAGATCAGATTGCAAAAGAGGATGTTCGCCGCGAGGGACACCATAAATGGCTCAAAGAATCACGATGGGTATTGAAAAACGCTTAATCGAAGACGCCAACCTGACGCGCGGCATGCAGCTTGCCACGCCGGAGCGCCATTGATATTTGTGAGAAGGATTTTAAAGGGCTGTGCTTTGTGAATCTGGTCGA
>OGZW01002575.1_pt1 | contig 14048 bp, 14 predicted proteins | sample 1577001 | NCBI WGS metagenome assembly OGZW01 (sample SAMEA3541519, study PRJEB24748) | human gut metagenome | biome: human gut; feature: human-associated habitat; material: faeces | place: China | collected 2012 | reverse complement strand
CCCTACAATTTTTGAAGCCAACTTTTAGTCGACCCTATCTAATTGCGGATTACCAAAAAAGCCTGGCAAATTGCCAAGCTTAAAAATTCAATTATCTTACTACACGAATATATTGTGGATTACCCATACCACTTTGATATGCATCAGCTATTACAGTTTTACCATTATAGTTTCCATGTACAGCTTGTCCATTTCCAATATAGATAGCGATGTGGTCAACACCACGTCCACCGTTATTGTAGTAAATCAAGTCACCAGCTAAAGGACTATCTGTATAATATCCATATACACCTTGATATTGATCAGGCCATAATTGATATGCATCACTTACACCCGCATTTGCTAATGCTTGTTGTACAACTTGTGTACACCATAATCCATCCGTTACACCGACTAATTCTTGAGCTGATGAAGAAATACGATCACCTAAGCTAGAAGCTGTTTGTTCTGGTGCAGGGGTTACAGTTCCTTCTGGAGCAGGAGCTGGAGCTGGAGTCTGTTCTGGAGCTGCAGGAGCTTCTGGAGCAGGTGTTGGATTTTGCTCTGGTGTTTGTTCTGGAGCTTGTGTTGTTGTATCAACACTAGGTGTTTCTACTGGAGCTGCAGGAGCTTCTGGAGCAGGTGTTGGATCCTGTTCTGGAGTCTGAGTTGTTGTGTCAACACTAGGTGTTTCTACTGGAGCTGCAGGAGCTTCTGGAGTTTCAGTAGTATCAGTTGTGTCTGTTGTTGTGTCTGTAGTTGTTTCTGTTGTATCTGTTTTAACTTCTTCAGTTTGAACAGGTGCTTCATCTACAACTGCTTTTTCTTCCGTTTCTTGTTTTACAGCTTCTTGACTAGCTGTTGTTACTATTTCTTTCACTTCCCCCGTAATGTTACTAGAAACACTTGCTGTAGTAGCATTTTCTGTTTTTGAAGAGTTCACTGTACCATCTTCTGAAAAATAGTAAGATTTTCCTTCAATTTCTTGCCATCCTTTAGCTACAGTTTTATCTTCATTTACGTAACGATCGCCATGCCATCCTGGTTCTTCCTTAGCTGCAACCACTGTTGCGACAACAGGGAAAGCAGATGCTACACAAAGAATTGCTGCGACTTTTTTACCATTATTTTCTACAAAGTTCATTTTATTCTACCCCCTATTTAAAATAGTTCATGATTAGTTTACCACGAAACCACCTTCCAAACAACCCTAAAATTTATTTTTGGTTAGAAAAGACTAAAAATAAAAGGCCTCAAAGAGGCCTAAATGATCATCAATTATTTTGTTTTTTCAATGATTTCTGTGAAGCTATCTTCTTTCAAACTAGCACCACCAATTAATGCACCATCGATATCTGGTTGAGCCATATATTCAACGATGTTGTTAGGTTTAACACTTCCACCATATTGGATACGTACTTTTTCAGCAGCTTCTTCACCATACATAACCTTAACTTGGTCACGTACGATCTTACAGCAGTTTTCAGCAATTTCAACTGAAGCAGATTTTCCAGTTCCGATAGCCCAGATTGGTTCGTAAGCAATTACCATTTCACCAACACATTTTGGACATAAGTCAGCTAAAGAACCAGCTAATTCTTCACGAATTACTTTTTCTGAGTTTCCAGCATCGTAATCAGCTTCTGTTTCACCAACACATAAGATTGGAGTGATTCCAGCTTTGATCAAACGTTTCGCTTTTTTGTTTACTGTTTCATCAGTATCACCGAACATTTCACGACGTTCTGAGTGACCGATAATGCAGTATTTAACTCCCATTTCTTCTAACATAGGAACACTAACTTCACCAGTGAAAGCTCCACTATCTTCAAAGTGGCAGTTTTCAGCAGCTACAACTAAGTTTTTAGCGTGATCCAATGCAGTTCTTAAATCAGTAAATGGACATCCAATTCCATAAGTAGCATTTTCGCTAGCAGCAACACCATCAACAGCTTCGAAGAAAGCTTTTGTTTCAGCGTTGTTTTTATTCATTTTCCAGTTTCCAACGATAATAGGTTTTCTCATTTTAAGTACATCTCCTTATTACTTTTCGCTGATAATAGCGATACCAGGTAATGTTTTACCTTCCATATATTCCAAACTAGCTCCACCACCAGTTGAAACGTGAGAGAATTTGTCTGCATATCCTAATTGTTTTGCAGCAGCAGCAGAATCTCCACCACCGATTACTGTAATAGCTTCTGGTAATTCAGAGATAGCTTTACATACTTCTTCAGTACCTTTAGCAAATTTAGGCATTTCGAATACACCCATAGGTCCATTCCATACTACAGTTTTAGCACCAGCTAAAGTTTTTCTGAACAATTCAACAGATTTAGGACCAATATCTAATCCCATCCATCCATCAGGAATTTGTCCAGCATCAGCAACACTAGTGTTAGCATCTTCACTGAATGCATCAGCGATTACGTTATCTACAGGAAGAACTAATTTGTCTCCAGCTTTTTCTAAATATTCTTTTGCTAAATCTAATTTGTCATCTTCAACTAATGAAGTACCGATTGAACCACCAACAGCTTTAGAGAATGTATAAGCCATTCCACCACCGATGATAACTTTATCAGCTTTTTTCAATAAGTTGTCAACAACATCGATCTTACTAGATACTTTAGATCCACCAATGATAGCTACGAATGGATGAGCTGGTTCATCAACAGCTTTTCCTAACATTGTAACTTCTTTTTCTACTAAGAATCCTAATCCATTTTCTTTAATATTTGTAGGGATACCTACAGTAGAAGCGTGAGCACGGTGAACAGATCCGAATGCATCTTCAACGAATACTTCACCTAAGCTAGCCCAATATGCACCTAATTCAGGATCGTTTTTGCTTTCGCCTTTTTCGTAACGAGTATTTTGCATTAATACGATTTCACCATCAGCTAATGCATTTACAGCGTTTTCTAATTCTTCACCACGAGTTACTGGGCAGAAAGTTACTTTTACATCTGGTAACAATTCTTGTAAACGTACAGCTACGCATTCCAAGTTGTTTTTAGCTTTGTCTTCTTCAGTCTTAACTTTTCCTAAGTGAGACATCAAAATAACTTTAGCTTTGTTTTCTACTAAATATTTAATTGTAGGTAAAGCCATTACGATACGGTTATCATCAGTGATAACACCATCTTTTCTTGGCACGTTAAAATCACAACGTACGATGACCTTTTTTCCAGCTACATCAAGGTCTTTAACAGTTCTCTTTGTCATGTATATTCCTCCTACTGTCATTTTTTTGCACATCCATTATATCACTACATAAATTGATTGACTAGTTTTTCACAAGCAAAATCTTTCACAAAAAGCGCTTACATCACTTACTTGTGGTAATTACGACCATTATTGATCATAAAACCACGATAAATCTGCTCCAGCATCAAGACTCGCGTCATTAAATGTGTAAAAGTTAGATCCGATAATTTCCAACGATAATTCGCTCTGGAAACTAATTTTTCACTCGGTCCTAGACTTCCCGCAATCACAAAAACAATATTTGAATGTTTCATTTGCCAAGTATCCAAATTTTTCGCAAACGTCTCAGAATCAACCATTTTGCCGTGAAGATCAAGTAATACCACAAAATCTTGATCCGATAATTTTTCCAGAACACGATTCCCCTCTTTTTCTTTCACCAATAAAACCTCGGCTTCTCTAGAAACATGCTCATTTGCTTCATCCTTGACTTCGATTTCACTAAACTTACAAAAAGCCGACAATCGCTTCATATATTCTTTCTCTAAAGACTGTAAAGCCTTATCTTTATTTTTTCCAATCGCAATTAATTTAATCACAATATCCCTCCATCACTATTCTCTTGAATATCTTTCACAAAATAATCATACCGATCCAAAAATAATTTCGTCGTTTGATAACTAGACGTCGATTTGTAATCCACTTCTTCTACCTTACCATCATCAAACGATAAGATTTGTGCACCCGGAAATTCTAATAATATAGGTGAGTGTGTCGCAATAATAAATTGACAATTTTGTTTCACACATTCCTCAATCAAGTATAATAATGCCAATTGATTCTGACAAGACAAAGCTGCTTCGGGTTCATCCAAAAAGTAAAGTCCATTTTTATTTGTTTGTTTCATCAATACAGAAAAGAAACTTTGACCATGCGATTGATCATGATATCTTTCAGAAAAAACACCACTATATTCCATTTCTTTTGTCGCGACATTATAAAAGCTTTCTGCACGCAAGAAATACATCCAATCCGGTTTTCTAGAACGCCACAAACGCATATGTTCATGCAAACTAGAATACGAATCATACGTAGAAAAATCATAATTTCTTGTTCCACCTTCTGGATTCAATCCATTTTTAATCGCAAGAGCCTCTAATAAAGTGGATTTACCACTTCCATTTTCGCCACAAAAGAAGGTTACAGGCTTATTAAACATGAATTGATCAATACTTCGAATACTTTGAATATCGGCCACATAATCATCAATTTCATCCCACAAGATGTCAAATCCACTAATAAACATATATATCACCTAAGAAAAATAGTACTCTATCTGAGTACTAAATTCCATGATGATTTACATAATAAATATAGATACATAACCCAATCAAAAGAAATCCTAATATCCAATTAAACATTTCTTTTCACGATTCCATAATAGATTTTTGAAGTTAATACATAAATCACAATGTAGACTAGCGCAAAGGCCACAAAACAGAATATTGTCGTACGAATATAAAGCCATGAATCACTCACAAATAATAAATGAAGTAGCTTTTCAATCATTGGATACGCAAAACAAACATGAAGCCCTGCCACAAGTAATGGCATAAAGAATACCGTTAATACCTGTGAATGAATAGCCTTCTTTACATCTTGTTGTTCAAGTCCTACTTTTTGCATAATTTCAAAACGATCCTTATCTTCATAGCCTTCTGTAATTTGTTTGTAGTACATAATTAGAATGGTTGCCATAATAAATAAGAAGCTTAAGAAGATTCCAATAAATAAGAAGCCTGCATATAATTCAATCAAACCTTGTTTCTGATCCGATTTACTTAACCAAATAAAATCATTTATATTCTCATTCTGGCCTAACTTTTTAATAACTTCACGCTCATTCGCATCACAATCAAATGAATAACTCGCATATATTGTACTCGCATTATCATTATATACATTCAATTGATCTTGTTGCATCCTCTCTAAAGTCTTTTCTGAATCCACAATAATATAATAATGTTCTGTCACATTGGGATTGCTCTCATCCATCTTCAAGTGGTTCAATTGTTTCTTCACAACATATTCTTTTCCAAATAAAGATAAAGTCTTCTCCTTAGCCTTCTCTACATTAGAATATACATAAACTTCATTCGGCTTTAAAGAACCCTTTATATTTTCGTAGTCTTGAATATCTTTTAGTGGAAGGCAATAAAATTCTTGAATTTTATTTACGGCATTCATGCCCTCATTACTATAATCCGTAATCAAAGTTCCATTCTTTAAATATCCAGCATAATCCAATCTCTTATACGCAAGAAGATTCTTTGGAACAATGCCCATACGAATCAATTCTTCATTCATTTCATCAAAATCAATATTGGAAGCATCCCCATATCCATTTCCCATTACACTTCTAGGATATTGTGAATCCACAATACTATCAATACTTGACCACATACTGAGTGTTGTAGACAACATCACTAAGACCATCGTTGAAAGAATACAGATATTGGCTAGTCCTACCGCATTTTGTTTCATACGATACATCATGCCAGAAACACTAATAAAGTGATTCGTCTTATAATAATAATTCTTGTTTTTCTTCATTAATTTTAAGAAAGTCACTGATATGGATGTAAATAATAAATAGGTTCCTACAATGACAAGTACAACAGCCACAAAGAAGAAATAGAGTGCCGTTAAAGGATTTTTTGTGCTAATCGACAAATAGTATCCAATACCTAGACAAAGAATTCCAACAATAGATAGAAACCATTTGGCCTTAGGCTCTTTTTCACCCATATGACTCGAATGAAGCAATTCAATTGGACTTGAAATATGAATACGAATCATAGAATAGAAATAGATCAATACATAAATCAATCCAATCACAAGAACACATTGTCGCATGCCTATAAATGAGAAATAGAAACCAAGTATAATATCTGCACCAATCATTTTTGCGATGATTAAAAACATCGCTTTATCAAACAAGATACCTAAACCAATACCTAAAGCTAATGATACAAATAAAGTAATCGCAGTTTCATAAAACAAGACGCGAGCTAAGTGTTTCTTTTCCATTCCTAATATAGAGAATAACGCGAACTCTTTTTGTCTTCTTTTAATTAAAAAGCTATGTGTATAGAACAAGAAGATAAACGCAAAGATTTCAATAATCACAACTCCAAAGCCTAACATCTGCGTTAGTGTCATTGCCCCTAACATCTCATTTAAGTTTGGATTATTTGCCAAAGAAACGACCATATACAACATCATTGTCGTTAAAACACTCGTTAATATATAAGGAATGATGGTACGTGCATTCTTCTTCAAATTATCTATAGCTAAATTTAAATAGAAAGCTCTACTCATGATGCACACCACCTGTAGCTAGTAGTGTCAATGTATCACTAATACATTGGTACATCTGATCTAAATTTTTATTTCCCTTATAAATTTCATGGAAGATCTTTCCATCCTTAATAAATAGAACGCGAGACGCATGACTGGCAGCTTTTGTCGAATGGGTTACCATTACGATTGTCTGTTGATTCGCATTGATTGTTCCAAACAAATGTAAAAGTTCCTCTGTACTCTTTGAATCCAATGCTCCTGTTGGCTCATCCGCCAAGATCAAATCTGGATTTGTGATGATAGCACGAGCAACAGCTACACGCTGCTTTTGTCCACCACTGATTTCATATGGAAACTTATCTAAAATACCCTCAATCCCTAATTGTTTGGCGATAGGTTCCAATCTTTTTTTCATTTCTGGATATTTTTTCTTACTTAAAACCAAAGGCAAGAAAATATTATCGCGATTATTAAAATTATCTAATAAATTAAAGTCTTGAAATACAAAACCTAAGTGTTCTCTTCGAAAGTTCGCAATTTCCTTTTCTGAAATATGCGTAATATCTTTACCATGTAATAAGACTTGTCCACTTGTTGGTTTATCTAAAGCAGCCAAGATATTTAATAGTGTTGTCTTACCCGAACCAGACTCACCCATGATAGCGACATATTCGCCTTTATTCACACTAAAATTAACGTTGGTCAATGCCTGTACTTGATTCTGTGTAAATCTTGTTGTATATACTTTTTTTAAATTTTTTACTTCCAATAATGCCATATTCATTACCTCCATGTACACCAAAATTCTACAAAGAATCCAAAAATGCAGCCATCGATTCAGCTAACACTATTCTTACAAGTTTGTAAGATTACTCAATTCTTCCTTCAAAATGCGTAAGATCCAATATCACTCGAGTGCCTTCACCAACACTTGATTCAATTCTGATTTTATGATTCAACATATCTAAAATATTCTTACACAAATATAGACCTAGACCACTAGCTGTTTTATCACTACGCCCATTCATACCTGTATATCCTTTTTCAAACACACGATTTAAATCACTTGCACTAATTCCTATCCCATTATCTTCAATAACTAAAATATGTTTAGACTTCATATATATAGATATCAAACCATTTTCATTGGTATATTTAAGACTATTCGAAAGAATTTGTTCCAACACAAACACAAGCCACTTTTCATCACTCAAAATAACATCCCCGGTTTCTTTAAAATGTAATTGAATGTGTTTTCGAATAAATTCTGTGGAGAAACGGCGAATCGATTGTCGAATCAAATCGTCCAACTCCAATTCCTTAAATAAGAAATCGGTATGCGTACTATTCAAGCGTAAATATGCCAAAACCATATCTGTATATTGATCCATGCGTAAGAGTTGTAGCTTAATTTCACTACGACTTAAGTTCTCATCTTCAAGTAGTAATTTCATAGCGGCAATAGGAAGCTTAGCCTGATGCACCCACATCGTAAAATAATCTTCTAAATCATGCATTTTATTTTCCGAAGAAATAACATACTCATCATGATACTCTTTCATAGCCACTAAGATTTTATGATAGTCTTCTCCCATCAATGAAGAATCTTGAAGATCACAAGACAAAGAAACATTACTATTGGATTGAAGTGTTACTAAGGTTTGGTGTTTCTTATAATATTTGTAGTAATCCACACAGAAACAAACCACCAATAAAACACATAAAATCATAAAGGCATATGTAAAAGCTTCAAGTTCTAGATTATAGAGTTTAAATACACATAAACAGATCAAAACACTTACAACATAAATCATTATAAAAAACAATCGATCTTTTAAATAATGGATAAACAACTTCATATCTTATATCCCAACCCTTTTTTTGTTTGAATAAAATCCACAATGCCAATACTCTCTAACTTTTTACGCAAACGATTCACATTCACACTTAATGCATTTTCATCCACATAAAAATCCGTCTTCCACAAATATTCCATCAAACTATCTCGAGATACAATCGTCCCCTTCTTTTCCATAAGCAGTCGAAGTATCTTCGCCTCATTCTTACTCAGTTCCATTTGAGAAGATTGATAACTTACTGTATTATCATCTAAATTAAAGCATACGCCTTGATATTCAAGGATATTATGATTGGATACAAAGTCATAGCTACGTCTTAATATTGCCGTAATTTTAGCAGCTAAAACATTTAAATCAAATGGTTTGCACACAAAATCATCCGCACCTTTAGAGATAGCCATCACAATGCTCATATTGTCTGTAGCACTTGAAATAAAGATAATTGGAACTTTGGATTCTTCACGAATCTTTTCTGTCCACAAATATCCATTCAAATAAGGCAGTGTTATATCCATTAATACCAAGTCTGGATTAAAGGAATGAAATGCATCCATCACATTATAAAAATCAGTAACTCGACAAACTGAATAATTCCAAGATTTAAGAAACGATTCTAATTTCTTTGAGATAAGTTCATCATCTTCTACAATCAATATTTTATACATAATCTCACCCATTTTATTATACTGCATAAACTAAGAAATCTTTCTAATAATGGTGTAAGATAAGACCAAAAGGAAGTGATAATATGATCTATCTTCAAATGGGAATTCTCATTCTAGAAATCGGATTATGTTATTTAATTAACAACGTATTAAAGGATACATTAAACAAAAAATACGATACGCCATCTGTATCGCATTACTATTAAATTGTTGAAATATGCGTACGTATAAAGCTATGTGAGCTATACATAATTTGTATTATTAATCGTATTCAAGAAAAGAAAACCAATATTCTGCATAATAGTATCAGCCATCTTATCCACATCCATCGTAACTTTTGGTTCTGTGAATATGTATACCATCCATAAAACCACCTACAACATCACAGCCACAAAAGAAATCACAAACACCAAATTTCTATCTACTTGGCAAAGACTTCGTAGATGAATCCACATCCAAAGATGATATGGAAATCCTATTTAAACAACTCAGAAGACTTGCTAAAGTAGCCCCCTGTTTATTTTGTATATGGCAATCATGAAAACAAGATAAAATTCACAAGAAATAAACTCAATCACAAAATCACTAAAAACAACATTACCATTCTAAATGATCAAGAAGTACACATAAAATAAAACCAATTGATGCTCCGTTATAATTGAAAGTTCAAATAATACAAATAAATTCAGCCCTCAAGAACTGTAGTGCTTGAATGTTTCTTTTCCGTAAGTTCAAATAATACAAATAAACTTAGTCCTCAAGAACCTTTGATATGTGTAATTCTCAAAAACAATAGTTCAAATAATACAAATAAACTTAGTCCTCAAGAACATATGCCTTCGCATATGTTGTTCCTGTCTGTTCAAATAATACAAATAAACTTAGTCCTCAAGAACTTCACTTCTCCAAAGAATACGAAATCTGTCGTTCAAATAATACAAATAAACTTAGTCCTCAAGAACTTTGCCTCTTCTACAAAGTTTATTCCTGTAGTTCAAATAATACAAATAAACTTAGTCCTCAAGAACGGATTGATATACACCAGGTCTTCTTTGAGTGTTCAAATAATACAAATAAACTTAGTCCTCAAGAACTCTCATTCAAGTCCAAATCCTCATCTGCAAGTTCAAATAATACAAATAAACTTAGTCCTCAAGAACAAATGATGTAGTTAAAATCACATACTGTGGTTCAAATAATACAAATAAACTTAGTCCTCAAGAACAACGTGGTCAATAGAATTAGCACCAATTGGGTTCAAATAATACAAATAAACTTAGTCCTCAAGAACAAGAAAACATATTAATGAATTCAAGATTCGTTCAAATAATACAAATAAACTTAGTCCTCAAGAACATGTATCACCACTTGTATTTCTTGGATATGTTCAAATAATACAAATAAACTTAGTCCTCAAGAACGACGAGGAAGCAGAACGCCTAAGAATGCTTCGTTCAAATAATACAAATAAACTTAGTCCTCAAGAACAATCAGATCAAAAAAGGAACATCAGCACTGTTCAAATAATACAAATAAACTTAGTCCTCAAGAACAGCATCTACTTCACCTCCTCCTGTTTTTCGTTCAAATAATACAAATAAACTTAGTCCTCAAGAACAAATCCATGTATGTTTCTAAATCAATTGAGTTCAAATAATACAAATAAACTTAGTCCTCAAGAACATACCAATCCGGATACTTTTCTTTCGCCTCGTTCAAATAATACAAATAAACTTAGTCCTCAAGAACCAGAGGACGTGACTACTCATTTGTAGAAGGTTCAAATAATACAAATAAACTTAGTCCTCAAGAACTGTTGGCCTTATTATAGCATATTTATGCTTTATTTACAGTATATCTGGAGTATAAGTATCATTAAATGCCAGATAAAAAGTTGTGTTTTTATCTTCAAATTGTTCCATTAATCGAATGTTTTTTTCTGTTTGTTGCTGCTTATGAAGCATAATATAAGGATTTTGTATATAGGAAATATTATTAAATTGGTTTAAATCATATTCATATTTTTCAATATAATCTTTATTAGAAACAATCAACATTGCAAATTTTTCTAGTTCTTCAATAGAATCGCAAGCCATATAATCATTGTTTAAAAGAAACAGGATATTATCTTGATCAAATGATTTCAACCATTTTAATGTGGTTTGTGTGATTGGAAAATCTATATATACGACGTTAAATTGATTTCTACTCACAAACAATAACAAGTTGTAAATCATAATGTACTGTTGATCAACTGGAATATCTTCTATGTTTATATCTAGCATTGACAAAAACTTAGAAATATCAAAATCAGATATTTCTAAATTAATATTACAACCAATATTCCTTGTTAATATATCTCTCAATTTATACATGCCATGATCAGTAATCAAACTTCTAAATCCTTCTCTAATCAATTCAAACGATTTAAAATCATTTTCATTTTCTTGAATAAGATTAGTTGTTTCAATATTGAATATAGATTTTGTTCCAAATACAAAATTAGAATTAATATCACTATCATATGGGTAATAAATAAAATTAAGCTCAGTTGGTTTAATTGACTGATTTTCAGAATCTAATACTTTACAATAATTTCTTTTCTTTTTAACGAATTGATTTGTAAAACAATCTATTATATCTTTTTGTTTAGTACCTGCTAATACTACTATATTATTATCTTCTGGAATCAAGTAGACAGATTCCTCATGTATTATTTTCACTATTTAGTCCTCCTATTATTAAAGTACGATCTGTTGTCGTAATGTTTTCTTGTAAAGTATAATTACTATTCATATTCACAATGTTTTGATATTGCCTCTCAGTTATTATTAAATATCTTATATCCCCATTATCAGGAACATTGTTTTTCAGCCTTTTTTGAATCGTCTTAGCTGAATCATTATTTATGCATAATTTTGCATAAACCGAATATTGGATTCGTATAAAACCTTCTGTTTTCAAATATTTCACAAACTGTCTATAATGTCTTTGATCTGTTTTCGTTTCTTGGGGTAGATCAAAGAATAGTACTAATCGCACAAATCTACTACTCCCCTCCATAACGAATTCCTTTTGAAAAATCAATCTTCAAAATATCATCTGTTTTTTCATTCAAGAAACCAATATAAGAATCAATCAAATCTTCAATCGCATCTTTTAACCGCATCCACTTTTTATCTATATAAATCTTCGTTTCTAACAACCCAATCAATTCTTGTTTTTGAGCTACACTGAAACTATCTTTAATATTTTCTTCAACCCATACATCTACGATTACTCTTAATGGCTCTATAAAATCATATGTTAAATTAAACGCATTCGATTCGCCAATATGATGAATTCCTAACTGAGTTAATAATCCTCTAGCTGTTATACATTTTGAAATATAACTAGCCAAAATCTTATATCCATAATTCAGCGCAAAATTTCTTACGTCATTCTTATCATCTCTATAAAACTTTGTCCCAAACATCTTTCCAAAATAACACTTTGCACTCACTGCTTCTCGATTTGTTTGATCGTCGTTATAAACTGAATTCTTATAGCCAATTAAAGTTTCTAATTCATCACAATCCTCATAAATCAAGTCCAAAGCATCAATTTCAGATTGTATTTTTTGTTCTATTATAAATTTCCATAATTTCTTTTTCCGAGTTATTTTCCAATTAATTTGTTTATTCAACTGCTTAAATACCAAAGAATGATTGTTAAACGGTTGAAAAATACCAATTGGATCATTCTTTGAATCACAAATTATTACATTAATATTATTCTCTACCAATTTTGACAACATTGGAATTGTCATAGTGATTCGATCATGCGAAAAAATCACTGTATCCAAATCACATAATGGTATGTTCTGATATTCATTTCCTATTGTAATTTTCATTCGATTTAATGTTAATGACACTGTACACTCAGTTCCAATTACTACTGTTTTCCAGCCCATATTAATAAAACTATAACAAAAAATGAGATAGCCACAATTAGCTATCTCTAATAGTTTTCGAATTTAAATCTTATTCTTCCAGACTAAATTCATTTGTATTATTTGACACACTTATTGTAGCATGTCGCTACAAATTTTCCAAGAGAACTTTTCCTTTTTAATCTTAGAATATTTTCCAGGAGCTTTTCTAGGACCTGATATTAATAACTTACCATTTTCATTATATGTATAACGAATGCCTAAAATGCTTGATTTAATTTTGATATATTGTGCCTTATTTTCCTTATCTGTTTTATCATCAATTGAACCAGCAACAGGTAAATATTGTCCTACAATAGTAGGTGGAGTACAATTTCGGTTCACAATCAAATCTAAATAAGCCATAGTTTCTAAGAATTCCTGATAGTTTGTCTTTTCTTTTAGTATTTTCTCAATCGTTCCCTTATAACGATTCAAATCACGAATATCCATTAAATTATCTACACAATAACTAATAATTTCGAATATTTTGTAATCCGAGAATTTTTTCTTTCCATCCGGATTGATTTTTGGCAGTTTAAAATCAAATTGACCTGCCAATTCTTTCTTATAGAAATAAACTTGTTTATAAATTTCATCATAACTAAATACATACAAATGCTTCATTTCTAATTTTTTATTCACAATAGAACCAATATTAAACTTTTGAATTGTGTAGTTATTTGTATCATAAATTAAATCATTTTTAAATACACGTATACGGAAATAACATTCCTTCACATTCCCATTTTCATCTAATAATTCAGGTACTTTATAGTAATCTCTAATTAACTTAACATATTGCTCTTTGTTGATTTCACCATTGTTATTTACGATGACTTTTGGAATATGAATTCCAACATGGACTTTCTTTCCCTTCTTATCTGTGTATTTATAGAAATCTACTGCAACACAATTTATTGAGCTATAGATACGCTTATCATTATGGTAATCCGCAATTAGATAGGGTCGACTAAAAGTGGCTTTAAAAATTGTAGGGTT
>OGZW01002568.1_pt1 | contig 14063 bp, 13 predicted proteins | sample 1577001 | NCBI WGS metagenome assembly OGZW01 (sample SAMEA3541519, study PRJEB24748) | human gut metagenome | biome: human gut; feature: human-associated habitat; material: faeces | place: China | collected 2012 | reverse complement strand
AAAAAAGCCGTTATATGTTCAATGTAGGTCTGACTTATAAAATTTTCGATTGGTTGAATGTTGCTGCCCGTTATCGTATGGATGATTCATACATTGATTTTGAGCGGAAAATATATGCCTCTTCTTATGATGTATTCACTGAAGGTTCCAAAAAAGGCCTTTATGAATACAACCATTATAAAGACCGCCAGGAATATGCGGATTTCATGGTGAATATCAACAAACAAATCAAAGATTTCAGCCTTTCTGCCAATTTAGGTTACAGTTATTCCAATTACTGGGCAGAATTGAGCGGTTATAGAGGTCCGTTGGCATTAATCCCCAATAAATTTACAGCAGGAAACATCAATGCTAGCAAAGCGCGTGTCATTGAAGGTGAAGGTGACAGCCGTGTCCGCAATAATGCGCTTTTCGCCAACCTGGAACTTGGCTACAAGAGTATGTTGTATTTGACTTTGACTGGACGTAATGACTGGAATTCCCGTTTGGTGAATACAGACGAAGAATCATTCTTCTATCCTTCAGTCGGCCTTTCTGCCATTGTTACCGAAATGTTTGATTTACCCGATTTCATTTCATATTTGAAAGTTCGCGGTTCTTATACAGAGTCAGGATGGCACATCTCTGAAAATCATTGAAAAATATCTGGATGATCCCCAGAAGTATCTGGAGGTGGATGATCTTGGATATTAAGAGAAAGAAAAAAGAAAAACGGATCCAGCTGTTCGGCGGTCTGATTGGAGTCTGTGTGGCTGTAGCCTCTCTGTTTTATTTCTTCCACGCAGAAAAAGCCGAAGCAGAGAAAAGAATGGTGGAGATTGTAAACTATGTGAAAGTGCAGTGCTCCACCTACACCCATTTTAATGAATCTTCGGAATCAAAAAGCCTCCTCCGTGCCATTGAAAGTGCTAGACAGATGAGTACAAATATTAAAATGGAAATAGAAAACGGCGGTCAGCTAAGCCGGGATTTCCTGAAGGAAAACCTGCAGACTCTATGGGTGGATGGTATCATTGTACTGGATGCAGAAGGAAAGACGGACTGTGAATACAGCACGGATGAGTCTCTGGCTAATGAGATTACGGAGTATCTGCAAAAAGAAATTATCATGGATTTTGCCGGATATGAAGAAAGAAGCTATTCGGAACGGTTTACCAGGGAAGATGGATCCTTTATTGACATTGCAGCCTGTGCCAGAAAAGATGCACTGGGTATCGTTGCAATCTATTATTACACATCTCCTGAATTTGCCAGAAACTATACACTGACGATACAGGGGCTTTTAAATGGTTATAGTATCCAGAAAGATGGAACGATTATCGTTGCAGACGACGGAATCGTTGTTGCCAGCAATAATGAGAGCCTGTTGGGACAGAATACAGCCGACAACGAAGTTGTTCAGGCAATGAAAAAGCATACAGACAGTCAGCATATCTATCATTTTAGGAAGGAAGGAATTGGATGTTATGGAATCATGCTGAAACAGCGTGATTATTATATCTACGCATATCTTCCGGATACGGAAGTGTTTTGTAATCTTCCATTAAGTGTTATAGGTGTTATTTTTCTTTATTTTCTGATGTTCGGCATATTCTGGTTCTGGACATACAGAACCAATCTGGCGCACCGGAAACAAGAATTTGAAAAAGATGAAAAATATAAAGCAGAACTTCTGATAGCAGCAAAAAAGGCAGAAGCCGCCAATGAGGCAAAAACAGAATTCCTTCATCGTATGAGCCACGATATCAGGACTCCGATTAATGGAATCTACGGTTTGATCAATATGGCAGACCATTATGCAGATGATATGGAGAAGCAGAAGGAATACAGAACAAAGGTTAAAGCGGCATCCAATCTGTTGCTGGAACTGGTAAATGATGTTCTGGACATGAGTAAGCTGGAGTCGGGTGAAGTTGTTCTGGAAGAGAGTCCATTTAATCTGAGCAAAATCTCTGAGGAAGTGCTTGTTGTAATTGAACAGATTGCTGCAGAACAGAATATCCGGATTGTATGGGAGAAAAAAGAAATCATATACCGTGATCTTATTGGAAGTCCGGGTTATGTAAAACGGGCGGCCGTACTCAAGACCGGCGGCGATGAGGTCTGCCGTGTCGGCGCTTACCTCCACAGGCTTCCAGCAGCTCGAACGCGAAGTGGGGGCCAAGGAGATATGGGCGAGCTACGGCCCGGCCATGAAAGACATACTGGAGAGCTACCGGCAGGGAATCGGCGGCCGCGTGGCGCTGCACGACAACGGGCTGATATGGGCTTCATCGGAAGAGGTGCCCCTGACGTGGATGAATTCAACGATCGACGGACGCCCCGTAACCCCGCGCAACGGCTATCAGGTCGAAGTGAACGCCTTGTGGTACAACGCCGTCCGCTACGCTCTCCGGCTGGCCGGCGAGGCGGGCGACACGAAGTTCGTGAAGGCGTGGGAGAAACTGCCCGAACGCACCGCGGCGTCGTTCAACGAACTCTTCCGCCTGCCCAAAGGCTACCTAGCCGACTGCGTGGGCTGCGACGGCGCCAACACGGACATCCGCCCGAACATGATCGTCGCCTGCGGGCTGCCCTACAAGATGCTCGACGAGCAGACCCAGCTGGAGGTGATCCGCACAGTGCGGCAGCACCTCCTCACGCCGAAGGGCCTGCGCTCGCTCTCGCCCCGCAACCCGCTTTACAAGGGTTCGCAGGAGGGTACGCCCGCCGAACGCGACTTCGCGGGCAAGAACGGGTCGGTATGGCCGTGGCTGCTGTCGTTCTACGTCAGCGCCTGCTTCGACATCGACGGCGACGCCTTTCTGCCGCAGGCCGAGGAGATTCTCGCCGGATTCGAGGAGGACATCCAGACCTACGGCATCGGTTCGATCGGCGAACTGTTCGACGCCGATCCTCCGTTCGCGCCGCGCGGAGCCATTTCGCAGGCGTGGAGCGTCGCGGCCGTGCTGGACATCTACGGCATGATTGGTGAACTTGCCATACGTAGATGGCACCCAATAGCCGGAGTTATTGCCATAATCCGTAGGAACTGCCTTATGACCAGTACACAGATATCCGGCTTCCAGCCAAGGAAAAATAGTTATATTGATATAATAGTTCCATGTATCATACCACCAACGGGGTACTGTAGCATGATGATTCAGCCAGTTACCACCTACCATAAAAGTCTTGTCACGCTGCATGTCGGCAGTAGGAAGATTCATCAATCCCGTCGTGCCATAATTTATTTGAGCCGTTGCCCCCTGTACTATCCACAAAAACAAACCGGCAAGACAACATCTTCCTATTTTCATATTCCTCATTCTTCGAACTTATTTTTTAACCGATACCGCTTCCACTTCTTTTTCTCTTCATGTTTCATCATCATCAACATCAATTTTACGTCCATAAAGAGAAAGTAAGTGCTACCCACCATCAATGGCAGCCACCAACCATATTCCTGCCAGACAGGCATCTCGTTTACCGCATAGTATACTCCTGCCACCCCCAGCCAAAACAGCAGGGTAAGGGCCAGCATACGTTTCCATATCAGTTTTACTGCAAAATGATAAAGGCGGAAAGAAGGAACAATCATATTTGGGAAATATTGCGTCGTGAAATCAACTTACTGATATAAAGATTCATCAGTGTCCATACGGCCACATCACAGAGGAACAGCACCGTATTGTTCAGATAGCTTACCAGAAACACATTGGAGGCACAAAACAAAAACGAAATGCATAGAATGGAAATCATCGCTTTACGCGGTGTGAATCCCATGGCAAGAAACTTGTGATGAATATGTGTCTTATCCGGCATAAAGGGGTCTTTGCCACGACGTACACGGCCTAAAACCACCCTTACCACATCCAGGCAGGGAACTAACAATACACTGAAAGATATCAATATGGCACCTTCATAATTAATACCCGCCTCATACGTATTCATAGTGTATTGCACTGCCAGGAAACTTAATATATAGCCCAAGGTAAGACTTCCTGTATCTCCCATAAAGATTTTCCGTCCCCTGTCTGCATTTCCAAATACATTATAAAAAAAGAACGGAAGCAACACTCCCACGGTAGTAAAAGCCAGCAATGCACTCATCCATCTGTCATCAATGACAGCCAGTGTGCCAAAGACGGACAATGCTACCATACTCAGTCCCGATGCCAAACCGTCAATGCCGTCTATCAGGTTAATAGCATTGGTGATAAAAATCACGAGCACCAAGGTAAGAGGAATACCGATGAAAGGAGAAACTGCATGAATACCGAACAGCCCGTAAAAATCATTGATATAAAGCCCCGCCAACGGAAACATGAAGGCTGCAATCAATTGCACTATAAATTTCTGACGATAGCGAACCCCTATCAAATCATCCGCAATTCCCACAATATACAGCAATGTCAACCCTGTACACATAAACAGTATCTGTACCCAATGTTGTCCTGTATCCACTAAGGAGACCCATCCTGTCATATAACAGATTCCTATCAAGAAAGTTACAGTAAACAAGATGGCCGGGAAAAAAGACACTCCACCCAGCCGGGATACTGGTTTTTTGTGCACCTTCCGTGCGTCCGGAGTATCAAACAGACGTTTACGAAGAGAAATGATTAAAATACGGGGAATGATGATACGGGCTAAGACTACGGCTATCAGGAAGGCGGCTACAATAATTAGAATATTTAGCATGATGTTATGTTTAGTTCCGAATGTATTCGATAAGTTTTATACAATGGTAATTTCTTTTTTTTCTTTTCTGATCTATGAACCATCCCCACTTATTGAAATACTTAATGATAGAGCAAATATGATACCTTAATAACTTTCGGTTCTTATACGAACCTTTTTCATATTCATGAAAGACTGAAGCTTGAGGATAATACATTGTCCGGGCAATTTCTCCTATCCTGCGACATAAGTCCAAATCTTCGGCGTACATAAAGAAGCGTTCATCAAAACCTCCTATCCGTTTCAATATGTCAGTCCGTATAAACATAAAACAGCCAGATAAAGAGGGAACTTCCATTACCTTCTCATATCCGCTCCAGTGCATTTCATACCATGCATTACGCTTTTCTTGAAAAGCCTTGAATGGAATGAATCTTCGTCCAAATAAATCCAACGGAGTAGGAAGCAATTTACATAGATACTGAACCTCTCCATTTGGATATAGTATTTTGGGCATGACCAGACCACAGTCCCTATTTTCATTCATAAATTGCGTTAGCTTTTCTATTACATTTTCATCCCAATAAATATCTGGATTGATTATAATATGATAATCACAACCTAAGTCCATTGCTCGGTTAATGGCTACATTATGCCCACTTCCAAATCCCAAATTATCACTATAAATATAAGTAATCCGTTCTGATGTTGATTCAAATTCACGCAAAGCATCATTCGTTGAATTGTCTATAATAAAAAACTTATCTATCGAAGAATGTAACACGCAATCTATTAAGCGAATCAAATCTTTACGAGACGTATGAAATGTAACAACCGCTGCTGTAATCATGATTTTCTTATATTAATATGTTAGAAATATCATACTCCATTTTAGAATTATCTCTTTTGTTTATCCAATGCTTCAAATATTCTTTCAACTATATCAAAATCAACTTTCTCATCAAGATTATTCCTCCTATCAGATAAAATCAAAGAATGTATCATGAAATTCTCTCTAAATGATTTGGAACACGCATCTTTATTACTCTTTGATAACAAGATGAACTACAAAATTTCAAAATCCACTTCAACAAGGATTTAATCTTTAAATTCACGCTGTAAATCATATATATAAATTTCCATCCTACCGTTTTATCCTTACCATAAATCCTTCCTCGTTCCCTAAATATTTCTAAGGCACACTCTGATGAAGAAAGTCCATATATAGCATCAAAATTAGTAAAAACAAAAGGAAGATATAAGAATTTGCCATGCTCATAATAGACATCACGTAGAAGTTTAAAATCTGCTGAAATCCTATATGATACATCAAATAAATGACTAACAAATACAGATCTAGCTATAAACGTCGAAGGATGAAATAAAGGAAAGTCATTTTCAAAATGTGACAAATCTTGAGCTTTTGCATAATACACCCCATCACTACGACGAATAATCATATCACCATAAATTACATCCACCCTTTTATACCAATCTTTAAATATTTTTTCTATGACATATTCATTCTCAAACCAATCCCCAGCATTAAGAAACTGAATAAAATCACCTGTAGCCTTAAGCCCACCTTTATTCATCGCATCATAAATCCCCTTATCTGGTTCACTCACCCAATAAGCGATTTTATCCGCATATTTCTTGATAATGTCCACTGTTCCATCTGTACTTCCTCCATCAATAATAATATATTCAACATTCGGATAAGTCTGATTAATAACGGAAAGGATAGTCTGTTCAATAGTTAAAACAGCGTTATATGACACTGTCACAATTGAAATCAAAGTATCTGTTTCTTTAAATAAATTCATCTATATCTCATTTTATCATATTCCATTTTCTCATATGCTGCTCTGTCACTATTTTATATGAAAACTTATTTGAAACAGAGTCAATCATATTCTTCTTTATTGCTTCATCCTCAGAATGACTTAATGCCCAAAGAATTCCATCTTTCAAATCTTCAATATCTTTTTCTCTTGCTAGATATCCAGTTTTCTCATGTTCTATAATATCAGGGATTCCTCCCAAATCGAACCCCACAGGAATGGTACCACACGCTTGCGCTTCTATTATGGTTTGTCCAAATGATTCAGCCAAAGAAGATGTTACATAAACATCAACTGCATTATATAACAATGTCAAAGAGTACTCATCAGATATTTTCCCCATAGAATAAGACGCAAATGGAAAAGAAGAAATTTCGTCAGGACAAAGAAAGTTTCCAAGCACCACTATTGCCATGTTTAACCCAGACATTCTACCTAGTGCTTTCTTTAAAAGAGGCCATCCTTTATATGGATTTTGTGTTCCTGAATCTGCTGCAAATAAAATTAGTTGAGTATTTAAAGGAAGCTGTAATAATTGACGGGCTACGATTTTATCTATCGGACTAAATCTAACAGTATTAAGCAAATTTGGAATAATCATCCTATCAACATGATGGAATAAAGCACTTTTTCCTACGCAATCATCCATCCAATGACTTGGAGATATAAGATGAAGATTACTATAATTCTTCAATCTTTCTTTATTCTTAAATACATATTTACATATCCATTTCACACTAGTTCTATTTATAGTAGGGCACTCATTGCATAACGAGTAATATTTTTGACAAGAAAAGGCATAGTGACAACCACCTGTCAACAGCCACATATCATGAAGGAAAATAAAAGTCGGTTTCCCTAACTTAAGTATGCTTTCTATTTCTTTAACAGTTAAAAAACCGCCATTAATCCAATGGATATATATGATGTCAGCCTCTTGTACAAGAGGCAAGTTGTGAATTCGACAGCTCCAATATCTACCCATAGAAAATGTCACAACATTATGCAACATTTTTTCTTTTATTAAAGTACGCAAAGGGATTAACGGTTTATAGAATAACTTTTCCCATATACTACAAAAAGAAGAAAAACGTTCGACTGTAGGATTCAAAGTTATTTTATTATATACCAACATTTTTGAATCTACTCCTTCATTTTGTAAAGCTTCATTAAGACGATATGCAGCTATTGCCGCTCCACCTTGACGATCGGATGTAGATATATGTAAAACTTTCATCTTGTAATTGATTTATTAATATCACAAATACTTATTATTGTTTTACAATACTCTTCAGATATGAATAGAAGTTCTGTCCCAACAAAAATTTTAATCCCCTTTTTATAACTTCCCCCCTTTTGTCGTTTCTATAAATTTTTTCTATCATTATTCTATTAAATCTTTTTGTAAACACACCTTTATGTTTTGGAGCAAAAGGATAATGTCGTTCTCCAAAAAATCCCTCAACTAACTTCAAGACACTCGCATTAGTATGCACGCCATACGCTCCTATATTCATAACAAGATTAACAATAGGGTAAACGCCATACGAATCATTTTTAAAGGAGTTCAAATCAAATATATAGTCCCAACAATGAGTACGTTTCACGAAATCATCCACTCTCATAAAATATTGTTCCATAATAATAGACTCTTTTTCCCCTCTATAATATCGATTGATATAGCCCTTTTCAATAACCTCTTCACAGGTTATATTAAAATCCAAAGTTTTCCATCTATCCTTCCAAGTAGCAAAGCCATAAAAACAAAATAGATTACAGTATATATGGTCATTTTCTTTCTCTGGAACATAATTTTTTAAATAATTTGCTCCGGAAATAAATCCTATGCTCTTATCCTCTTTATATTTATCAAGGAAGAAATCACAATACTCAAAAAATGCAACGGACGGCACACAGTCATCTTCAAGTATTATTGCCTGTTCTTCATTATCAAATACCCAGTCCATTGCACCACGAACCGAAGTATAAACATCCACATACTCTTCACGGAAAAAAGTGTGAAGTTCACAATCCCAATCCACTTCTTTCACCCATGAACGAATTTCTTCATTATTCCTTACTTCATCAGGACGGTCAACACGCGCCTTATTAGAATAAAAGTAAAGTTTCTTAGGCTTTGCCTTCTTTATCTGGTCAAAAACCTGACGGGCATATTGAGGCCGTGCAAATGTCTCAAAAAGAACTGCTGTATCCATTATTATATCAATATTATTTTATTCTTATTCTTTGTTTGACCATACGGCATACATCCAGAAGTAAAGGCTCTTTAGCAAAGCCTAAAACTGTGGCATAAACCGCACCTCCCACCAATGGCATTACAAACAGATTTAAGGTATGAGAAAACTTCCACAAAGACACTCCCCATAGACAGGTCCCCATAATGGCTACGGCAAACAGACACAGGGCGGTATGGCGAGTGAATATAGAAATAATTGAAAAACGGCGTATGATAAACAGATAGGCTATCATAACAGAAAATTCTGCCAACAAAGTTCCTATTGCCGCCCCGTCCTGAGCCCAATGTGGTATAAGCATGAAATTTATAGCAACATTGGTCAAAGCACCCACTATGCCTGTGATAATAGTTATATTTTCCTTACCCAGAGAAAATATGGATTGTACCAACACATACGAGATGCTGATAAAAAGAATGATAGGAGCCGTTATCTGCATGGTTGAAATGGAGGGTACATATCCTTCACCACAAAAAAGATAGACTAAAGTGGGGGCCATTATAACAAGCCCCATACTCATTGGTGCCGCTATCGTTATCACATAATCCAATGCTTTCCTTAATAGCCGCTCAAATTCCTCACGTTCATTCTCCACCACCAAATTAGACAGACGTGGCAAAAGGACAACGCATAAAGAAGAAGTGATGCCCATTAGCATTTTAGTCAATTTAATGGCACCGGTATAATAGCCTACAGCCTCATTCCCTTTAAGAAATCCTAACATGACTGTATCCAGTTGGAGATAAATGCTGGCCACAACATTCAAAAGGAATATCCGCAAGGCAGGAATCAGATGCCGCATAGGATGAAGTTCTTTTAATTCCAATAGATGGAACTTTATATACTTTCTTAACCGGAATGCATTAAAGATATTACCTCCAACGACTCCTACCACTGAATACACACCATAATAAAGTAAATCCGACCGGTCTTTCACCAAAACAAAAAGCAATGCCACCGACAACATCTTAACAATCAAACCTCTTATTGTAATATACTTAAAGTCCTCCATCCCTTGATAAAACCATTCACATCCAATAGCAATAAAAAAGAGATTCATGCTTAAAATCAGAAAAAGAGGAAGATTGACTTGAACTTGCGCTACGGTAAGCGCTACAACACCTACTACAATATATCCCAACAGAGTAAGAAAGGTATGTAATAGAAGTATTTCCACTGCCACTTGATTCATCTCTTTCACATTGCTCTTCACCCTAGCTATTTCCCGAATGGCATAAGTCGGTATTCCTAACCCTGCAAACATGGATATATAATTAATGATGGAAAGATAGAAATTTACCTGTCCTATCCCGTCTGCCATCAAGATACGGGCAACATACGGAAATGTTACAATCGGAAATAATAGCCCTGAAATAGTATTCAGCAAACTATAAAAATAGTTTTGTTTTACAGACATAGATGAAACAAGACTTTCACTAAATTCTTAAGAAAGAGCTAATATACGGTATCTGATATACCCAATAAGATATGAAGAACCATAACAACAATAAACCGGCCCAAGCAAGAAAGGAAAAATCTGTATGTACGAACAGATCTGTTTTCATATACAATAATGAAAGAATCGGATAATGAATGGTATAAACTAAAATACTACAAGATGAAAGATTAACAATAGTCCTCCCTATATAACCGCTAAAAACTATCGACCTTAAGCTCAAGAAAAAAGACAAAGAAGCCAATACACAGATAATTGAATTTTGAAAATATTCTATCGCACCAACATTGCGATATAATAAATAACAAATTAACGCAGCACATAAAATATAAATTATATAGCACAAGACCGCTTTACCCCCCCCTATTACATTTTTTAACATATTATTATCTGTAAGATATAACCTCAAACAAACACCTAATAGAAAATACATCAGATGGGAATACAAACGAAAAGATTGCGGTATATACACATTTTCAAATATAAAAGAATAAACGTAATTTGTATAAATATCGCAAGTGTATATTATAAACTGCAGCACTGACAGGAAAAGCAATAAACCGTATAATCTAGTTCTTATTGATATGATATATTTCTTTAAAAATGGCATTAGGGCATATATAAAAATGAGACTTCCCAAAAACCAAAATACAGGGAACACTCCACCTTGAAAAAACAGACTACTACAAGCTTGTTTAAACGGCATTAATATAGAGATATCACCTCTAACAAGTTTAGGAATATCAAAAATGAAAGTAAATACACATACGATCTTGACAATATTAAAAATCTTCCTATAATAATACTTCATTCCACCATCCTTAGGGGCCAATAAAAAGCCGTTTACCATAAAAAACAATGGAACTGCAATCCCCGACATATAAAATAAAAGATAGGATAAATGAAAATCTGAAGACTCAGACATAAACATCCCTATTGTGTGAAGAGTACATACAAAAATGCAGGCCACTAATTTTATGGCATCCAATGAAATATCTCTATCCATTTTCTTAGTATGCTTATTTACATTTCAACTTTCAATCCACTCATCAAACTCTGATCACTCCACAGATATCCCCATTTTCCAAATCTCCCAATCGTTTCAATACCAAGGGAAAAAAGGTAATCACGGACAGTCTTACGGGCTTCATAAATATTATGGTCAAAAATGACATTGGCGTATGGTTCGAAACGGATATCAGTAAAAAGGATATCTTCTTGTTTTAAAATGTTTAAAGAAACAAGTTTTCCCACTGAACGTGCCAACAGCTCTTCCCGGGTATATTCATTACGGTTACAATACACTTCCATCTGAAGTGAGGAACAACCTTCGGGAACATTGTCGGGCGACTTCAAGGAAGGTGAGTAGACGCGAGCAGGAAGAATATCCTCATCATAAATGTACCACCAAAGATAAGGAGGGATATTCTTCGTCTTCAGTCCGACCGATATCTGATAACCACAGGTACAGTGTAACCGTGCAACTGCATTGCAAACATCAACAGGAACGTTTTTCAGCATCTTAATTACCTCAGGAAGCGGAAGACTGCTAATCAAACGGTCAAATTGATATTCATCGCCTTTTGATGTACGAAGAAGACGATTCTCTACATCTATCGATATGACCTGTTGGTTATAACGAATATCCTGGTTTTCTACCAAAGCAGACAAAAACTGCTTAAATCCACCTTTTCGTGGATAACGCATCTCCTTACTATAATAGGTTACAGGAGTTTCGGATGTATTGCACCCCTGTATCACTTCTTCAACGGAAGGCTGGTATAAACGGCTTCCTTCCCGGCTGCCCATCCATCTTGTTTCCAAATCCTTTGCTTCAGTCATCCAATATTTCTTAGTATAAGGAATCGGAAAATGTTCTGCAAAAAAATGACCGAATTGAAGCCGTAACCATTGGTCGTAATTTTGTATCTGAGAAGAGTCAATATCTGTCGGACGGGATAAAAAATCTCTTACTACGGCATCCTTCATCTTCTGACTGAGCGGATAAAGATTATTTTGGGCCGGATGCTTTATCCATATTCCCTGATAAAGATTATATGCATTAGGAACATGTCTGAATACCTCTCCGGCTCCATCCATAAAGATTCTATTTACTTGTTCATCTTTAGCAAAGGAAAAATGAACAAAACGGTCAAAACGGAAACCGTCAATGGTAAAGTTACCGCAAAGACCTCCATAAGTAGTATCCTTTTCCAAAACTACAGTCTGCTGACCATTGCAAGATAATTTGTATGCAGCTCCAAGACCGGATATTCCAGCACCAAGGATTAGAACGGGATTATTCATTTTCATATGTCTTCATATCTTCATGCAATATCCTAATACCTTCCTTCAAGGAGATGGACGCCTTCCATCCCAGCAAAGTGATGTTCCTATTTATAGGAGCCACGGCATACATGGCATCAGAAGGAGAATACGGGCGGCCGCCCCAATTTGCTTTTACGGGACGGTTCCAGACTGACTCTATCATATCCGCCACTCCGCGTAACGAATGCCCCTCACCTGTTCCAAGATGAAACTGGTAATAGCTGTCTTTCAAGTTATCCAAGGAAAGGATTAATGTATAAAAGAAATCTGCTATATCATCAACATGTATGAAGTCAAGTACCTGGTTACCCGGAGAAAAATCCACGGGCTTTTCCGCCTTTACCGCATCGACCAGATAATCAATCACCTTCTTGCTTGAATTATACCGCCCATAGGGAGAGTAGACTACCACATTAATCCAATTCCAACATGACTGTGCCTGATAATACCTTATAATAGGGCGTACCGCTGTTTTGGTAGCGGAATAAAGATTATTGGGCAAATATTCACCCGCGCCATTTAAAAATTCAGTAAATGTACCTATATTAATGAAGTGGCTACAGGAAGTATGGGAAACTGCCTCAAGCAAGTGGGTGGTAAACAGGATATTTGATCCAATCAGTTTTTCTATGGACATATCATCCCTTCTTGCAGTAAAGAAAGTTGCCATATGGATGACAACATCAGGAGAATAACCGATAACCTGCTTGCACCATCCGCCCTCTGTCGTAGCAATTATTTCCAAGCAAAGACCAGTCCACTGTCATCAGACCGTCTGCCAGTTTCAGTGTGGTTTCAATCGAATCGGTCAGACGCTTCTGGATTCCTTCCCGCACGGATAAGCGGTCCACTACAATTTCAATATTGTGCTTTTTATTCTTTTCCAGCTTAATCTCATCGGTCAGTTCATACATATTGCCGTCTGCAATTACACGGACATAACCGCTCTTTTTAGCCTGTTCAAACAACTTGACATGTTCACCTTTTCGTCCGCGGACAACCGGCGCCAAAAGCTGGATTTTCGTCCGTTCCGGTAACTGCATAATCACATCTACCATCTGGTCAACCGTCTGTTTCTTAATCTCCCTGCCACACTTCGGACAATGTGGAATGCCGACTCTTGCATACAGCAGTCGGAAATAATCATAAATTTCCGTAACGGTTCCTACTGTAGAACGCGGGTTTCTATTGGTTGATTTCTGGTCAATAGAAATTGCCGGAGGAAGTCCCTCGATCGATTCCACATCCGGTTTTTCCATCTGTCCCAGGAATCCAAAAAGTCTTGCCACAATTTCCCGACCAACTCATTATCATATGATATATGGAGAATGGAAGCAATACATTGCACACCTTCGCCACAAGTGGCATAGGCTCAGTAAAACATAGTACGATATTGGGTACTATCAGAATTATCAGGAACAAGTAATACAAGTTCTCTTGGTTTTCAAACCATTTTTGAATTTTTCTAAAAAGCTTCATTGATATTAAATATAAATCCGGTCTGGTGCTTGCCAAACCCTA
>OGZW01002564.1_pt1 | contig 14074 bp, 13 predicted proteins | sample 1577001 | NCBI WGS metagenome assembly OGZW01 (sample SAMEA3541519, study PRJEB24748) | human gut metagenome | biome: human gut; feature: human-associated habitat; material: faeces | place: China | collected 2012 | reverse complement strand
CTTCTGAAGGAAATCAATCCTTCCGTGAAGGATGCGATCGCCCGTACGTCCGACAGGAGAAGGATACGAGCAGGGAACGTCGCGCCGCCGCCCCGCAAGAGAAGGGTACAGTGACGGAGCAGTCCGCCGTCGCCCTGCAGGAGAAGGGTACAGTGATGGGGCAGTCCGCCGCCGTGCTGTCCGGCACGGACCTGCCCATGGGGCCGTATCTGGCGGCCAAGGCCGCCCACGCCGCCGTGTCCGTGCTGCTGGCCTGGCCGGTGAGCATGTGCCTGTGAAAAAAGAACGCACCTGGCGGTGCGTTCTTTGAGGACAAAAGCCCTGCAGCCTGATTTGTCTGCTATGCACGGTTTATTATGACCGCTTGCAGATATCCGGCCTCTGCCTGTAAAGATACAGCGCCGTTTGCAGGGCCAGTCTTGCATCGCCCTCGGGCTGTCCGCCGAGCCGACTGTTCCTGCTCGCGGGAATCCTTGGCATTCTCATATCATTTTCCAGAATAACATAAAATCCCATTTCATCACACAGTTCAATCAGCTGGGCCATCTGCCGCTGGTTGCCGAAGCAGACAAACCAGCATTCCAGCGTGTCCAGCAGTTCGCGCCGCCGCCCGGACTCCTGGCAAAAAATCGGCGCCAGGTGATCCCGGACATAGGAGGCAATGGCCGCCTCCGGCGAATCGCTGCCAATCATCCGCACCACCCCTGCCGGGTCATCCGTCAGGCAGGAAATCCCCTGCGCACGCGCCATTTGCAGCGCCGTGCGGGCGCTGTCATCGGCCCGGAGCAGCCCGCAGATTCCGGCATATGGCCGCCCGATGCCGCAGGAGCTTCTCTCCGGGCATCCGGCGGCGAATATCTTCGCTATACGGGAAAATCTCTCCTCTGCGGCAGGATCATCCCCACACGCCAGCAGGATCACCAGCTCTCCATCCAGCACAGCGGCCCAGACCTGGACACCTGCCTGTCGGAAGCAGCGAACCGCCTCGTGCATCAGGCGGCGTTTTTCCGATGCGGCTGCCTCGATGTGCAGGCGCAGGATCATGCGGCGTTCTGGTTATATATTGGATTTGCTATTTTATAATAAGAAATAAATATTAAATATGGACAAATTCAAAGAAATTTGGTATAATATGTTTAAATAATTATTCGATAGTGGGGGATAAGATATGTATTGTAATAATTGCGGAACAAAAGTACCTGATGATGCGACTTTTTGTCCTAATTGCGGAAACAATATGCAATCACAAAAACAGTTAAACGGTATTAAAAATGATTTTTCTAAAAATACAAACGGTAATAAACATTCAAAAAAGAATAACAATAACACTGCATTGATAGTTGCGATTATAGTTGCAACATTGATTGTATTCATATCAGCCGGCTTGATAATGTTTAATGTGATGTCAGGGAGCAGTCCTTTTGCACCGAAAGCAACATCAACTCCTATGCCGACACCGATGCCGTTGCCGACTGCGACACCGACACAAATGCCGGAGGTTACACCGCAAATTGTATATGTGACACAGGAGCCGCAACAAGCTAATGTACCGCCTCAACAGCCAAGACAGGATACAGGTGTTGTAGCACATCCAAGTTATACTATGTATAACAGCAGTGCATATGGTTTTAAGTGCAGTTATCCGTCGCATTTTGTAGTATACAATGACGGAAAAGCAGAAACACTTTATTCTGTGGAAGCACCCGACGGCTCGGCAAGAGAAATTATAGCAACAAAGTCGGCGGCAGATACCTCGGTAGGAAACGAATTGAATTTCTATATTCAAAATCACGCAGGAAATGTGACGTATAAAACATCGGGAGCGGATTATTTTGCGGTAACGGTTAATGACGGTATAACGGAATATTATAAGTATTGTAAGTTTAGAAACGGTAATATGTATTGGTTTGAATTTATATCACCTCACGCATATCACGATATTTATGATGTCTATATAAATGATATTTACGGTACGTTTAAAGTAAATTAATAAAAAATGCAAGCTGATTTAACAGCTTGCATTTTGTTTTTATTGCTGTGCTAAAAATTCTTTTGCGTCAGCGATTGCTTTTTCGACAACTTCTTTTGCCGGACCGCCTATGACTTTTCTGTCATTTACGCAAGTTTCCATGCTGATAGCATTATAAATATCATCCTCGATAATATCCGAAAATTCTTTAAATTCATCCATTGTAAGGTCATCAAGTGCTTTATCGTGTTCGATTGAATAGAATACCATTCTTCCGACAACTGCGTGTGCCTCTCTGAAAGGTAAGCCTTTCTTTACAAGATAATCGGCAACATCGGTTGCGTTTGTAAATCCGCCCTTTGAGCCTTTTAGCATATTATCCTTTTTAACTGTCATTGTTGCAATCATATCGCAGAATACAGGCAAGCAAAGTTTAACTGTATCAATACTGTCAAAAATAGGCTCTTTGTCTTCCTGCATATCCTTGTTGTATGCAAGCGGAATACCTTTCATTGTAGTAAGCAAGCCCATAAGATGACCGTAAACACGACCTGCCTTACCGCGAATAAGTTCCGCAACATCGGGATTTTTCTTTTGTGGCATAATAGATGAGCCTGTTGAAAAAGCGTCGTCCATTTCTACGAATGAAAATTCATTGCTTGACCATAGAATAAGTTCCTCACAGAAACGGCTAAGGTGCATCATAACAAGAGCAAGACAGTTTGCAAGTTCAATAACAAAATCTCTGTCGGAAACACCGTCAAGCGAGTTCATTGTAACTGCGTCAAAACCAAGTTCGCTTGCTACAAATTCTCTGTCAAGAGGGTAGGTAGTACCTGCAAGCGCACCGCTACCCAAAGGCATAACATTTGTACGTTTTCTGCAATCACGAAGTCTTGAAAGGTCGCGTTTGAACATTTCAAAGTAAGCCATTAGGTGATGTGCAAAGGTAACAGGTTGTGCCTTTTGAAGGTGTGTGTAACCCGGCATAATTGTTTCGGTGTGGTCTGAAGCAAGGTCAACAAGTACGTTAAGTGTGTGTATAAGCATTTCTTCAATATCGGCAGTTTCGTCCATAAGATACATACGAATGTCAAGAGCGACTTGGTCGTTACGGCTTCTGCCGGTGTGAAGTCTTTTACCTGCATCACCGATACGCTCAATTAAAATCTTTTCAATATTCATATGAATATCTTCTGCATCAATTTCAAATTCAACTTTGCCGTCCTCAATATCATTTAGAATATTCTTTAATTCGGCAACGATTTTGTCACTGTCCTCTTTTGGAATGATGTTCTGTCTGCCAAGCATTGTAGCGTGTGCGACAGAACCTTTTATATCTTGTTTGTACATACGTTTGTCAAAACGTATTGATGAATTGAAATCGTCAACTTTTTTGTCGGTGCTTTTCTGAAAGCGACCGCCCCATAATTTAGCCATATATTTTTTCTCCTTTGTCTATTAACTCATATACTTTTATTATATAATAAAAAAATGAAAATGTAAACGATTTATAAGAATTTTTCGGAAAAGAAAAGAGGATACCCAAAAGTATCCTCAATATAATATACGATTATTATTTATCCAAACCGTTCTTTTTCTTCATCATAGCACGAACCTTTAGCGGTAGACCGAATAGGTTGATGAAACCTTCACTGTCTTTGTGGCTGTAAAGCTCATGGCTGTCACCGAATGATGCAATATCTTCATTATATAGTGAATATGGTGACTTAGCACCTGCAGGAGTTACGCTGCCTTTGTAAAGCTTAAGTCTGACTTCACCTGTAACAGTTTCGTCCATAACGTCAAACATAGCTGACATTGATTCACGAAGCGGTGTAAACCATTTACCGTCATATACAAGTTCAGCAAACTTAATAGCTGACTGACGCTTGAATGCCTGAGTATCTCTGTCAAGGCAAAGGTATTCAAGTTCCTGAATAGCAGTATAAAGAATTGTACCGCCCGGAGTTTCATAAACGCCTCTTGACTTCATACCTACAAGTCTGTCCTCAACGATGTCTGCAATACCTACACCGTAAGCACCGCCAAGCTTGTTAAGTTCTTCAACAAGCGGTCTTGGGTCTAACTTTTTGCCGTCAAGTGAAACAGGTTCACCCTTTTCAAAACCGATTGTTATGTACTTTGGCTCGTTAGGAGCTTTTTCAGGTGAAACGCCAAGCTTTAACAAGCTGTCAAGCTGCGGTTCGTTTGCAGGATCTTCAAGATCCATACCTTCGTGGCTGATGTGCCAAATGTTTCTGTCACGAGAATACAAATCTTTCTTTGTAACAGGGATTTCAATGTTGTGAGCCTCTGCATAGTCAACAGCGTCTTCACGAGATTTAATATCCCAAATTCTCCAAGGAGCGATTATCTTTAGTGATGGGTCAAGAGCCTTTATACCAAGTTCAAAACGTACTTGGTCGTTACCCTTACCTGTAGCACCGTGGCATATTGCAACAGCACCTTCCTTATGAGCGATTTCAACAAGTCTTTTTGCAATGATAGGTCTTGCGTGAGAAGTACCTAAAAGATACTTGCCTTCATATACAGCACCTGCTTTTAAAGTAGGGAATATATAATCCTTTACATAATCATCTCTAAGGTCTTCGATATAAAGCTTAGATGCGCCTGCCTTTTTTGCTCTTTCTTCAAGACCGTCTGTTTCTTTACCTTGTCCGACGTCACCACATACAGCGATTACATCGTAATCGTAATTTTCCTTTAGCCAAGGAATAATGATTGAGGTATCAAGTCCGCCTGAGTAGGCTAAAACAACTTTTTCTTTTGCCATGGTTGCAATTCCTCCTAAAATATTATAAAATATCATTTATTGATGATTTATATTATACACCAATATTTATATATATTCAATAGCAAAATTGACGAAAATAAAGGAGTTAGAAATAAAATGATTATAATAGGTATAGACCCCGGATATGCAATAGTCGGAATAGGAGTGGTTGAGTATGTCGGAAACAAGTTCAGAACGCTTGAATACAACGCAATCACGACACCTGCCGGAATGCCGACTGTCGAACGTTTAAAAAAGATATATACGGAGATGACGATGTATATAGATAAGTATAAACCCGACGCGGTGGCGATAGAAGAATTGTTCTTCAATTCAAACCAAAAGACCGCGATTAACGTTGCACAGGCAAGAGGTGTATTGCTTGTAGCAGTGGCAAACAAGAATGTACCGATAAGCGAATATACACCGCTTCAGGTTAAGCAGTCCGTTACAGGTTACGGACGTGCGGATAAAAAACAAATACAATCTATGGTGAAAATGATTTTGGGATTGAATGTTATACCTAAACCCGATGATGCCGCAGATGCTCTTGCACTTGCAATTTGTCACGCACATTCCAATAAAATGAATAATATGCTCGGAATGAACGGTGTAAGGTAAGCATAGATGTAGTGAAAAAATGAATTAATATACAACATATAGCATGCAATGTTACAGAATTGTAACATTGCTGAAAAGTTTGTGAAATATAATAACTTTGGATAAAATATACAATAAAATTAATGCGGAATAATATTGGAATGGTTAAATTATACATATAAAAGAACGATAAGTTAAAAATAAATTAAAAAATAGAATGATATTTAATAATTTTGTAACAAATTGCAAGTTGACATAATTGTAATGTTATTGTATTATATATGTACGAGGTAAGAAAGAATGTATTATTATATAAAAGGTACGTTGGTACAAAAGAGCGATAATTACATAGTTGTAGACGCAAACGGAGTGGGATATATGATTTACACTTCGCTAAACAGTATGCAAAATACGGGTGAAATCGGTAAAAAAATTACAATATATACATATTTACACGTCAGAGAGGACGTAATGGATTTATTCGGTTTTACAACTATAGAAGAAAAGAATATGTTTATGCACCTTATATCCGTTTCAGGTGTAGGTCCTAAAGCGGCACTTTCTATTTTGTCGGTAACAACTCCGGCTAAATTTGCGTTGGCTGTTATAACGAATGACGTTAAGACGATTACAAAAGCGTCCGGCGTAGGTCCTAAAATGGCTCAAAGAGTTATATTGGAGCTTAAAGATAAGATGAAAACGGACGAGCTTGAAATTGATTTGGAAGATGAAAGTGACGATATACTTTCAGATAACAGAAGTGAGGCAATAAGTGCGCTTGTTGTTTTGGGTTACAGCTCAAACGATGCACAAAAAGCCGTTAAGGGTATAGACGGAACGTTGAGTGTTGAAGAAATAATAAAGAAAGCACTTGCAGGATTATTATAATTAGGAGATTATATAGGGAGGTAAAATCATTGTTTGATGAGGACGAAAGATTTGTCACAAGTGATTTTATAAGTGAAGATGCAGAGATTGAGGTCGGTTTAAGACCGAGAAATCTTTCTGAATATATAGGCCAGGAAAAAGCTAAAAACAATCTTGAAATATACATAAAAGCAGCACTTGAAAGACGTGAGGCTTTGGACCACGTTTTGCTTTACGGACCGCCGGGATTGGGTAAAACCACATTGGCAAGTATTATTGCCAATGAGATGGGTGTTAATATAAGAATAACTTCCGGTCCTGCGATTGAAAAAGCGGGTGACTTGGCGGCTATTCTTACAAACCTGTCGGAACACGATATACTGTTTATTGACGAAATACACCGTATGTCAAGAACGGTTGAAGAAATACTTTATCCGGCTATGGAGGACTATGCGCTTGACATTATTATAGGTAAAGGTCCAGCGGCGAAGTCTATAAGAATTGATTTGCCGAAATTTACACTTATAGGAGCGACAACAAGAGCAGGACTTTTGACAGCACCGTTAAGAGACAGATTTGGTGTTATAAGCCGACTTGAACTTTATACTGTTGAAGAAATCAAGGAAATAGTCAAAAGAAGTGCGGGTTTGCTTGATGTGGAAATAGACGATGAGGGTGCGGCGGAAATTGCGTCACGTTCAAGAGGTACTCCAAGAATTGCAAACCGATTTTTAAAGCGTGTGCGTGACTTTGCACAGGTAAAGTATGACGGTAAGATTGATTATAAGGTTGCGGCAGATGCTTTAAAGAGTATGGAAGTCGATGAACTCGGTCTTGATATAATTGACAGCCGAATGATTAAGACTATGATTGAAAACTTCGGTGGCGGACCTGTCGGTCTTGACACTTTGGCGGCTACAATAGGCGAAGAACCGAATACTATTGAGGATGTATATGAGCCGTATTTGTTGCAACTTGGTTTTATATCAAGAACACCGAGAGGAAGAATTGCGACAAAGGCTGCGTATGACCATTTTGACATTCCGTTTGCGGAATGATTGAAATAGAAAAAATGTGTAGGATAAAAAAGAAAAGGAGATGATGTGCAAAATGAGAAAATTAAGAGTATCACTTATAGCGATAGTAATGTTTTTGTTTTGCAGTGTAGGTTTCGCATCGGCACAGACTATGATGCTTGAATATGATGGGGGAACACACGAGTATAAAGGAGAGATTTATGCGCTTGTTGTAAACAATCAGCTAATCAATCCGCCGCTTTCGCCGATTATATTTAATGACAGAGCACTTGTACCGGTAAGAGAAATATTTGAGGAAGTGGGTGCAACGGTAAATTACATTAATGACACTCAAACCATTGAAGTTTCGAGTGATGAATATGATGTGGTTATGAGAATTAATGATAATGTTGCGTACATAAACGGTGAAAAAACCAATATACCCGACAATGTAGTACCAAAGCTTATCTCAAAGGTAGGCGGTGAAACAAAAACAATGGTTCCCGTAAGATTTATAAGTGAAACGATAGGTCTTGATGTAAAATTTGATTCGGAGGATGGAGCGATTTTGATTGATTCGGACGGATATGTTATTTCGGACGAAAATCAAGAACCGAGTATTGACGATGTAGTTCCTCAGCCTGATAATTCGGATGATAATGCAAGTTATACACCGTCGGTTGAAACAAAAATAACAAACGTTTCATATGACATTACAGGCGATAACAGCATTAAAGTTACAGTTACATCTAATGCCGATATTGCAAGTTATTCCGATTTTACATTAAGTTCACCGGAAAGAGTTGTTGTGGATTTTGCAGGAATGAAGTTTGACGGCGTAGGTGATACACTAAGCGTTAACAAAGCAGGTGTGACATCTGTAAGAATGGGCGACAATGACGAAAGAGCAAGAGTTGTTGTAGATATTTCAAATTTAAAAAAATACAATATTGAAAAAACGGCAAACAATACTGTTGTTATAAATGTTGAAACAAAGGCGGCCGCACCGACACCAAAGCCGACTGTAAACAACGGAAATTCAAACAACAATTCGACAATTACTGCTGATTCAAGCAAATTGATTGTGCTTGACGCAGGTCATGGAGGAAGTGACTCAGGCGCGGTTGGCTATTCTAACGGTAATGTGGTACTTGAAAAGAATTTGACTCTTGAAATAACGTACAAAGTAAAAGAAATTCTTGAAAACGCCGGTTATACCGTTTCAATGACACGAACAGGCGATACTTTGCCGTCATTGGTTGAACGTCCTACTCAAGCAAATGCTGAAAATGCCGCTGTTTTTGTAAGTATACATATCAATTCCGTTGACAATGCACCGAATGCTAACGGAACTGAAGTATATTATGCAGATTCAAATAACGGTAACGCTTACGGCACAACAAGCGAAAAGCTTGCAACCAATATATTAAACAGGATGCTTTATTATATGGGTTCAACAAACAGAGGCGTTAAAACTGCCGAACACGCAGTTACAAAACGCTGTGAAATGCCTGCGGCACTTACCGAAGTCGGCTTTATAACAAATCCTACGGAAGTTTATAATATGACTACCGACGAATATCAATATAAAGCTGCTCAAGGTATTGCCGAGGGAATAATGATAACATTAAAAGATATTAATGTTCCGCAATAATTTTGTCTTTAAAATGAACTGTCTTTCCTATTTGGGAAAGGCAGTTTTTTTTATTATAATGTTTCGACTAAAATATGTCGAAACATTTTTTTTATTCGACAACCGACTTTGACATTTTTCTTACAGTATATGGAGTATAATACTTTTTAGAGGTGAGCGATATGGAGATATATGCCGATGTAATATTTTTCGTAAATTTTATATTTTCATATGTGCTGTTATACATTCTCGGCAAGTTCGTTAATACGGTGAAAATAAAAAAGCTGCGTTTAGCCGTTGCGGCGGTAATCGGCGGAATAAGTTCGGCGATTATATTTTGTATAGAAATGCCGATGTGGATTTCGTATGTGCTGAGATGCGTGGCGATGTTTTTGATGATAACAACAGCCTATTTTGAAAAACGCAAAAACATACTAAATCAGATGTTATGGTTTGTAATGCTCGGCGGTATAATGATGTTTGTAATGATAATGCTTGTATCGCTTACGGGTAAAACAATCGGTATGGCAATCAACAACGGCATTGTATATTTTGATATTAATTCAAAGGTGTTTGCCGTATCGCTTGGAATATCGTGCATTATGATGATTTTCTTTGTAAAGATGTTTAAAAACAGAAAAAATAAAAAATACTATATACTGAATGTGACACATAATGACAGAACTATAACTGTTTCTGCATTGTTTGACAGCGGTAATTTACTTAAAGAGCCTATAACGGGTAAGTATGTAAGCATACTTGAATGGGAAACGGCAAAAGAACTGTTTGATACCGAAATAGAATTTTCGGATATTGAAAATTATATCGAAGATATGAAATTGTGGGCAGTGCCGTTTAATTCGTTGGGAAATTCGTCCGATGTATTGTTTGCTTTTTTGGCAGATGAGATAAACATACCGGAAGAAAATAAAACAATAGATAAAACATTTATAGGTTTGTACGGCAGCAGACTTTCAAATAATGAAGAATATCACGCATTGATTAATGCAGGATTACTATGAAGGAGTTTAAAGAAATGGAATTATTAAGAAAAATCAGTTCAAAATTTATGTGTATTGGCTCAAATCCTCTGAAAAATGCGGAAGTCTTTTATATCGGAGGCAGTGACACATTGCCGCCGCCATTGAAAAAAGACGAGGAAGAAGCACTTATGAAAAAGCTTGCAAACGGTGATATGAGTGTTAAGGCTACCTTGATTGAAAGAAATTTAAGGCTTGTTGTTTATATCGCGAGAAAGTTTGAAAATACGGGCATATATGTTGAGGACTTAATCTCAATCGGTACGATTGGTTTGATAAAAGCGATAAATACATTTAATCCGCTTAAAAATATAAAGCTTGCAACGTATGCACGTTTGTCCAGCGCTGCTGGAACTCCGTGGGCTGCTGGGTGGTGGTGCCATCCAGATTCATGGTGGTGCCGCGGGTACAGCTGCGGCTGGCAACCCGCAGCTGCCGGTTGAGGTACTGGAAGTACAGCGGCTGCTCCAGCCCGAACAGCTCCATCATCACCGGGGAGATATCGTAGGCGGCAATGGTGCCAAAGTCCACCTGCTGCTGGCTGTAATTCGACCACATCAGCAGCGTGGTCTGGTGCAGACGGGGGTCGGTGCTGGAGCCGCTTGCGTAGCCGGTGGTGGTGTAGACATCGTAGTTGGAATCAATGGGGTTATAGTGGTCGCCCCAGAATACCAGAATGACCGGCTCGTCTACCTGAGAGAAGTACGCCGTCAGCTTGCCCAGCATGGCGTCTGCATCCCGGATGCCGGTAGCAAAATCTTCCAGCGCGCCCACGGTGCTGCTCTTGAGCCCAACCGGATGGGACACGACGTGCACCCGCTCGTCGTCCGGGTAGTTATCCCTATTATAATTGGTATGGTTCTGCATGGTGACTGCGTGCAGGAAGATGGGCTTATCAGAGGAAGTGCTCATCTTTTCATACTGCTGAATAATCTGGTCGGCCATGGAGTCATCGGTCACAAGGCCGCTGGTCCAGTAGTGTTTGCGCACCTTGGTCACACCGTGCATATCCTCCAGACTGATAAAATCGCTGAAGCCGAGGTTGGGGTAGGCCTTATCGCGGCTCCAGTATTTTGCCCAGAAGCAGTGCACCGCAGCGGTCTGGTAGCCCTTGAGTTTAAGGTAATTGGGCAGGGCGAACATGGGCTTTGTGACGTGCTGCTGGTAGGGTTTGCTGCCGCTGGGCAGGAAGGACACGGAGTAGCCGGTCAGAGCTTCAAACTCCACATCACAGGTGCCGCCGCCAAAGCTGGGGCTGTATGCCCTGCCGTAAGCGCTGGTCTGCTGCAGAGCGTGAAGGTTCTGTGATACATCGGTATCAAAGGTGACGCCGTACTGCTCCAGCTCCGAAACATCCCAGTAGGACTCGTCCATCACATAAATAATGGTAGGCTGCTTTGCCTGCTCCTCCTTGGGGGTGGTGGCGGCATAGCTGCCTGCATACATGGGGCCGGTGGAGAATTTCTCGCTCTCAGCTACGTTATCCAGAATATCGTCCACTGCCTGCTCCGAGTAGCCCTCGGGCTTGGCGATCTCCAAATTGGTGAGGTTGGTCATAAAACCGGTAAGTACACCGTAGTAACGATAGTAGCGATCCTGCATCCACGCATCCGGCGTGATGCCCAAAACCTGCGTGACTGCAGGCTGTAAATAAACGCCGAAGATCAGCAGACACAGCGCCGCTGCCGAGGCACCGGTGCCCGCAAGCCTTGGCAGCCAGCGCTGGCGCAGCCGCCCGCGGTAAACAAAGAAGCTTGCCACCGTCAGTGCCAGCACCAGCACAATGGAGACCACCATGCTGGTCTGCAGCTTGAGCCCGGCAGCAGAGGCCACACCGGCGGCCTCGGACACCTGCATCAGGTCCCACGGCAGAAAGGGCTCACCCCGCAGCTGCATGGTATAGAAGTTTACTGCGCAGGGCGCACAGCCCAAAACGGCCATGCCCAGCGTAGCAAGCGGCGGGATGCGCAGCACCCAGTCCAGCAGCTCCCACACCAGAAACAGCAGCAGCCATGCCAGCAGATATGCCCCGAAATGGGGGAAAATAAAGCTGATAAAGGTATCAGCGGTCAGTGACCCGCGCGCGATCCACTCACCCAGCAGCAGCACAATAAAGGAAGCTGCCGCCGGGAAGAGCATCCGCAGGGTCAACAGCGGTTTGGATGTTTTCATAGTCGATATCCCTTTCCACGTCCCGAACCCTATTTCCAAAGTGGCTTTGCTATTTGCACAAGCCTTTCGTGCCTATTATAGTCATTTCGCCGAAAATGTCCATTCATGATTTTACAAAAATTACAGTTTTATTTTTCAAAATATTCCCCTATTTTTCACAGACCAAGCTTTGCCCGCAGCTGCTGCCAGAAGCCGTGAGGTGCTGCCGGTGCTTTTGGCACAGCAGTATGCACCAGAATTGCGTCTGTGCCGATGGTCTCGATCTCCTGCCACGGGATGGTCAGGCTCTCGTCCCGGCCCAGCAGGCCAAAAAGCCGCGGTCTGCCCAGCAAAATCAAGCTTTGCAGCTGCGCCGTTGCGGGGTCAAGCTCCAGATCGTCCGCACGGCCAAGGCACACCCCCTGCTCCAGCTGAACGACCTCCTTCTCACAAAGTTCCCGGATCGTCACGGCGCTCTCCCCTTTCTGTCACAGTATACGCCGGGGCGGCATTTTCTATGCCAAAGGGGTGGAAAGCACCCGCCCGGTTGTGGTATACTATGGAAAATATCTGGAAAACATCCAATACAAGCGAGGCAGTATTTATGTATAAAAGCATTATTTTTGATATCGGCGGTGTACTGGTGGATTTTGACCCCAAGGCCTACTTGGTAGACCGGCTGTGCAACGCCGAAATGGAGGAAAAGGTCTACGATTTGACCTTTGGCAGCGAGGAGTGGCAGTTGCTGGACGCAGGCAAGCTTTCCCGCTATGACGGCAACCAGCGGATGCTGGAGCACGCCCGTGCCGAGGGCTGCGCCTTTGAGGTGCAGGGCGTTCTGGACGACTGGATGCACATTCTGCGCCCGCGTCTGCGGATGCTGGAACTGGTGCGGCGGCTGAAGAACCACGGCTATTGCGTGTATTACCTGAGCAATATTCCGCAGGATGTGCTGGAATTGTTGACCGAGCGCGGCGTACTGGCCCAGTTTGACGGCGGTGTAGCCTCCTGCGAGGTACAGGTGAATAAGCCTGACCCGCAGATCTACAAGGCTTTGTTGAAAAAGTATCAGCTGAAGGCCAGCGAATGCATATTTATCGACGACAGACTGGAAAACGTGCAGGCCGCCTTTGCGCTGGGCTTTGCCGGCATCCAGATGAAGGACAGCGTTGGTACGCTGATCCGCAGCCTTGCCACCTGTAACGTGGCGCTGCGCTGAATGTTCATATAACAAACAGCAGCCCCTGCCGGAAAGGTTTCTCCGGCAGGGGCTGCTGTACGTTGGTGGGGAACTTACTTTTCCTCGTAGCTCTGGCAGTAGTGCGGGGTCTCCACCTGCTGGGTGGTGCAGTTGCACTGCTCCGTCACCTTGATCTGCGGCAGATCACATTTGCAGCCGTCCACATTGTGGCAGCACGCGCAGACATCACAGGTCACGCCGATGTTTTCCATGTTTATCACCTCTTTGTCCATAGGTTGCCCCGTGGAGCAAGGGTTTATACATGGGTTTTATCCGTTTGCCTTTTTGGCTTCCCTCTTGGACTTGAGCGTATCGCAGCATCCATCAAAAACAAAATGCAGGAAAAGAACATCACCGCAGCAGACCTGGTAGGCGTGGGAATCGGCGCTCCCGGTGCGGTAAATGCCGATGGCTTCATGGTCAACGGTGCTGTAAATATCGGCTGGGGATCTTTTGATCTTGCTGAAACGTTGAAAAAAGAACTGGATCTGGACGTTACCGTGAAGGCGGGCAACGATGCCAATGTGGCAGCCCTGGGCGAAATGTGGCAGGGCGGCGGTAAAGGCTATTCCAACCTGGTAGCCGTTACCTTAGGAACCGGTGTCGGCGGAGGTATCATTATTGATGGCAGGATCCTGACCGGCACCAACGGTGCAGGCGGCGAGATCGGACATATTCACATGGAAGATAATGAGACAGAGGTCTGCGGCTGCAAGAACAAGGGCTGTCTGGAGCAGTATGCATCCGCTACCGGAATTACC